>Ga0209371_1001005_pt1 | contig 21609 bp, 16 predicted proteins | sample AgamicAtAmrz_FD_187165 | JGI IMG/M metagenome (GOLD analysis project Ga0209371, IMG submission 187165) | Agave microbial communities from Guanajuato, Mexico - At.Am.rz (SPAdes) (version 2) | ecosystem: Host-associated > Plants > Roots > Rhizosphere | place: Guanajato, Mexico | collected 2012-06-07
CTCGTCATTCACCCCGATCAATGTATCGACTGCGGGATTTGCGAGGGCGAATGTCCCGCCGCCGCGATCCGGCCGGATACCGAAGCGGGGCTGCATGTCTGGCTCGACCTCAACCGCCACTATTCCGACATCTGGCCGCGCGTGCACCAGAAAAAGTCACCGCCTGACAATGCCGACATCATGAATGGCGCTGCGGCAAAAATGTCCATTTTTTCGAAAAATCCGGGAGCGGGCGGTTAGCCCGGCACGTCATGTCTCATAATCTCAGGCTGATCGATGGCGGTGTGGTCAATCACGCGCATGTTCCGCTGAAAGCTTGCGCCTCTCCGATGATCTCCCCGCGTGAATTCAAGGATTCGATGGCCGGCCTAACCTTCACCGTGGCGGTGGCCGCGGCCTGCCACGCCGGAGAGCGGGTTGGGCGCACAATCACCTCCTTCATGCCGCTCAGCGCAGAACCGCCGCTTCTGATGATTTCCATCGACGCCAGCAGCCGCATGGTCGATCTCATCGCAGCGAGCCGACGCTTCTCCGTTGCGGCACTGGCCAGAGGACAGGAAGAGATTGCCGATGTCTTTGCCGGCAAGGGAAATCACCCGGACCGGTTCAGCGTCGGAGACTGGGATGCCTGGCAATCAGGAAGCCCCAGACTTGCCGATGCGCTTCTGTCCATGGACTGCGAGCTTGTCGGTTCCATCGATGCCGCAGACCATATACTGTTCGTGGGCGCCATAACCGAAGCGATGTCGGACCGGCTGCGCAAAGCCCTGCTCTGGAGCGAACGCGCCTATACCGGCACGGATCAACGTCATTCCCTCTAGATGGTCCGAAAAGGCTCCTGCCCTCGGCGAGACCGGCACGACTAGGGAAAATCCGCGCGTCAGTGCCTGTCGCTGTTCGCACGGGCAAAGCTGCCCGGAGCGACACCCGTTCTCCTGCGGAAAGCGGTGCTGAATGCGCTGGCGGATTCATAACCGATCTCCTCCGCTATATCGTCGAGAGACTTCACCCCGCGCATCAGCGCGTCCCTGGCGAACGCCATCCGCCATCGCGCCAGATATTCAATCGGCGCGCAGCCGAGCATTTCATGAAAACGCGCTGCGAAGGCCGAGCGCGACATGCCGGCGATACCGGCCAGTTCGGCCACGGTCCAGTTCGCGCGGATATTGGCGTGCATGGCGGACAATGCGCGGGCAAGCCCCGGCAAACGCATTCCCTTCACCAGTCCCGCCGGAATTGCCTCGTTGCCCGCATTCGGCCGACGCAGCACTTCAACAAGCAAAACCTCCAGCATGCGCCGGATGATCAGTTCCTTGCCCGCATCCTCGCGCGTGCATTCTTCCGCCAGCAATTCGATCAGACGCGCCAGCCGGGATGCTCCGCCCTCACCCGCCGGCACATGGATCAGCTCGGGCATCAACGAAAGCAGCAGCGCCGCATTGACCCGCTCGAACGTGAAACTTCCTCCCAGCGCAACGAAATCGGGTTCCCCTTGCTGTTCCCCATGCCGCACCGCCTGATCTTGCGGCTCGACCCGAATGCAGTCGACGTCAATATCGCTGCAAAGCGAGAAGGCGGGCGTGGAGGGCAAAAGCAGGAAATCGCCACGCGCCAGCCGCAGCGGTTCCCGGCCATCGATCATGACCCAAGCGGCACCGGCCAGGCCGACGGCAAAACCCGGGGCGTCATAAGCGCGATAACGCACGCCCCATCGGCCTCGTCCGGAAATCGGCTTGGAAACGGCGGCGCTCGGCCGCAAAAGATCGATGATATCGCTAAGAGGATCCATTGTCCGGACGATAAATAATAAATTTCGGTGTTAAGAGCATATATCATCCAGAACACATCGTCTATCTCCGGTCATATCGAACAATGGAGATTATGATGACCAGAACGATCCTCATCACCGGCACCTCATCGGGCTATGGCAAGGCAACCGCCGAGCTCTTCCTTTCGCGCGGCTGGAATGTCGTTGCGACCATGCGGCATCCAGATCCTGACCGCTTCGTTGGCGACACGGACCGGTTGCGCGTCCTGCCGCTGGATGTGACGGACGAACAAAGCATCGCGGCGCTGATCGATGCCGCAGGTCCGCTCGACGTGCTGGTCAACAATGCCGGCATCGGCATGGTCGGCGCTTTTGAAGCAACGCCAATGTCGGCGATCCGCACGATTTTCGACACCAACAGCTTCGGTTTGATGGCAATGACGCAGGCGATAATCCCGCAGATGCGAAAGCGCCGATCCGGCACGATCATCAACGTCACATCCAGCGCGACGCTCGCCTCCTTCCCGCTCGCCGCCGCCTACACCGCCAGCAAGCAGGCTATCCAAGGTTTCTCCGGCTCGCTCGCGCATGAGCTCGGTCATTTCAACATCCGGGTGAAACTGGTGGAACCGGGCTATGCCCCGACCACCCGCTTCACGACAAACGCCATCCTGCCGCTGGAGCAGCTGCTGCCAGACGATTACATGGACTTTGCAGGGCCAATCCTCGAAGGCTTCGCCAAACCGGCCATGACGACCAGCGAAGGCGATGTTGCCGAAGCGATCTGGAGCGCCGTCCATGACCTATCCGGCCAGCTTCGTTTTCCCGCAGGTCCTGACGCAATTGCGCTGTCTCGGGCGAACTGACGATCGATAGCGGCCGGACCGGACATTGCTCGGTTGCGGCGTTTCAGCCGGCGATATGCAGATGGCAGATGTTTCAGCACATCTGCCATCGACTTTACCAAAGGTCACGCAGGTTCCGCCGGCACTCTTCCTGCGATCTCATGCCACAACCCCTCCGTCACCGCCATCAATGCCGGCGTTCCTGCGGCAACCCACGGAATGCCGCTACCGGGCCGGTTTCCGATACGGACATCGAGACCCGCCTCCCGTGCGAGAACGGTGCCGCCGGCGATATCCCACATGGTGGTCAGCTTCTGCAGATGGCCGTCGAAGATGCCGCGTGCGGCAAAGGCGAGACCAATCGATGTCGAGCGGATGGATTCCACCACCCAGCCCGCATGCCTGAGCCCGACATTGAGGGCCGCTACTTCTTCCGCATCGGCGGCGGCGCTGTCGCCGAGCGACATGACCTGCACAGCCTCGAAGGGTACATGGCGGTCAAGCGGCTTGCCATTCAGCATCAGCCCGGTTCCATCCGCCGCCGCGTAGATATCACCAAAGACCGGCATGGCGACGACGCCGAGTTCCGGTCGGCCGCTCCGCACGAAGCCGAGCGAGATGCCCCAGAGCGGCGAACCGCGCAGGAAATTGGCGGTGCCGTCGATGGGATCGATGATCCAGTAGGCGTCATCGGCCACACCGCCCATTTCTTCGCCCAGTACTGTCTCACCGGGAAAGGCTTCCGCCAGACGGTCACGGATGAACCTTTCGACCGTGACATCGGCTTCTGAGACGAAATCCTGAAAACCCTTCGTCCGGGTGGCGATGACGTCGCGCGCCTCGAAAAAGCGAAGGGCAAGGCCCATCGCTTCTTCGATAATTGCGACGGCGCGGTCGAGACGCCCGCTCATCGTTTCCACGCCCTGCCGGTCTCGCCAGCGCCCGCCTTCAGCCAGCCGGTGAAGGCTTCGACTTCATCGGTCTGTATCGCCCCGACACCGGCCTCGGCGAGGGCACCCCAGACGGCTTCGGGATTTGAAAGCGCACGCGTATCGTTGAAATCAAGGCAATGGGATACGTCGAGCGAGTTTATCCAGAGGCGGATATTCTGGCGCTCCATCTCGGCACGGCCCTCGGCCAGATCGGCAATATCGGTGAATTTCACCTCGATCATCGGCGCGTTCAGTGCCTCGATACGGCGCAGATCCTCGGCGAACTTGCCCTTCCGGACCGGGAACATCGGCATATGCGGGATCTTGCCGAACCAGTCGGCATCCAGCACTTCGAAATGGCCGGCTTCCGGATCGATATCGGTCTTCACCAGCACCTGATCCTCGACGCCAAGCCGCAGCACGGTTTCCATGACCTGCGGCAGATCGCGGGTGAATTTGGTATCGATATTGACGGTAATCCTGCCACGCGCCTCTTCCAGCAATTCCTCAAGTGTGGGCACGCATTCATCGGTCACACCAGCGCCGTCACCACCAGCACCAATCTTCAGCTTCGCTGCGCGAACCACCTCGAAAGGCAGCGCGCTCACGGTTCCCTTGCCCGTCGTGGTGCGGTCGAGCGTTTCATCGTGAATGACAACCAGCCGGCCATCGGCCGTCGCCTGCGTGTCGATCTCGATCATCTCGACACCGGCCGCAACCGCAGCCCGGACGGAGGCGAGCGAGTTTTCGGCGGTGGCCGTCCAGAAACCGCGATGGGCGACGGTCAGGATGGCCGGATTGTCGCGCGAGCAGAGTGCGAGCACGTTGCAGGGATTGGAGGTCTTTGGGGAGGTGGCAAGGGTCTGGTGCATGGTTTTCACTTTCGGACGTTGCAATTACCGGGTTTGAGCACCCGGATCAGATTTTCCCCATGCCCGCCGCCATCAGGTCGTCGCGCAGGATGCGGCCGGCGATGATGAAGACGATGAGTGCGGGAAGCAGCAGGATGAAGGAGACGATGGAGGCGAGCGGCAGCTGCATCGAATAGGGGTCGAGATACATGTAGAGCTTGATCGGCAGCGTCTCGACAACGGGCGCGCCGACGATGAAGGACTTGTCGAATTCCTCGAAGCTGCCGATGAAGGACATCAGCCCGCCGGCGAGAAGGCCGGGCACGGCCAGCGGCAATATGATATGGAGGACGATGCCGACTGTTCCCGCGCCGAGCGAGCGCGCGGCATGGATGAGATCATCGGGAATGGTCTCCAGCGCCGCCGTCATCAGCCGGATCATCAGCGGCAGGGTACCGACGATCTGCACGAGGATGACCCCCGTTACCGAATAGGCGAGGCCGAAAAGCAGGAACACCTGCCCGATGCCGACGGCGACGACCAGACCTGGAATAATGATCGGCGCCAGAATGAAGATTTCCACCAGCCGCTTCAGCCAGAAGGGAAACCGCGCCATCGCCCAGGCGGTCGGAAGAGCGATGACTGCCGTCAGGAAGGTGACGACGATGGCGATGACGATGCTGTTGACGGCGGCGCGGATGAGGCTGCCGTCGCTCAGGATGCTTGCCCAGCGCGCCGTGGTATAATCCTTCGGCACGACAAGCGGCGGCGACCAGCCGTCGGCAATGCTCCAGAGAAACATCAGCGCCAGCGGCACGGCGATGGCGAGCGTCAGCGCGCCATACAGCCCGATCGAGACAAAAATCCGGTCCTCGGGCGTGAAGGCGCGGCGGCGGGGAGTGATGGCGGGGTCGATGGTGATAACACTCATCATGCGTCTCCTCGGTTTTGCCCGGGGCCGATGCGGGATGTGAGGGAATAATAAAGAATAAGCACGGAGACCGCGAAGAGGCTCAGAACCATGCCCATGGCATAGACCTGATTAAACCGACCCTGATTGAATTCCTTGACCATCAGCACCGAAAGCGGCCGGGCCGTCGGCGGGCCGACGATATCCGGAATGGCGTAAGAGCCCATGGAACCGATGAAGGTGAGAAGAATGGCGGCCGTGATGCCCGGCATGGCGAGCGGTACTTCCACGAAGAAAAATGTCTTCAGCCGCGAAGCGCCAAGCGTGCGGGAGGCATAACGTATATCCTCGGGAATGGCTGCAAAGGCGCTGGTGATGATCAGCGTCATGAAAGGTATCTGTTTCCAGACGCTGGCGAGAATGACGCCGATGCCCCAGTCATCACGCACGAGCTTGGGCAGTTCCAGCCCGAGCGGCGCGACCAGCCGGTCGAGGAACCCACCCCTTTCGAAAACCACGATCACCATCAGGCCAACGATGATGCCCGGCACCGCCATCGGCAGCTTGTAAAGGCCGCTGAACAGTTTTCGTCCGAGAAAGCTCTTACGGATCAGAAGCGCCAGCGGCACAGAGGCCGCAAGCGAGACGATGACAGGCATGACACCATAATAGATGGAGGTCGTGAGCCCCCGGATCATCGACGCGCGGGTGAAAATCCGCTCATAGAACATCAGCGTGAAGCTGCCGTCCTCCTGCCTGAAGCTGCCGATCAGCGCCGACAGCAGCGGCCCGCCGAAGAAGACCAGAAGATACCCAACACCCGGCAAAAGCAGGAACAGAAGCTGGGCGCGCTTGTTTCGAAGGAGCCCGGCCATCATGCCGCCTCCCCCGCCATCCTGTCATCGAGAAGATGGACCGAACCGGGAAATTGCAGGGCCACCCTTTGCCCGGCGTCGATCAGGGTTTCCGCGCCGGACTGGCTGACCCTTATCTGGCGGCCGCCGATCTCGACCGTATAGAGCGCATTGGCGCCCATGAAGGAAACGGCGGAAACCGTGCCCTCACCGGCCCGATCGGCGCGGATGTGAATATTTTCCGGACGAACGGAAATCTGGACATTGCCGGCGGCAACCCGGTCAAGCGTCACGGACTGGCCCCAGGGCAATTGCGCCTGCTGGCCCTCGGCGGAGACCGGCAGAAGATTGGTTTGGCCGAGAAAGCCGGCGGTAAAGGCGTGTTTCGGCGCACGATAAAGCTCGAGCGGCGTGCCGATCTCGACCACCCGGCCGGCATTCATGACGACGATCCGGTCCGACATCGCCATGGCTTCGGCCTGATCATGCGTCACATAAAGGCTGGTGGCGCCGATGCGGCGGTGAAGCTCGGTCAGCTCATGGCGCAGTGTGTCGCGAAGTTTGGCATCGAGATTGGAAAGCGGCTCGTCGAACAGAAGCAGGCTTGGCTGCATGACAATGGCCCGCGCCAGCGCCACACGCTGCTGCTGGCCGCCGGACAATTGCCGGGGCATGCGATCCACCAGCCCGGTGAGATTGCAGATATCAAGCGCATGGGCGATGCGCCGCACCCGCTCGTCCTTCGCGACCTTCTTCATCTTCAGGCCGAAGCCGAGATTTTTGGCGACCGACATATGCGGGAAAAGCGCATAGGACTGGAACACCATGGCGATATCGCGCGCTTCCGGCGGCGCCTGATCGATGCGTTTGCCACCCAGCCGGATTTCACCGCCCGAAGGCTGGCTGATGCCGGTGAGGATGCGCAAAAGCGTCGACTTGCCACAACCGGAAGGACCGAGAATGGTGACGAATTCGCCCCGCTCCACGGTGATCGACACGGGATGAAGCGCCCGGCTTGCGCCGTAATCCTTGCTGATATTGCTGATCTCGAGTTCACTCATGGCGAGCCCCCTCATATTTTTGACCAAGGGTATCCGGACCGAGCATGGCACTTGCGGCCGCACGATCCGGTCATCCTGATGGCGTTACTGGTTGAGGACTTTTTCATCGAGCGCTTCGGCAAGCGCCGTCGACATGTCCCAGAAAGCCGGCAGCGACAGGCGCGGATAGACGCTCTGGGGCAGCACATGCTCCTGCACAGCCTTCGGCATCAGATCGTTGGTGACATCGGCGCGTGGAGAACGGGAGGCCTTGTTTTCCAGCTTCCAGAGCTGGAATTCCTTACTCATCGCCATGTCGATCAGAAGCAGCGCCGAGGCGACATTCTTGGCGTTGGCGGGCACGAACATGGCGTCGCCCGAACCAACCTGCCCCTTTTCCAGAAGCGTGACGCGGAAACTGTCGGGCAATTGCTTGGTGCCGAGGAAGCTCATGACCTGATCTTCCCAGACGGTGCCCATGTAAAGCTGCTGATTGTTGATGAGGTTGAGCGTATCGGCATTGCCATTGGTCAGCTCAGCCACGGCGAGAAGACGGCGGTAATAGTCCCAGACAGGCGTAAGGCACTCGGACTCCATCGCCCAGTCTTCGGCCTGCTGCAGCGTCTGGTTATAGTCGGTCAGCTGCTTGCGGCAGTCGCCGGTGAGATAATTGAGAGCCACCGAATAGATGAAACCGCCGCCCGAGCCGCCCTTGGCCGGCAGGGTGACGCCAAGCCGCTTGGGGTTCTTTTCGGCCCAGATGAGAAGATCCTCGAAGCTTTTCGGCACATCCTCGGCCTTCACGAAGGCGGAATCGTAACCGATTGCGGTCTGGTTGAGATGCACCAGCGGGAAGCTGCCGCCATGCGCCTTGCCGAAGACGGTTTCGGCCAGTTCCGGATTGTAGTTGGCCATGTTCGGCAGGATTTTCGTCAGCGCAATATTGCCGACAACACCCTTGGCAGACAGCAGCGGATAGCTGCCGCCACCGGCGAAATAAGCGTCGACGGGCGAATCCTGCCCTGCCGCCTGCACCGCGATCAGCTGCTGGTTCGCCTGATCGCCCTTCACGTCGCTATAGGCGACCTTGATGCCATATTTGGCTTCGAAACGGGTGATCAGCTCCTTCCACGTATCGGCAAAACTGCCGGCGAAATTATACATCGTCACCGAGCTCTCGGCTTTGGCGGCGGGAACGACGATCTCGTAAAAATTGTCGCGTGTGACCTTCGACAGATCGAAGTCGAGGTTTTTCATATTGCTGTCAGCGGAAAGGCACGGCGCTGCCGTCGTCGCCAGCGCAAGCGTGGCGATCGCAAGAAATTTCATGCGCATTGAATGGTTCCTCCTGGGGACCCGTTGTAGATCGGCCTCTTATTAATACACTCTAAGTGTAATATTTGTGACAGTCCAGTGAAAAATGCTGTCGCAAACGGATGCCCCATGTTGCCGCCGCTTCGCGCAGCCGTTATCCAAAGGCCATGACAACAGATCAGACGCCGCACCAGACCTTCGATCGCCAGCCGCTTGCCAGCGAGAATGAGCGTCTCATTCTGGATATCATCCGCCGCCACGGCCCCATCGCCCGCGCATCGATCACCGGTCACACCAACCTGACCCAGCAGTCCGTGCATCGGCTGATCGAAGGTCTGCTGGAGCGCGGGCTTCTGCGAACCGGCGCGCCGCTCAAGGGCACGCGCGGCCAGCCGAGCCCCACCATCGAACTGGTGCCGGAAGCGGCCTATTCGCTTGGCATTTCCATCAACACCGACTCCGTCGTGATCTGTATCGCCGATCTTCGCTGCGACGTGGTCGTCGAAGAAAAACTGAAGATGCTTCCGGAGGACCGGGAGGAGACGCTTGTCGCTTTGTCTCTGGCCCTCGACAGGCTGCTCTCGGAACATCGCATCCCGCGGGAGCGCCTGCTTGGCCTCGGCTTTTCAATGTCCGGCTTCTTCGTGTCGGAAGACCGCGCCTTCAATGCGCCTGAGCCCCTGCGCGACTGGTCGTTAATGGACCTGAAGCCGATCCTCGAAGAGAGGTTCCGCCTGCCGGTCTGGCTGGAGAACAATGCCACCACCGGCGCGATCGGCGAAAGTCTTCGCGGTGTCGGCTCCTGGTGCCATACCTTCGCTTATCTGTCCTTCAATTACGGTTTCGGCGGCGGGTTGATCCTCAGTGGCCAGCCGTTTCACGGCTTTCATGGCAATGCCGGCGAATTCAGCGGCATATACAGCCCGGATGAATCGCCCAAACGCCCGGCCCTGCAATATCTGATCGCCACGCTCCAGAAAAACGGCGTCGACATCCATTCCATCGAAGCGCTCTATCAGCAATTCGACCCCGCATGGCCGGGCGTCGAGGAGTGGCTCGCCGAGACGATGCCGCAGGTGGACAGGCTGGTGGCGAGCCTGATCGCGGTTCTCGATCCGCAGGCCATCGTCTTTGGCGGGCAATTGCCGCGTGCGCTGGGCCGGATGATGATCGAACGCACGCACATGCCCTCCCGGCGCGAACATCGTTATGGTGTCGGCCCGAAGGAGGCGAAGCTGGTTCTCGGCGAGGCTAAGGGCGATCCCTCGGCTCTCGGCGCGGCGCTGCTGCCGCTCAGGGTGCGTTATTTCCTGTAACTCAGCCCAAACGGCCTGATGTAATCCCGCAACAATCATCACGGAAACGTGAGCCTGATTTCGCCCCCGGTTTTTTACTGGTTGGCAGCTTGCATCCGAAGGCGATAAATATGATTAGAAATATCATGTTTATCGCGACATGACGCAGCGTATCCGGCTGCTTCATGCGCCAGGCCAATACGCCACCGGGTCGATTGATGAGCAAAGCCCTGTTACAGGTTCTCGATGCCGAGGAGGAAAGCCGCCTGATGCGGTTTTTCCGCCGGCGCTTGCAGAACCGGGAAGACGCTGCCGACGCCATGCAGGAAACCCTGCTGCGGGCGCTGGAGGTTTCTCATGCGACGCTGATCGACAATCCACAGGCCTATCTTTTCCAGATCGCCCGGTCCGTCGCCCGCCTGACCGCCATTCGCCAGTCGCGCGAGCGGCCGTTATTCGCACCTTACGAAGCGGGTTTTGCCGTTGCCTGCGAAGAGCCGGGGCAGGAGCGGATCGTCGTCGGGCGGCAGCACCTTATTTTGATGGCGCGGGCCATCGAGGCACTGCCCAGGCGTTGCCAGCAGGTCTTCGTGCTCAGCCGCCTGCATGGCCATTCCAATGGCGAAATCGCCGCCCGTCTCGGCATTTCCCGCAACATGGTGGAAAAACACATCATCAAGGCGCTGCTGCACTGCCGTCAGGTCCGCGCGCAAATAAAAATGTAGACCGGCATCAGGTGTTCGCATCCTTTTTCACTCTATAAGGGAAAAGGACCACATCTCAGCACGCAACAAACGGCAGATCAGGACATGAACAAGCGCCCGGACGGTCTGAAGGATAACGGCTTGACCGATGAGGCTCTGGCCGAAGAGGCCGCGTTGTGGGTGGCGCGCATGCAATCGGCAGACGCGACGGAAGCGGAGCGCGAGGCGTTTCATGTCTGGCTGCGGGCCGATGCCGCCCATGCCAGCGCCTATGAGGACATGCAGAGCCTATGGGGCGAGCTTGGCGATATCGAGCTTGCACCGGTTGAACAGCGAAAACGGCGCGGACCTCGCCGGGCAATGCTGGCGGGCGTTGCCGGTCTCTGCCTCATCGGGCTTGCGGCGCTGTTTGCGGAGAAAAGCGGATTGAAGGACCGCTGGCAGGCGGATTATTACACCGAAATCGGCGAAACACGCATGCTTTCGCTGGAAGACGGGAGCCGCATCAGCCTGAACACCGATACCGCGATTGCAGTTCATTATTCGCAAAAGGAACGGCGCATCACCCTTCTTCGCGGCGAGGCCTATTTCGATGTCGCCAAAAACCCGGAGCGGCCCTTCATCGTCGAGGATGGAGCGCTGACGGCAAAGGCGCTCGGAACCCATTATTCGGTGCGCACCGGCAATGGCGCGCTGCCGCAGGAGGTGCAGGTGGAGGAAGGCCGGGTGGAGGTGACCGCAGGCGTCGAGATCGCTGTGCTCACGCCCGGAGAGGCCGTGACCCTTGGCGGCGACGGCAGGCTGGTGCGCGCCCGCAAGGATGTCGCCAACAGCATGGCCTGGCGCGAAGGCAAGCTCGTCTTTTCCGGCCAGCCGCTGCGCGAGGTTCTCGATATTCTCTCGCAATATCGCCGGGGCCGCATTGTCATCCTCGATGAGGCGGCGGCGAGGCAGCACGTCTCCGGCATCTTCGACCTCAAGGACACGGATCAGGCGCTCACCATTCTCGAAGAGAGCCTTCCCGTTTCGGTATCGCGGCTTTCCGGAATGCTGGTTCTCGTCCGCTCGCGATAAAATAACTTTTTTTCGCGAATCCGACGTCAGGAGTCGGCCCGCCTTTTCACTCTAGGCAATCAGGACCCGTTTAATCGGGCTGCATGAGATCACGAGTGAGAGGGAATGACATGAATTTGGGCAAGCAGGCACGCGGCTGGTTCTGGCTGACGACGACGGCGATCATCGGGGGTATCGTCGCGGCGGGTCCGGGCGCCACGACCGCCAGCGCGCAGACACCGCCCGCCGCAAGCGGCGCACCCGCCACCGTCACCGTCTCCATTCCCGCAGGGCCGCTGGAAAACGCCATTCTCAGCTTCGGCCGTCAGGCCAATCTGCGCATGGTCTACCCCTCCGCGATCACCAGGGGCCGCAGCACGGCCGGCGTCAAGGGCACGCTCAGCGTATCGGCAGCCGTCAGCGGGCTTCTGGCCGGATCGGGACTGAACTACGCATTGGCCGGCGGCAACACCGTCCGCATTTTCGATCCCGCCAGCCAGACCGGCGAAAGCGGCGGTTCGGCTGCCGCCGGCAGCACCCTGCTTGCGCCGATTACCGTGCAGGGCACCGGCCTTGAAGGCGCCAGAGGCATCATCGAAAGCAATGGCTATGTCGGCAAATCCGGCCGCACCGCCACCAAGACCGATACGCCGGTTGCCGAAACCGCCCAGTCGATCACCACCGTCAGCCGCAAGCAGCTCGACGACCTGAAGCCGCAGAACCTCTCGGAAGCGCTGAACTACACGCCCGGCGCGCGCATCGGCCAATATGGCGCGGAGCCGCGTTTCGACGCCTTCAAGGTGCGCGGCACCGATCTCAGCACCACCGGCATCTTCCGCGACGGCCTGCGGCAGGTCAGCAGCCAGAACGGCAGTGCCCGGCTCGAGCCCTATGGCGTGGAAGCTGTTTCCATCCTGCGCGGTCCCGCCGCCTCCATCTATGGTGCAAGCAGCTCCGGCGGCATTGTCGATATCATCTCGAAACGCCCGACCGAAGAGACGCTGCGCGAGGTGGAGCTGCAATATGGCTCCTTCGGCCGCGTGCAGGGCGCTTTCGATCTTTCCGGCGCCGTCGATGACGACAAGACCATGCTTTACCGCCTGACCGGGGTGGCCCGCGACGGCCGCAACGAGATCAGCGCCATAAAGGACGACCGGCTGTTCATCGCGCCGGCCTTCACCTTCCAGCCGGATGCCGGCACCAAGCTGACGTTGCTCGGCGAATATATGGACAGCACCACCGGCGGCACCTGGGGATACATCAACAATTACGGCAGCGACGGCAAGTCGATCGGCGCGACGCCGGTTTATGGCGGCGATTCCCGTTTTAATGATTTCGAGCAGAAACAATGGCGTATCGGCTATGAGTTCGAGCATGAAATCAACGACAACGTCACCTTCTACAGCAAGGCGCGTTATTCCGGGCTTTCGGCCGACCAGCAATGGGTCTTCGCCAACTATCCCGGCATCACCATCGAGGACAATGAAGGCGTCTCCGCCGACAATTACCTGAAGACCGAATTCGACACCGGCCCGGCGAAACATACGCTGCTGACCGGTATCGACTTCAGCCACATGTCCTACACCTCGAAACAGGGCAATGGCACCAGCCCCTTCACCGACACCTTCACCTATGTGCCTGACGTATCGCTGATACTGACCCAGCGGATGAACACGCTCGGCATCTATGCGCAGGACCAGGTCGAAATCGACCGCTGGCGCCTGACGGCCGGCATTCGTCACGACTGGCTGGACACCGAATATCAGGCCCAGACCGTCGGAGACGCAACGGCTCCCACCTATGACGGCGATGAAACCAAGACGACCGGCCGCGCCAGCCTCGGTTATGTCTTTGACAGCGGCGTGATGCCCTATGTCAGCTACGGCACCTCCTTCGTCGCCAATCCGGGCGTCATCATCACCACGGGAACGGTAACGGGCCAGGCGCAGCCGACGGTCGGCAAGCAATATGAACTCGGCGTGAAATATGCCCTGCCGCAATATAACGCCCTGCTGAGCGCCGCCTTCTTCAATCTCGATCAGGACAATGCGACGGTCTACGAGACCTCGTCTGGCATCAACCTGCTGCGCCAGCTCGACCTGCGCTCGCGCGGCGTGGAACTCGAAGCCACGGCCTCGCTCGACAATGGCTGGAGCCTCATCGGCTCCTATTCCTATAACGACGTCGAAATCACCAAACTGACGTCGGAAACGGTGGGCAAGCAGCTCAATTCCTCGCCCTATCATACCTTCTCGCTGTGGGCCGACTACGAGTTCCAGAGCGGAGCGCTCGAAGGTCTGGGCATCGGCGCGGGGCTGCGTTATGTCGGATCGAGCTTCGGCGACAACCAGCACACGCCCATTCTCGACAATGAGGCCCGCACTTTCGTCGATGCATCGCTGCGCTACGATCTTGGCAAGGCCCTGCCCTCGCTGGAAGGCGTGAAACTGCAGATCAATGCCACCAACCTTCTCGACGAGGTGAAACAGGTCTGCACCACGGGCTTCTGCTATTATGACGAAGGCCGCAAGGTCGTCGGCAGCATCCGGTATCGCTTCTGATGCTGCAGCAGAACCCTGCCACAACCAAGCCGTCGCCGGCCGCCGTCTTCGTGGCGGTCGGTGGGCTTTATGTCGGCCAGAGCGTGATTGGCGGGCTGACCTTTCTCGGGCTGCCGGCGGTGCTCAGAACCGCCGGACTGCCGCTGGACCAGATCGGCCTGCTTTATCTCGTCGTTCTGCCCTGGGCGCTGAAATTCCTCTGGTCGCCGCATGTGGAGCGTTACCGGCTGCCGCCCGTCGGCAGGAACCGGTCGCGGGTGATCGTCGGCACGGGCATCGTCGCCTGCGCCTGCGGCCTCGCTGTTCTTGCCTTCACCGGCCCGTCGCCGGTTTCCGTCGCAATCGCCATCCTGTCGGTGATCGCGCTGGTGACGGCGACCGTGGACATCGCCTGCGACGGCTACGCAGTCGAAACGCTGGCGGAAGAGCATCATGGCTGGGGCAATGCCGCACAGGTTGGCGGCTCCTATCTCGGTTCCGCCATCGGCGCCGGCCTGTTTCTGGTGCTGGTGGAGCGCGCCGGCTGGACCAGCGCCACGCTGGTCATGGCCGGGCTGGTCATCCTGCTCGCACTCCCCTTCCTGTTCGGCCCGGCGGCAAGAACGGTCACGCAAACACGGGACCACCTGCCATCGATCAAAAACGCGCTCAAGCGGCGGGAAGTCCGCACCGGCCTTCTGGTCGCGGCCGTTTATGTCGCGGCGCAGAAATGGGGTCTGGCGATGCTCGGCCCGTTTCTGGTCGATTACGGCTTCGATCTCGCCACAATCGGCGCACTGAATGGCGTGGGCAGCATGATCGTCGGTTTCGCCGGCGCGCTGCTCGGCGGAACGCTGGTACGCCTCTACGGTGCGTCACGAATCCTGCTCATCGCCATCTTCGTGCAGACGGCGCTGTTGTGCCTTTTCGCCTATTTCAGCGTTCATCGCGATATTTCGCAATGGGTCGTCATGGCGGTTGCGGTGGCAAGCTCGTCGGGCATCATGTCCATCGGCTTTGTCGCGCTTTACGCCTGCTTCATGGGCTGGTCCGACCCCCGGCAGGCCGGGGTCGATTTCACCCTGTTCCAGTGCATGGATGGCGTTGTCGGCATGATCGGCGGGCTGGGCGCCGGCGCGATTGCCGAAAAATTCGGCTATCAGGCCTCCTTCATCATTGCCGCTATCGTTTCCGTGCTCGCCGCACCGGTCATCTTCCTGCTCATGCGACGGCAGAATTCCTGAACCGAAGCCCCGGGCGCGGCGGCTTAAACCGCGCCCGGCAGGCCTCCTGCATCGGCCTATTCGACCACCACCGACAGTGCCGAGCCGGTATAGACCGGCCGCAGCTTCACGCTGCCCGCATCTATCGAGGTAAAGGTTCCGGTCAGACCGTTGGCGGAAATCACGTCGAACCGCGTGCCGGCGGCCGGCGCGCCGCCATCGAAAACGAGCTTCAGCGCCGCGCCGTCCAGCACCGCATTGCCCTTGATCCGAAGCGCAGCCTTTTTCGGATCGACCGCCAGCGTGCCGCCCGACTGCGCATAGTCGCCGCCGATGACAAGATCCGTCTCTCCGCCGAGCGAAAGCGTGCCGCCGCTGACCAGCACGCCGCCGGTTCCAAGCGCATCGGCGGACGACGCCACCAACGTTCCCTCCCTGAGAATGGTGCCGCCGCCATAGCTGTTATGGCCGCCAAGTGTCAGCGTTCCGCTGCCGGATTTGACGAGACGCCCTGCCCCGGCAATATCGTTCGTCCATCTGTCCGCCGCATTGAACCCGCCGGCGGCAGCATCCATCGTCACCTCGACGTCGCCGTCAAACGCGCCGTAACCGCTGGCGGCAGCGACCAGATTGATGCGGCCCCAGCCATTGCTGTCATCCAGCAGCGGATAACCGGCCTCGATGCCGGTGGAAAACAGCACGGCGCGCCGCTGGGCGGCATCGAGATAGGGCAGACGCGTCTCCAGCAGGACCTCCGCCCCCTTCGGCACCACCATCGGCGCATCGCCTGCGGCCTTGTCGCGGCTGAAGGAATAGGTCATGCGCCTGCGATAATCCGCCCCGTTCTTCGCCGCATCGGCAAATTGGTCGACATCCGGCTTTGCGCCATGGGCGAAATCGATGAGCGACTGGCCCTGCGGCAGGCGTTTGGCGAAATAGGCCTGCAAGGCCGCATGCGCGGCCTTCTTCACCTCGGCATTTTTGGGGTCCTGCAACATGGCGGCAGCCATGGCGGTTGCGGTGATGCGGCCGCCGATCACGTCGAGTGGTGAATGCATGCCGGCGACGATGCGGCTCTCGCCGAGTTCGGAAGCCGCCGTCAGCAATTCGGAAAAGCGCTCCGGCACCGCATAGGCATAGGCGATGGCGGCCAGATAGGCGGCATTGGTGTGCCCGCTCGGAAAACCGCCATCCTTGCCGCGCCCGCGATTTTCCCGCGCATATTTAAGCGCCGGCACGATGACGCCCGGATCGCGGTCATGGCTTTCGAAGCTGCGGTCGCCAATCGTTTCCTTACCGGTCTCGATCACCTCGCCTTTGTCGTTCATGCGCCAGGGCCGTGGTGAGGAATAGAAATATTTCGCCGGCGACGTCGTGCCTTCCGGGCCGCGGATCACCTTCATGAAGGCAACGAAATCCTTCAGTTCGCTATCGGCTGCACCCGCCTCGGTGCCCTTGTCGTCTTCCTTGCGGGTGATGACCTCGTTCGGGTCGAAATCCGTAAGCGTGTGATTGATCGTCGTCGTTGCGCCCGCCCCTTCGCGATACCAGGCGGCAAGCGGCCCCATGCCGTCGATGACGCTGTAACCCTGCGAACGCCGGTCGTTCATATAGGCTTCGAAAGCGGCGGCGTGGGTGCGGTTCTTTCCGGTGACGGACAGCACGTAACACATGTTTTCCTGCCAGACGGCGGGATCGACGATCTTCACATGGCTGAAATCCGCCGGGCCGTCGCCATTGGCGCCGCCATCCGCCCATTTTTCATCGCCAAGCGTCCAGATGCGGTTGAAACCGGAGAGGATTTCGATGATCGGGTTGTCCCGGTCATCATAGGCGCGAACCGCCTCGCCCTTCTCATTCTTGCCGGTCTGGTTGCGATAATTGTCGGCAAGCGGCAGCGGATATGTTGACGCCGGTTCCGGCACCGTGATGGCATAACCCTCACCTGCCGGGCCGGTGCGATCGAACGCCTGCGCGCACGGAACCAGAACCAGCAATGCGACGGAGGCGAACAGGCTCGAGCGTGCGGAAAGAAAAGACGACATCTTCAGTCTGGCCATGACGAATCCTATGATTTTCAGCGAGTGACGCGTGACGAAAACAGGCGGCGCGGCGTTCCGCGCGCCTCATCGTCAGGTTTAAACGGAGCGTATTTCAGTTTTTCGATGGGCCGCCGGGAACGGCTCCCTGCGGCAGTTCCCCAGCGAAAATGCGCCGCCTTCGGAAGGAAACGGCGCGATATGCCCGGAGCACCGCTCCGGGCATATCGTTCGAAAGCTTCATCATTCCACCGGGCCGTTATTTCTTGACCGCGACAGCCTCGTTGATCTTGGCGACGTCATCTTCCAGAACCTTGTAGGTCTGGTCGAGCGTCAACTCGCCGACGATGAGCTGGCTCATGCGCTGCACGATCTGCTGATACATGGCGCTGCCGCCCTTGGCGCGTTCGAAATCGCGAGCCGCCTGCGGCACGTTCTTCTTGTTGTCGAGGAAGACCTTCATCGCCGCCTTGGCGTCTTCGCTCTTCAGCTTATATTGCGGATCGACGATCTCCGCGCCGGTCAGGATGACGTAATTCTCGGCGATTTCCCGCTGCACCTTTTCGGAGCCGAGGAATTCGATGAAGTGAGCCACATCTTCGGGATATTTGGTGCGCTTGAAGCCGACAATGGCGGTGCCGCCGGGCATGGCGTAGCATCCGGCCTCGCCGCAGGGCGCATTGATCGCCGTCCATTCGAAACTGTCGCCGATCTTGTTCTGGAACGGATTGACCATCCAGTTGCCGGCGAGATACGTCACGACATTGCCGTTGACGAACTCGTCACCCATGTTCTTGTACTGCGAACCGCCGGCCGCACCCCACATTTCCTTGGGGAAGCTGCCATTCTGCGTCCATGAATAGATATCGGCGATGTATTTTTTCGCCGCGTCGTCCGGGAAGCTGAACTTGCCGTCCTTCACATAGGTCGCGCCATAAGCGAAGGCGCCGCCGGAGAAGCGGTGACCGGAGCGGTCCATGGTGAAGGGAATCTGCACGCCGGTCGCCTTGGCGACACGGGCGGAAGCCTCGACGATCTCGCTGAATTTCGCGGTCGGGCCGGGCAAGGGTTCGCCCGCCTGCTCGAACAGCGTCTTGTTGACGAAGGGCAGGTTGAGCGTCTGCGACGCCATGTAACCGTTGATCGACTGAGGATCGTTGACATTCGGCAGGCGGAGCTGGTTGAGGCTGGAACCGTGCAGCTTCGCGAAGGCTTCCGCATCCTTCATATAGGGGCGCATGTCGAGATAATAGGGCGCGAGCTGCCAGTCGGTGATCTTGGCGATATCAGGACCTTCGCCCACCGCAAGCTGCACCGGCAGCTGCTTGGAAACCGCGTCATAACCCGAAGACACGAAATTGATCTTCACACCCGGATTGGCCGTCTCGAACTCCTTGCTGAGTTCCGACATGCGCTGCACATAACCCTGGTCGTCATCCGTAAAAAGGAAAGTAATCGTGCGGGTCTCGGCCTGGGCCGTCGCAAGACCTGCGACAGAGGCCACCACGAGGGCGCTGACGCCCGAAAACAATTTCATCATGCTCATCCTCCCAATGAAAACATTTTCATAAATCGAACGGAAGCTCCTCTGCTTAATTCGATTTATAATGTTTTGCGGCTTGACAGAATAAACGTCAAGCTGTTTGTTTTACATAAATCGCACAAATCGACGCGGAAAAGCGAAAATCGAATTGTGAAAATAATTTCATAAAGATCGACGGGAGGCGATCCATTATGAGGGATGGACCATTTGCGGCGAACGCGTCGCAGCCGACATATACCGTCGCAAACGGCGAAACGGTGACCGCCTGGGTCGTCTCCGATCTGGTGGAGACGCCGTTTCCCGGCACCGCAGCCCCCGCCGAAGATCGCGTGAACTATCGCTTCATCAACGGTTTCGTGGATGTGGGCGACCTGCCCTGCCGCAAGGCCTTCCAGCAGACCATGATCGGCCGCGACATTGCGCCCGAGACTGGCTTTACAGTTTCGCACCTCAACCTGCCAGGTTCCAACCGCCGCGTCGAATTCACCGGCTTCTGGCATGTTCCCACCCATGTGCAGCGCTGGCTGAAGGGCACCTTCCGCAGCGAGGTTGCAAGACAGGCGCATTTTCGGCTGCGCACCTGCGGCGGCGTCCGCATCTGGGTAGGCGGCGTCGAACAGGTCCGTTTCGAACCTTTCATCCGCAATGTCGAAAGCAGCCGTGACATCACGCTCGATCTTGCGGCCGGCGACAACGAGGTGCTGCTGCTCTGCGAGGATCTGGCGGAACGCGACATCATCTGGTTCTTCGAACTTGAGGTCGTTGACGCCGTACCGCTGACCGTCGTGCTGCCCGTGCCGCTCGACCGGGAGGAGACGAAGCGTCTCGCCGCGCTGGTGCGCGACGTTCGCCCGGCGCGGGACGTGTTTTCCGGCACGGCCCTCGAACTGGTCTTCGGGGCGGCGCCTGCGAGCGACCTGCCGGTGCACATCGCCGTCAAAAGCCATGGCCATGAGCGCGCTTCGCTTGCGGAAGTGGATACCGTGCTGAAGGCCGGGCAATCCTCGCTGACGATCCCCGGAACGACAGGCATTTCGGACGGATATCACGGCGTCAAAATCACCATGGGTTCGGGAGCGGGAACGGTAACCCGCGTCATCGACGCCGCTTTCATGCATGACATCGCGCCGGAAGCATCCAACGGCGATATCAACGAGCGAAAAAAGGCGGCCCTCTCCTTCAGCGCCCGCTTCGGCGCCTGGCGCATCGGCCGCGCGCTGGCGATGGTCGCAACCGGCAGTGATGACATCGAGACGGTCGGCGGCATCGTCGATGCGACGCTGCATTCCATCGATCGGCGGGAAGACTGCTCCGATTTCGTCATGATCCCGCTGCTGTGGCTGGTGCGCGCCTATGGTGACCGCCTGCCGGCCGAGATGCGGGCGCGGATCGACGCCTCGATCCTCGGCTATCGTTACTGGGTGGACGAACCGGGCAATGACGTCATGTGGTTCTGGAGCGAGAACCATGTTCTCTGCTTCCACACCAGCCAGTTATTGGCTGGCGAATATCTGCCGGATGCCGTCTTCACCGCCTCCGGCCGCACCGGCAGAGAACAGGCGGCGCTGGCGGCAGACCGGCTGGAGCGCTGGTTCGACAGCGTCGAGGCGCATGGCCTCGCCGAGTGGAATTCGGCTGCCTATTATCCGGTGGATTTCATCGGCCTTCTCGCCATCGAACATTGGGCGGGACCGGAGCTTGCAGCACGCGCGCGCTACCAGCTCGATCTTATCTTCGAAATGATCGCATTGCACACGCTCGGCGGCGTTCCCTCCGGCTCCCAGGGCAGAGCCTATGACAAGGAGTTGCGCGCCGGTCCGCTGACGGAACTGGCGCCCTTTGCGCAGGTCGCCTTCGGTCAGGGCTGGCTGAACAATGGCGTTGCCTCGCTGCCGATGTTCTGCTGCAGCGATTACCTGCCACCGGCGCATCTTGCCGCCCTTTCCCAACTTGAGAGTGGTCGTACGGTCGAGGCACGGTATGCGCAGGGTCTGGAGCCCGGCAAGCTAGTGCTCTTCAAGAACGAGGCCGCCCAGCTTTCCACCGTTGTCGATCACAAGACCGGCCGCAAGGGCCATCAGCAGCACGTCATGGACATCAAACTCGCCGGCCACCCGATGGCGCGGCTCTGGGTCAATCATCCGGGCGAAGACGATCCGTGGGGCACCCAGCGCCCCTCCTATTGGGCGGGAAGCGGCATCCTGCCGCGCGTGGCGCAACATCGCGATCTGGCCATGCTGATCTTCGATACGCAAGATCACCGCAATGACTGGACCCATGCCTATCTCGGCCGCGACGGGCTGGACGAGGTGATGGTGGAGGGCAACTGGCTCATCACCCGCTCGGGCCGAGGCTTTGCCGCACTTTATGCGACGAACGGGCTTCAGCCCATCACTGCCGGCGCCACCGCCAATCGCGAGATCAGATCGCCCGGCCGCCGCGCCGGCTGGGTCGGCATCATCGGCTGCGGGGATATGGAAGCCTTCTCCCGTTTTCGGGAAAAAATCCTCGCCACGCAGATCACCTTCGATGCCGAAAGCCGGCTGCTCTCGGTCACGCCGCCGGGCGGAGCTGAGCTTACCCTGACCTGGGACGGCGCATTCACCATTGGCGGGCAGGCCATGGCCTTCGACCACGATCAGCCCCAGCCGGAAATCACCTTCGACAGTGCCGACCCCGCATCGGGCGGCACGGCACA
>Ga0209371_1001006_pt1 | contig 21607 bp, 20 predicted proteins | sample AgamicAtAmrz_FD_187165 | JGI IMG/M metagenome (GOLD analysis project Ga0209371, IMG submission 187165) | Agave microbial communities from Guanajuato, Mexico - At.Am.rz (SPAdes) (version 2) | ecosystem: Host-associated > Plants > Roots > Rhizosphere | place: Guanajato, Mexico | collected 2012-06-07
AACGCCCGCTGGCGAAAGTCAGCACGCCCATGACAGCCGCGCCAATTTTTTCAGCGATGGTCAGCCAGGACCAGCCGGTATAAAGCGTCAGACCGGCCGCCCACACGCACAGCAGCGTCAGGGTGCCGCCTGCGGCGTTAAACCATGGCGCCATCGCATTGCTGAGCAGGCTGCCAATTACGCCGCCGGAAGCAAAATACCAGATATCGTCAGCGTTTAGCGCCGCCAGGCCGCATGATGTGACCACGAGCGCCAGTACGCCGATCAGGCGCAGCGCCACGGCAAAGTAATCAATGTAATCCTGCGAATGCCGCTGGCGGAAAGTGATCCAGCATAGTCCCAGGATAACCGCAGGAATGGCGTAGGCCATCACGCCAAAAATGAAGAACAACGTATCTGCCAGCCATGCGCCAATGCCGCCGCCCAAATTATGGATGGGTTCATGCCAGGCAGTTTGCGACCAGCTGGGATCGGAGGGGTTAAAGCTCAACAGCGCCACCATCAAATAGACGGCAAAAAGCGCCACAACAATCAGTAACGCTTCAAGCAGGCGACGACCGCTGCTCAGCGACTGTAGGGAAACATCTTTATCTTCTGTATATTCCTGGCTCAAGAGTACTCTCCAGGTGCCTGTAAACAATGGAGGCAACAGCGTCGGGTAGGCCCGACGCTGAAACTGTATGAATTCACAGGAGTGTACCGAAACCTATCAGGTTTTGCACCTGCCCTGTGTTACCGCGTCTTAATGACTAAGCGGTTACTTTGTTTCACTTCTTCCATGACCACATAGGTCCGCGTATCGTTTACGCCGGGCAGGCGCAGCAGGGTTTCACCCAGCAATTTACGGTAGGCGGACATATCCGGCACGCGCGTTTTCAACAGGTAGTCGAAATCGCCTGAAACGAGGTGACACTCTTGAGTTTCCTCAAGTTTTTGCACTGCGGCGTTAAATTGTTCAAACACGTCGGGCGCGCCACGATTCAGAGTAATCTCAACAAATACCAGCAGCGAGGCATCCAGATAGTGCGGATTCAGCTGGGCGGTATAGCCAAGGATAAACCCCTGTCTTTCAAGACGACGAACGCGCTCAAGGCATGGTGTAGGTGATAAACCTACGCGTTTGGAAAGCTCGACGTTGGAGATACGTCCATCCTTTTGCAGTTCGTTAAGGATATTACGATCGATTCTGTCGAGATCTTTTCCAGGCCGTTTTTTATTGTCTACCATTATTATTGTCTCTCTTAATGCCTTCCCTTTGCCTGCCACACCCTGAACGAAATCATTATCGCAGGGTTGTTCTAAGTGAAGTCTGGAGCCTGTTGCGGTGTTATCACGCCCATCCGTATGACGCATGTTGTCTGTCCACACCATGCGTCATGACCAATGACAGACTGAGTTTATTGAGCCGGATGTCCCAAAACAGGAAAAATCTGTCTTGTAAGCTCAAATGTCCTCTGCTTCCCCCACTGTTTTCGCAAAAGCACAGCCGATTGTCAAAGTAAAACAACCAAAATCAGTACAACATGCCAGATGTTGCGCTGCATGACTGTTTTATAATGAAAAAATTTACTCATTGCACCATTTTACAGCGCGTTTCGCCCTGCTTTGGCGCAGTGGTGCCGCTGCTCCCTAAGGGAAATCGGTTAAACCTTTTGCAACCATCGCTAACAAAATCGCAGAACGCTTTTGTTGCCGACCTAAATTCCCTACAATCGCAACATAGTTGGCAGCTAAATAATGAGGGTCTCATGAGCACGGCCAGACACAGTAAATTACTTATCTTAGGTTCCGGCCCCGCTGGATACACGGCGGCTGTTTACGCAGCGCGCGCTAATCTCAACCCCGTGCTGATCACCGGGCTTGAAAAAGGCGGCCAGCTGACCACCACCACGGATGTGGAAAACTGGCCCGGCGACCCGCACGATCTGACCGGTCCGGGTCTGATGGAACGCATGCATGAACATGCGGTAAAATTTAATACTGAAATTATCTTCGATCATATTCACAGCGTTGATTTACAGCATCGCCCTTTCCGTTTGATCGGCGACAGCGGTGAATACACGGCAGATGCGTTGATTATTGCTACCGGCGCCTCCGCTCGCTACCTTGGCCTGCCTTCTGAAGAAGCGTTTAAAGGCCGCGGCGTTTCAGCCTGCGCAACCTGTGACGGCTTTTTCTACCGTAATCAGAAGGTAGCCGTGATCGGCGGCGGCAATACGGCCGTAGAAGAAGCGCTGTATCTGGCGAATATTGCGTCGGAAGTGCATCTGATCCACCGTCGCGACAGCTTCCGCGCGGAGAAAATCCTTATCGATCGCCTGATGGAAAAAGTGCGTAACGGCAATATCGTGCTGCATACCAACCAGACGCTGGACGAGGTCATGGGCGATCAGATGGGCGTCAGCTCGCTGCGCCTGCGCTCCACGCTGGACGAGTCGCAGCAGGAACTGAGCGTTGCCGGTCTGTTTGTCGCTATCGGCCACAGCCCGAATACGGCGATCTTTAAAGATCAGCTGGATCTGGAAAACGGCTACATCAAAGTGCAGTCAGGCCTGCACGGTAATGCAACGCAAACCAGCATTCCGGGCGTGTTCGCCGCAGGTGACGTTATGGATCATACCTATCGTCAGGCGATTACCTCTGCCGGCACCGGCTGTATGGCCGCGCTGGATGCGGAACGCTATCTGGATGGTTTAGTTAAAGAATCTCAGTAATCGTTACTGCTTTGATGCGATCTCGGTAAAGGCGACCTGTTAAGGTCGCCTTTTTATTTTCTGCGCTGTACCATTGCTCGCGATTACCCTTACTAAGGGCATGGCATTGCAATTTTACCTGCCCCAACGCGCGGCATATTGGTACAGCATGGATAAATTCCGACAGCAACAGCTCCTTTCCTGGCTAAAAAAACAGCGTATCTACGGCAATTTCTGGTTCAGACTATCGCTGCTAATCGGCATGGTCGGCGCGCTGCTTATTGTTTACCAGGCCTGGCTATTGGCCACGCTGCTGCAAGGGCTGATCGTTGATCATCTTTCTCGCGATGCGCTTCTTCCGCAATTTATTCTGCTGCTTTCCTGTTTTGTGCTGCGCGGCGTATTGCTGTGGCTGCGTGAGCTGGCCGGGTTCGCTTCGGGCCGGGCCATCCGGGAGAAACTGCGCCGCGATATTCTGGACAAGCTGACTAAGGCTGGCCCCGCCGTTATCCAGGGTCAGGCTGTCGGAAGCTGGACCACGCTTTTGCTGGAGCAAATTGATAACCTTCAGGATTACTACGCGCGTTATTTGCCGCAAACGCTGCTGGCCGCGCTCATCCCCTGCCTGATCCTTGCTGTTCTGTTTCCCGTAAAATGGGTGGCAGCGCTGATCCTGCTGCTGACGGCCCCGCTTATTCCGCTGTTTATGGCGCTGGCCGGCATGGGCGCGGCTGACGCTAACCGGCGTAATTTTCAGGCCCTTGCACGGCTCGGCGGCTATTTTCTCGACCGCCTTCAGGGCATGGAAACGCTGCGGTTGTTTAATCAGGCCGACGCGGAAACCGATCGTATTCGCACCGCTTCGGCCAGCTTTCGTCAACGAACCATGGAAGTACTGCGGCTGGCCTTTCTCTCCTCCGCCGTACTGGAGTTTTTTGCTGCCGTTTCTGTAGCAGTGGTGGCGGTCTATTTTGGTTTTTCCTACCTCGGCGAGCTGAACTTCGGCCATTACGGCACCGGCATCACGCTTTTTGCCGGCTTTCTGTCGCTTATCCTTGCGCCGGAATTTTTTCAACCGCTCAGAGAGCTGGGCACGTTTTATCATGCCAAAGCGCAGGCTACAGGCGCCGCTGACGCGCTGGAAAAATTCCTGACAGCGGAACTGCTTCAGGCATCATCCGGCACGCTGACGCCCAACGTTGAGCAAGGTATGACGCTTACCGCCGCTGATTTGCGGATTATGACGCACGAGGGGATAGAGCTTGTCGGGCCGCTCAATTTTACCCTTAGCGCAGGGAAAAAAGTGGCGCTGATTGGGCGAAGCGGCGCGGGCAAAACCTCTTTGCTGAACGTCCTGGCCGGGTATTTGCCCTATCAGGGATCGTTGAAAATAAACGATACGGAGCTGCGTGATATCCTGCCGTCCTGGTGGCAACAGCAGCTTGCCTGGGTGGGACAGAACCCACATTTACCTGCGCAGACCGTACGCGAAAATATTGTTGCGCATGGCGAGGGCGATCCGCTCAGGTTACAGCAGGTTTGCGAGCTGGCTGGCGTGGACGAGTTTCTGGCGCGCCTGCCTGAAGGCCTGGAAAGCGCGGTCGGCGAACAGGCGGCGGCCCTCTCCGTAGGGCAGGCGCAGCGCATCGCTGTGGCGAGAGCGCTTTACAAGCCTTGTCGACTGCTGCTGCTGGACGAGCCTGATGCCAGCCTTGACGGCCCGGCTGGCGAGCACGTAAACCGGGCGCTGCTGGCCGCCTCTTTCAATCAGACCACGTTGTTTATTACCCATCGGCTCGATCGCTTAGCGGAGTGGGATGAAGTCTGGCTGCTCCAGGCGGGAGAAATCGTCCAGCAGGGCAGTAAAGCGCAGCTGCTGCAACGGCCCGGCCCCTTTAAAGCGCTGGTTGAGGAGGCGCAGGCATGAAGCTAATCCGACCCTGGCTTGCGCTTTTGCGCCCGCACGCTCCGCGCCTGATGCTGGGCATTTTGCTGGCGGTCGTGACGCTGCTGGCGAGCATCGCGTTGCTGACGCTTTCCGGTTGGTTTCTTGCGGCCTGCTCGCTGGCGGGCGCCGCCGGGCTTTACAGTTTTAACTATATGCTTCCTGCGGCTGGCGTAAGAGGTGCCGCAATTTTACGCACCGTCGCTCGCTATGCGGAAAGGCTGGTCAGCCATGACGGTACTTTTCGTATTCTGGAAGATTTACGCGTGTTCACTTTTAATAAATTGATCCCGCTTTCGCCCGGCGCGCTGGCTCGTTTCCAGCGGGGTGACCTTCTGAATCGGCTGGTAGCCGATGTGGATACGCTCGATCACCTTTATCTGCGCCTGCTCTCTCCCCTACTCGGCGCGCTTGTCGCGATTGTGACGGTAACGCTTCTGCTCGGCTCGCTGAACTGGCCGCTGGCGCTGATGTTGGGCGGTATCATGCTGGCGACGCTGCTGCTGCTGCCGCCAATCTTTTACTGCCTGGGACGGAAAGAAGGCGAAGCGCTGGCGCACCTGCGCGCCCTGTATCGTAGCCAGCTGACAGGATGGCTGCAAAGCCAGGCGGAGATGCGAATTTATGGCGGCGTGCAGCGCTTTCGCGCCCGGCTTGATAACACGGAAGCGCGTTGGCTGGGCGCTCAGCGCTTCCGCGCCCGTCTTACCGGCTTATCGCAGGGATTGCTGACGATTATTACCGGCGCGACGGCCGTTTTACTGCTCTGGTCAGCCTCAGCGCTGTTTCATGACGCCACGCTCGCTCTGTTCCTGTTTTGCGCGCTGGCGGCCTTCGAAGCCCTGGCTCCGGTTGGCGGCGCCTTTCTGCATCTGGGGGAAGTCTTCGCCTCTGCCCGTCGCGTTAATGAAGTGATTCTGCAAAATCCGGCCGTGAACTTTCCGGCTGAGCAGGGCAAAAGCCCTGCCGGTATCCGACTAAAGCTGCATGATGTCAGCTTCAGCTATAACGAAGGTTTTCCCGTGCTGCGCTCGATCTCCCTGGACATTGCGCAAGGTGAACACGTTGCGCTGCTGGGCAGCAGCGGCTGCGGTAAATCCACGCTGCTTCAGCTGCTCACCCGCGCATGGGATCCGACAAACGGCGAAATCCGGTTAAACGATCGTCCGCTGGCCGCGTGGGATGAAGCCACATTACGCAGGGCTACCGGCGTTGTGACGCAGCGCGTGTATCTGTTTAACGCCACGTTACGCGATAATTTATTGCTGGCCGCGCCGCATCGCCATGACGACGAGCTGCTCGCCATGCTGCGAAAAGTCGGGCTGACAACGCTGATTAACGCTGAAGGCCTCGATGCCTGGCTGGGCGAAGGCGGCCGTCAGCTGTCGGGCGGCGAGCGGCGTCGGCTGGGGCTGGCCCGCGCGCTGTTGCACGACGGCCCTTTACTGCTGCTCGACGAGCCGACGGAAGGGCTGGACACCCACACCGAACGGCAGATCCTTACCCTGCTGCGGGAAGCCGCCCGCGGCAAAACGATGATCGTGGTCACGCATCGTCCGCAGGGGCTACGCCATTTCGACAAAATTTGCCTTATGGAAAGCGGCACCGTGGTCGAACAGGGAACGCACGTCGAATTAATCTCAAAACGCAGCCGTTACAGCGCTTTCCTGCAGCGGATTACGGTATAGTCATAGCCTTCTCGCATTACTGAGACAGTGACTATGCGCCTGATGCAGCTCTCAAGAGAATCACTTAATTTTCCACCGCCGGAGATGGCGCTGCGTGAACCGAACGGCCTGCTGGCGATGGGCGGCGATTTAAGTCTGCCCCGCCTGCTCAGCGCCTATCAGCGCGGGATTTTTCCCTGGTTTTCGCCAGGCGATCCTATCTTATGGTGGTCGCCGGATCCGCGCGCGGTACTGTGGCCGGAAAAGTTTCACCTTAGCCGCAGCATGAAGCGTTTTCATCAGCGATCGCCCTATCGCGTGACGCTGAATCAAAGCTTTAGCGAAGTAGTGGAAGGCTGCGCCAGCGATCGTCAGGAAGGCACCTGGATCACGCCCGCCGTGAAGCACGCCTGGCAGCAGCTGTTTGATGCTGGCGAAGCGCAATCCATCGAGGTCTGGCACGACAAAGAACTGGTTGGCGGTATGTACGGCCTGGCGCTGGGACAGATTTTTTGCGGCGAATCGATGTTCAGCCGCTGTGAAAATGCCTCAAAAACGGCGCTGCTGGTTTTCAGCCGCTATTTTCTACAGCAGGGCGGCAGGCTGATCGATTGCCAGGTGCTGAATCCCCATACCGCTTCGCTTGGCGCCGAAGAGATGTCCCGCGCTGACTATCTTAAACAGCTTGATTTGCTGGCCAAACAGCCGCTTCCGCCCGAATGCTGGCGTCAGCAGACCCTTTTTTAAGACCGTACGGTGATGTTTTCCACGCAGACCAGGATAATAATGGTATAATATGAGAGCTTGGTATGCGTGTATAAGCCTTTTTGAAGACCGCACTTTCCCCCCGGTTTTGTACCAACTCTTGATTACGCGTTTCCGTGCGCTGCTTATGCCGCAGGGAGGCCGACGCTGGTGGAATCATCAGCTATTCTTTACATAACGTTCTTAAATCGGCATTATTTGCTGATTCGAGACAAAGGTTATAACACCCAGAGGATTTGATGGCCAAAGAAGATAATATTGAAATGCAGGGTAAGATAGTGGATTCATTACCTAACACTATGTACCGTGTTGAACTGGAAAATGGACACGTCATTACTGCGCATATCTCCGGTAAGATACGCAAAAACTATATCCGTATCTCAACGGGCGACCAGGTTACCGTAGAACTGACCCCATACGATCTGAACAAAGGTCGTATCACCTTCCGTATCCGCTAACCTACTTTACTGCAGATGCTGGCGCCTGATGCGCCGCACGGGTAAAAAAAAGGCCGAAGAATCTTCGGCCTTTAGTTTTTTTACGCCTAATGTACAGAGCCTTCCGTTTTGCGCTTTTCGGCGCTCACGAACTGGTAAGTCAGCTGGTTCTGCTCTTTGTCGAGCGCCACCGAAACCGACCCGCCGTCCACCAGGGAGCCAAACAGCAGCTCGTTCGCCAACGGTTTTTTCAGGTTTTCCTGCACCGTACGCGCCATTGGACGCGCGCCCATCGCTTTATCGTAGCCTTTTTCTGCCAGCCAGTTGCGCGCTTCGTCGCTGACTTCCAGCGAGACGCCTTTCGCATCCAGCTGCGCCTGCAGCTCAACGATAAACTTATCCACTACCTGATGGATAACCTCGCTGTCGAGGTGTTTGAACCAGATAATGTTATCCAGGCGGTTACGAAACTCTGGCGTAAAGATCTTTTTGATCTCTTCCATCGCATCGGTGCTGTTGTCCTGATGGATCAGACCAATAGATTTACGTTCGGTTTCACGTACGCCAGCGTTCGTGGTCATCACCAGCACCACGTTGCGGAAATCGGCTTTACGCCCGTTGTTATCGGTCAGCATCCCGTTATCCATCACCTGCAGCAGCAGGTTGAAGACGTCCGGATGCGCTTTCTCGATCTCATCAAGCAGCACCACGGCGTGCGGATGCTTGATCACCGCGTCCGTCAGCAGCCCGCCCTGATCGAAACCGACATAGCCCGGAGGCGCGCCGATCAGACGGCTGACGGTATGGCGTTCCATATATTCCGACATATCGAAACGCAGCAGCTCAATGCCCAGCGCTTTCGCCAGCTGTACGGTGACCTCTGTTTTACCCACGCCCGTAGGGCCGGCAAACAGGAAGGAACCGACAGGCTTGCGATCCTGTCCCAGACCGGCGCGGCTCATCTTGATCGCTTCGGTTAAGGCTTCGATAGCGTTGTCCTGACCAAACACCAGCATTTTCAGCCGGTCGCCGAGGGTTTTCAAAGTGTCGCGATCCGTGGCGGAAACGCTCTTCTCAGGAATACGCGCGATACGGGCAACCACGGATTCAATATCCGCCACGTTAACCGTTTTCTTGCGCTTGCTGACCGGCAGCAAACGTGCGCGCGCGCCCGCTTCGTCAATCACGTCAATCGCTTTATCCGGCAGATGACGGTCGTTGATATATTTCACCGCCAGCTCAACCGCTGCACGTACTGCTTTTGCGGTATAGCGGACGTCATGGTGCGCTTCATACTTCGGCTTGAGGCCGTTCAGGATCTGCACCGTTTCATCTACCGTAGGCTCGGTAATATCGATTTTCTGGAAACGACGCGCCAGCGCGCGATCTTTCTCAAAGATATTGCTGAATTCCTGATAGGTGGTGGAACCCATCACGCGAATTTTGCCGCTGGAAAGCAGCGGTTTGATCAGGTTGGCGGCATCTACCTGCCCGCCGGAAGCGGCACCGGCGCCGATGATAGTATGGATCTCATCGATAAACAGAATGCTGCTGTTATCCTGCTCAAGCTGTTTCAGCAGCGCCTTAAAGCGCTTCTCGAAATCGCCTCGGTATTTAGTACCGGCAAGCAGCGACCCGATATCCAGCGAGTAGATGGTGGCGTCTTTCATCACTTCAGGCACGTCGCCCTGCACGATACGCCACGCAAGCCCTTCGGCGATCGCGGTTTTACCCACGCCCGATTCGCCCACCAGCAGCGGATTGTTTTTCCGGCGGCGGCAGAGAACCTGAACGGTACGCTCCAGCTCTTTATCCCGCCCGATCAGCGGATCGATACCGCCTACGCGAGCAAGCTGGTTAAGATTGGTGGTGAAGTTTTCCATACGTTCCTCCCCGCCTGCTTGCTCTTCGTTAACAGGGTTTTCTGCGCCCGAAGCGGGCCCCTGCTCATCTTTGCGCGTGCCGTGAGAAATAAAATTAACCACGTCAAGGCGGCTGACTTCATGCTTGCGCAGCAGATAGGCAGCCTGGGATTCCTGTTCGCTGAAGATAGCGACCAGCACGTTAGCGCCCGCTACTTCACTGCGGCCGGATGACTGCACATGGAAAACGGCGCGCTGTAGAACGCGCTGAAAGCTGAGCGTAGGCTGTGTGTCGCGCTCTTCTTCGCTGACCGGCAACACCGGGGTTGTTTGTTCAATGAAGGCTTCGAGCTCCTGCCGCAGAGCCACAATATCCACCGTGCAGGCTTCAAGGGCCTCTCTTGCTGATGGGTTACTGAGCAACGCCAACAGCAGATGCTCGACGGTCATAAACTCATGTCGGTGCTCGCGCGCTCTGGCGAAAGCCATATTTAAACTGAGTTCCAGTTCTTGATTGAGCATAGGCACCTCCCCCATTAGATCGCCTTATTCAGGCTTTTTCCAGCGTACACAGCAACGGATGTCCGTTCTCCCTCGCATATTTATTGATATGCGCGACCTTGGTCTCCGCCACTTCGGCGGTAAAGACACCGCAGATTGCCTTTCCCTGGTAGTGAACCGTCAGCATCAGTTGCGTTGCACGTTCAACATCATAAGAAAAGAACTTTTGCAGTACGTCAATAACAAATTCCATAGGTGTATAATCGTCATTATTCAGAATAACTTTATACATCGAAGGCGGCTTGAGACCTTCGCGGAGTTTGTCTTCTGCAAGATGTTCAAAATTAAGCCAATCGTTAGTGTTTCCCATACGTACCCAATATGAAAACGTTGCCTGCCTGCATCAGACTAACACCCTTAAGCGTAAGTTTAGCACGCCCGAAATGCTGTCCGAAGCCGGTGAATTTTTGCACCAACCTGCAACTACGCGACCTTCATCACAAAAATAGCAATAGCGTTAACTGCTTCAAATTTTGATGAATTCATCCCGGCATCTCCTCTTCATTCGCTTGACGCCTGGTACGATTTCTCTACAGTACAGGCGTATGCTGGATGCGTTTTAACCAGCCTGGAGGCCAATGCCTCACTACCTCACCCATTTGAATGTCTTGCGAGGGATCCAAAAGCATGGAGACGGGTACTGTTAAATGGTTCAACAATGCCAAAGGCTTCGGCTTTATCTGTCCGGTCGGTGGCGGCGAAGATATCTTTGCTCATTATTCCACTATCCAGATGGATGGCTACCGAACGCTGAAAGCCGGGCAGCAGGTTCAGTTTGATGTGCACCAGGGGCCAAAAGGCAATCACGCCAGCCTGATTGTCCCCGTTAATGCCGAAGCGGCAGTTGCTGTCAGCGCCTGACCGCTTAGTGATATTCTGACCAACCTTGCAATAAAATGCCAGCCAGCGTCGCTGGCATTTTTATGGGCAACTTTTACCAACCTTAGTAAAGTGGCGCCGTCCTGTCATTTTTCAAGCCCCCTTTTTGCACGAAATTAATTTTCATCCTCGCTTCTTGCCCTCCGCCGCGTTTCAGCGCAGTAAATTTGCGTTAAATCAACCTGGCTGCGTTTTTTCAGGACAGATTATGTCCTGAAGGATTAATGTTGCATTTTAAATGCAACTTTAAAGGATAAGGCTATGTTTTGCGTGCAATGTGAACAAACTCAACGCCGTCTTACGGGTAACGGCTGTACCGGCGTGCGCGGCGCCTGTGGGAAACTGGCACAAACGTCAGATTTGCAGGATCTGCTGATTGCCACGCTTCAGGGGCTTTCCGTCTGGGCGCTGGTGGCGCGACAGCAGGGTATTATTCTGCATGATATCGACAGTTTCATACCAAAGGCGCTGTTTGCCACGCTAACTAACGTCAATTTTGATTCCTCACGCATCGTAGCGCTTGCCCGTCAGGCCACCAGCTACCGGGAACAGCTAAAAGCGTGCTGCAAGCTTCCTTGCAGCGCAGAAAATTATCCTGCGGCGGCAATAGTCCTGGAAAGCGATGACCCTGGGCAGCTACAGCAACAGGCGCTGGCGTGGCGCCCCAATCGCGGCCATGCGCATGAGGATATTATCGGTCTGCGCCTGCTGTGCCTGTATGGCCTGAAAGGCGCGGCGGCCTATATGGAACATGCCCATGTTCACGGCTACTTCGATAACACCATTTACCAACAGTTTCATCAGATCATGGTCTGGCTGGGTGCGCAGCCGGACAGCGCCAGCGATCTGCTGGCGGCGGCGATGGATATCGGCAAAATGAATTTCGCCATCATGGCGATGCTGGATAAGGCGCAGACCACCACTTACGGTTCGCCGCAGCCCGTGGCGGTTAATACCCGGCCGGTGGCGGGAAAAGCGATCCTGATTTCCGGGCACGATCTGCGGGATCTGCAACTGTTGCTGGAACAAACCGCAGGCAGCGGTATCAACATTTACACGCATGGCGAAATGCTGCCGGCACATGGCTATCCGCAACTGAAGCGCTATGCGCATCTGGTCGGCAACTATGGCAGCGGCTGGCAGAACCAGCAAAAAGAGTTCGCCGCCTTTCCCGGCCCGATCGTTATGACCTCCAACTGCATTATCGATCCTTTCAGAGGCGATTATCAGCAGCGTATCTGGACCCGCAGCATTGTCGGCTGGCCCGGCGTGAATCACCTGCACGACGACGACTTTTCTGCCGTTATCGCGCAGGCGCAGCAGATGCCGGGCTTCTCCACCAGCGAGATCCCCCGCACCATTACTACGGGCTTTGGCCGCCAGACGCTGCTTGACGCCGCCGACAGCGTGATTGAGCTGGTGAAACAGCATCAGCTGAGGCATATCTTTCTGGTAGGCGGCTGCGACGGCAATCGCGTGCAGCGCAGCTACTTTACCGATTTGGCCACCGCCATTCCCGATGACTGTCTGATCCTGACGCTGGGCTGCGGTAAATATCGCTTTAACAAACTGGCTTTCGGCACGCTGGGCGGCCTGCCTCGTCTGCTGGATGTGGGCCAGTGCAACGACAGCTATGCGGCTATCGTGCTGGCGGTCAGGCTGGCGGAAAAATTAAACTGCGACATTAACGATCTGCCTTTATCGCTGGTGCTCTCCTGGTTTGAGCAGAAAGCGATTGTCGTGCTGCTGACGCTCTTGTCCCTTGGGGTAAAAAACATTTACACCGGCCCGACGGCGCCGGGTTTTCTCACGGATAATCTTCAGGCGCTGCTGAAAAAAGAGTTTGGTCTGCGGCCGACATCTTCCGTACCCGCAGATCTGGCAACGGCGCTGCATTGATGCCTTGCCGCATTATTTTCGCCTGCGGCGCGCGCCGTATAATGCCCTACCCTTTGCTCAGCCTCGACTATGCTTTTTGCTGAAGATCTCTCCCTTCGGGACACTGATTAAAGCTTTAAAGGAGCAGAAATGAAGCAAACGCTAGCCGCACTGGTGGCGAAAACACTTGAAAACGCCGGCGTAAAACGCATTTGGGGCGTAACCGGGGACTCGCTTAACGGGCTGAGCGACAGCCTGAACCGCATGGGCACCATCGAATGGATGCCGACTCGTCATGAGGAAGTCGCCGCTTTCGCTGCCGGGGCCGAAGCGCAAATCAGCGGTCAGCTTGCCGTCTGCGCCGGTTCGTGCGGGCCGGGCAACCTGCATCTGATCAACGGCCTGTACGACTGCCACCGCAACAACGTGCCGGTGCTGGCGATTGCCGCGCATATTCCCTCCAGCGAGATCGGCAGCGGCTATTTCCAGGAAACGCATCCGCAGGAGCTGTTTAAAGAGTGCAGCCACTACTGCGAGCTGGTTTCCAATCCCGAGCAGCTGCAACAGGTGCTGGGCATCGCGATGCGTAAAGCTATTATCAATCGGGGCGTGTCGGTCGTGGTTATTCCTGGCGACGTGGCGCTACAGCCCGCGCCGGAAAACGCTCGCGCCGAATGGTATCCGCCGCAGTTCCCTATCGTGCAGCCGCCCGCCAGCGAACTGGACAAGCTGGCGCAGCTGCTTAATGAAGCAAAAAATATCACGCTGATGTGCGGCTACGGCTGTGCGGGCGCGCATACGGAAGTGGTGCAGCTGGCGGAAACGCTGAAAGCGCCCATCGTTCACGCGCTGCGCGGCAAAGAATATATTGAGTACGACAACCCTTACGATGTCGGTATGACCGGCCTGATTGGCTTTTCATCCGGCTATCACGCCATGATGAATGCCGATACGGTGATCCTGCTGGGAACGCGTTTCCCTTACCGCGCTTTTTATCCTGAAAAAGCGAAAATTATCCAGATTGATATCGATCCGGGCAGTATCGGGTCGCATTGCCATGTGGATATGGCGCTGGTCGGCGACGTTCGGGCCGCCCTTTGCGCGCTGCTGCCGCGCCTCGAAGTAAAAGAGGATCGCGCGTTTCTGGATAAGGCGCTGAAGCATTACCAGGAAGCCAGAAAGAGTCTGGACGAGCTGGCGACCGCCAACGACAAACAGGCGATCCACCCGCAGTACCTGGCGCAGCAGCTTAGCGAGCTGGCCAGCGAAGACGCGATTTTTACCTGTGACGTCGGCACGCCTACCGTCTGGGCCGCACGCTATCTGAAAATGAACGGCAAACGTCGTCTGCTGGGATCGTTCAACCATGGTTCCATGGCCAACGCCATGCCGCAGGCGCTGGGAGCGCAGGCTATTGACAGGCAGCGCCAGGTGATAGCGATGTGCGGCGACGGCGGCTTCTCTATGCTGATGGGCGATTTCCTGTCGGTAGCACAGCTTAAGCTGCCGGTGAAGCTGGTGGTGTTTAATAACAGCGTGCTGGGCTTTGTGGCGATGGAAATGCAGTCCGGCGGCTATCTGACCGACGGCACCGAACTGCAAAACCCGGCATTTGCCGATATCGCCAACGCCTGCGGCGTGAAGGGCATTCGCGTGGAGCGCGCTTCCGAGCTGCCTCGCGCTATCGAAGAGATGCTGGCGCACGACGGCCCGGTGCTGCTGGATGTGGTCACAGCCAGCGAAGAGCTGGTGATGCCGCCGCAGATCAAGATGGAGCAGGCGAAAGGCTTTAGCCTCTATATGCTGCGCGCGCTGATCAATGGTCGCGGCGACGAAGTGGTCGAGCTGGCTAAAACCAACTGGCTGCGGTAAAACATTGGTCTGTCTCACGGACGCTGCGGCGTCCGTTTTGCCCTTTAAGGAGCGCAACGGTGATCGACTTACGCAGTGATACGGTAACCCGCCCTTCCGCCGCGATGTTGTCCGCAATGATGGCGGCGGAAACCGGCGACGATGTTTATGGCGACGACCCTACGGTTAACGCGCTGGAGGCCAAAGCGGCCGCACTCAGCGGGAAAGAGGCCGCGCTTTTTCTGCCGACCGGCACCCAGGCCAACCTGGTGGCGCTGCTCTGCCACTGCCAGCGCGGCGAAGAATATATCGTCGGCCAGCTGGCGCATAACTACAAATATGAAGCTGGCGGCGCGGCGGTGCTGGGCAGTATTCAGCCGCAGCCGATCCTTGCAGCAAAAGACGGTACGCTGCCGCTGGACGTGGTCGAACAGTTTATCAAGCCGGATGATTTTCATTTTGCAATGACCCGGCTGCTGAGCCTGGAAAACACCCATAACGGTAAAGTGCTGCCGCTGGCCTATTTGCAGGAAGCCTGGGCATTCACGCGCAGCCATAAGCTGGCGCTGCATGTGGACGGCGCGCGCATTTTCAATGCGGCCGTGGCGCTGGGCGTCACGCTGCGCGATCTTACGCAGTATTGCGATACGCTGACAATCTGTTTGTCGAAAGGTCTGGGTACGCCGGTCGGCTCGCTGCTGTGCGGCAGCAAAGACTATATCGAGCGCGCGAAGCGCTGGCGCAAAATGACCGGCGGCGCCATGCGGCAGTCGGGCATTCTGGCGGCGGCCGGGCTTTACGCGCTGGAGCACAACGTCACGCGGCTCCAGGACGATCACGATAACGCCGCCTGGCTGGCTGCGCAGCTAAAGGCCGCTGGCGTGCAGGTTTCCAGTCAGAACACCAATATGGTGTTTGTGCGTCTGCCGGCACATCAGGCTGAGCCGCTTAAAGCCTGGATGCGTGGCAAAGGCATCGTTCTGCATACCGGCGCGGTGACGCGTTTGGTCACGCATCTGGATGTCGATCGTCCGGCGCTGGAAAAAGTGGTCGCGGAATGGAAAGCGTTTCTGGCCAGCCAGCCGGACTAATCGCCATACTTTTCTAACAGCGCCTCGGCGATAGCCTCGCTTTCCGCGTCCGCCACGCCTGAATAGTCAGCCGGCCGGAAATGCATCTGAAAAGCGGCAATCACCCGCTGTTGCTGCGTGGCCGACATATCAGGCGTCGATTCATAGCCGTAGCGCGCCAGCAGCGACAGCAGATGCCCGCTGTCCGTCAGCTGGCCAGGCGCTCTTCCCGCCAGGTAATAGCTTACGCGAGCCTCGTCCGGCCACGCGCCAATGCCCTGTTGATAAAGCCAGCGCCATGGGAACAGCGGGCCGGGATCCTGCTTGCGCTGCGGCGCGATATCGCTGTGTCCGACGACATCCTGCGGGCGAATACCGTAGCGCCGGGTGATATCCCGCGCCAGCGGCATCAGCGCGGCCATCTGCTCGCGGGAAAAAGGATACCAGGCTCGCCCTTGCGGCGTGCGGCGATAGCCCGGATTTTCCAGTTCGATACCGAGCGAGGTATCATTGAGCCGCGTCGCGCCGCGCCAGAAACTGATGCCCGCGTGCCACGCCAGCTCGGATTCCGGCACAAGCCGCAGCACCACCGGTTGTTTTCCATGCTGGAAGGGTTTGGCCGGAATAAGATAGTGCACGCTGACTTCCCGGTCGGTCAGCGTAGCCAGCGAGCGGGGAAAATCCTCAGCGGTATAGTGAATAACCAGCACCTTAATACGCGGACGAGCCCCGTAAGCGGCGTGGCGCGTATCCACTACGTAGCCATTCTGTTTTTCCAGACCGGATGTACAGGCGCTCAGTACGATGGCCGCCGCCAGCGCCGTCAGCAGGCGCATCAACGGCGTGTTTTAACCGCGGTGCCGCTGACGCTGACCATCAGCATACTGCTGTCTTTGCCAACGGTTTCGTAATCGATATCAATCCCGACCACGGCGTCCGCGCCCATGGCCTTCGCCTGCTCTTCCAGTTCGGCAAAGGCTATCTGGCGCGCTTTGCGTAACTCTTTCTCATATGCGCCGGAACGGCCGCCGACGATATCGCGAATGCCGGCAAAGAAATCGCGGAAGATATTGGCGCCCAGTATCGCTTCGCCGGTCACGACGCCGCAGTATTCCGTTATGGGCTGGCCTTCCAGCGTTGGGGTAGTGGAAAATTGCATGATTTTCTCCTTAACTTCAATCCAGGGTTTTAGCTCTTATGGCCAGGCAGACCAGCTATACTTTATGCTAAAAAACGCCATCCAGAAACCATAAGGAAATCAAGATGAAGTTACAGCTTGCCGCTCTGGCTCCGCTGGCGCTGCTGCTCAGCGCCTGTACCACGGTACAACCCGTCTTTAAGGATAATGGCAGCCGCACCTCTCCCTGCGTCGAAGGCGGCCCGGATTCTGTTGCCCAGGCGTTTTACGATCTGCGCCTTGAGCAGCCTGCTCAGGGCCTGCCGAACGCCACCCAGCTGGCTAAATATCGTCCTTACCTCAGCGACAGGCTCTATCAGACGCTGCTGAAGGCCGATAGCGATCCGCAAAAAGAAGCGACCCTGCGCGGGGATATCTTCTCAAGCCAGGCGGCGGGCGCCACCTCGGCGAGCGTAGCGGATTCATCGTCAATCCCTAACCACGACGCGCGCAATATTCCGCTGCGGGTTAAGCTCAGCCGCGACGGTGACAAGCCGCAAAGCTGGCAGGATGAAGTGCTGATGATCCATGAGGGCACCTGCTGGGCGGTGGACGACGTGCGCTATCTTGGCCCCGCGCCGCATATTGAAGGCGGCTCCCTCAGCCAGCGCCTGCTGCGATAGTGTTTTCCGCGCACCGCCGACGAGCGGTGCGCCTCTTTCCCCTGCTGCATTTTCATCCAGCCTCCCTCATTTTGTGCTAGCCTTGTAGTTAACTTGCCTGCATAAGCGAATTTTTCGCCGCGCTGATTGCATAACTATGCCGTCAACGTTAAGATTCGCAGAACTAATCGCTATTCACTTTTTGCGCATGAGTATTCAACTAAACGCTGTAAACTGCTTTTATGGCGCCCATCAGGCGCTTTTTGATATTCAGCTAACCTGCCCGGAAGGCGAAACGCTGGTGCTGCTCGGCCCAAGCGGCGCCGGCAAGAGCTCGCTGCTGCGCGTGCTGAACCTGCTGGAAATGCCGCGCTCCGGCACGCTGGGGATCGCCGGTCACCATTTCGACTTCAGCAAAGCGCCGGGCGACGCGGCTATCCGCGAGCTGCGTCAAAACGTTGGCATGGTGTTTCAGCAGTACAATCTCTGGCCGCACCTGACGGTGATGCAGAACCTAATCGAAGCGCCCTGCCGCGTGCTGGGATTAAGCAAGGATCGGGCGCTGGCTCGCGCCGAAAAACTGCTGGAACGCCTGCGCCTGACCAAATTCGCCGACCGTTTTCCTCTGCACCTGTCCGGCGGACAGCAGCAGCGTGTTGCTATCGCTCGCGCATTAATGATGGAACCGGCCGTGCTGCTGTTTGATGAACCAACGGCGGCGCTGGATCCGGAAATCACGGCGCAGATCGTGGCGATTATTCAGGAACTCTCTGAAACCAATATCACCCAAGTGATCGTTACCCATGAGGTCGAAGTGGCGCGCAAAACGGCCAGCCGCGTCGTCTATATGGAGAATGGTTATATCGTGGAACAGGGTGACGCCAGCCGCTTTACACAGCCGCAAACCGAAGCGTTTGCCAATTATCTTTCGCACTGATGCAGGACATAATGATGAAAAAAATCGTACTTGCCGCGCTGTTAGCCGGTGTAAGCCTGAGCGCCAGCGCCGCGCAGACCATCCGTTTTGCTACTGAAGCCTCTTATCCTCCTTTTGAATTTGTCGATTCCGACAACAAAATTCAGGGTTTTGATGTCGATTTAGCAAACGCGCTGTGTAAAGAGATGGACGCGACCTGCACCTTTACCAATCAGGCTTTCGACAGCCTGATCCCAAGCCTGAAGTTCCGTCGCTTCGACGCGGTGATGGCCGGAATGGATATTACGCCCGAGCGTGAAAAACAGGTGCTGTTTACCAAAGCCTATTACGATAATTCCGCTTTATTTATCGCGCAGAAAGGCAAAGTTACTGACGTAGCCGCGCTGAAAGGCAAACGCGTCGGCGTGCAGAACGGCACCACGCACCAGAAATACCTGACCGAGAAACTGACGGAGGTGAAAACCGTGCCTTACGACAGCTATCAGAACGCCATTCTGGATCTGAAAAACGGCCGTATTGATGCCGTATTCGGCGACACGGCGGTGGTTAACGAGTGGCTGAAGCAGAACACCTCGCTGGCCGCGGTTGGTGAGAAGGTCACCGATAAAGACTACTTCGGCACCGGACTGGGTATCGCCCTGCGCCAGGGCAACACCCAGCTTCAGGGCAAATTCAACGCCGCGCTGGATAAAGTGAAAGCCGACGGCACCTATAAAACCATCTACAGCAAATGGTTCCAGCAATAACGGAATGAACGAATTTTACCCTCTTGCAAGCGCCGCCGGGATGACCGTCGGCCTTGCCGTTTCTGCGCTGGCCGCAGGCCTGATTCTGGCGATGATTTTCGCCGTCTGGGAATCCGCCCGCTGGCGGCCGGTCGCCTGGATCGGCACCGCGCTGGTGACGCTGTTTCGCGGGCTGCCGGAAATTCTGGTGGTGCTGTTCGTCTATTTTGGCGCCTCGCAGCTGTTACTGACGCTTTCCGACGGCTTTACGCTGCATCTGGGCTTCGCTTCATTGCCGGTGCAGATGACGATTGAGAATTTCGACGTCAGCCCGTTTCTCTGCGGCGTTATCGCGCTGTCGATCCTTTATTCCTCTTACGCTTCGCAGACGCTGCGCGGCGCGCTGAAGGCGGTGCCTCAGGGACAGTGGGAGTCGGGCCAGGCGCTGGGCATGAAAACGCCGGCGATATTCTTCCGTCTGATCCTGCCGCAGATGTGGCGTCACGCGCTGCCGGGCCTGGGCAACCAGTGGCTGGTGCTGCTGAAGGATACGGCGCTGGTATCGCTGATCAGCGTCAACGATATTATGCTGCAAACCAAAAGCATCGCCTCACGCACGCAGGAGCCTTTTACCTGGTACATGGTGGCGGCGGCGATTTATTTAATTATCACGCTGCTCAGCCAGCAGGTTTTAAAGCGTATCGAAGCGCGTACCACCCGTTTTGAGCAGGGGAATAACGGATGCTGAGCTATTTACCCGAGCTGCTGAAAGGGCTGCATACCAGCCTGACGCTGACGGTGGCCTCACTGCTGCTGGCGCTGCTGCTGGCGTTGCTGTTCACGGTGATCCTGTCGCTGAAGATCCCGGTACTGAGCCAGGTCGTGCGCGGCTATATTACGCTGTTCACCGGCACACCGCTGCTGGTGCAAATCTTTTTGATTTACTATGGGCCGGGACAGTTTCCTTCCATTCAGGCGATCCCGTGGCTATGGAACGGGCTGTCGCAGCCCTGGCTTTGCGCCCTGCTCGCGCTTTCGCTTAACAGCGCGGCCTATACCACCCAGCTGTTTTACGGCGCGGTCAGAGCTATTCCTGCCGGTCAGTGGCAATCCTGTGCCGCGCTGGGGATGAACCGTAAAGATACGCTGCGCATTCTGCTACCCTACGCGTTTAAACGCGCGCTTTCCTCTTATTCCAACGAGGTGGTACTGGTATTTAAGAGCACCTCGCTGGCTTATACCATTACGCTAATGGAAGTGATGGGCCAGGGACAGCAGCTTTACGGGCGTACCTACGACGTGACGGTTTTTGCCGCAGCGGGCGTCATTTACCTGTGCGTTAACGGCCTGCTGACGCTGATGATGCGCCTGATAGAACGACGAGCGCTGGCTTTCGAGCGCCGTAGCTGAGCCACCATGCCGGCGGCATCGGTCGTCGGCATTCGTCAAATAACAGCGCTTAACCGTCATTTAATCCGCGCATAACGCCGCGGCGGCAGCCGTCATACTATCCCGATAATATTTACGCAAGGGCCGGAGACATGCTTAAGGTTTGCGTTTTTCTGCTTGTCGCATTTGCTGCCAACGCGCTGGCCAGCGGCCCGCTTCGCTTTGCCACTTCGGCGACCTATCCGCCTTTTGTCTACCTGAATGCCGGGCATCAGCTGGTGGGGTTTGATATCGAGCTGGCAAAAGCCCTGTGCGAAAAAATAGCGCGGCAGTGCCTCTTTACCAATAATGATTTTGACCGCCTGCTGCCTTCGCTAAAATTCAACCGCTATGACGCGGTGATTTCCGGCCTGGATATTACCGAAGAGCGCCGGGAAGAGGCGGATTTCACCCAGCCTTATCTGGAAAGTTCCGGCATGGTGATTGCGGTTAAAGGCCGCTACGCCTCTTTAGCGGAGCTACGCGGCAAGCGTGTTGGCGTCGCCGATGCCACAACCTTACAGGCCTGGCTGCAAAGTTCGTGGCCGGATATCATTCCTGTCGCGTACGACAACTATCAGAATGCGCTTCTGGATATCCGCAGCGCCAGGCTCGACGCCATTTTTGGCGAGACGCCTTCCATGCAGACCATCCTGAGAAGCAATCCCGGCCTGGACGCCGTAGGCAAGCCGATTACGGATAATCGCTATTTCAGTGCAGGCCTGGGTATCGCGGTACGTAAAGGCGATAAGGCGCTGCTGGAGCAGCTGAATGGCGCGCTACAAAGCCTGAGCGATGACGGTACGCTGCACATGCTGAAGCAGCGCTGGCTTGGCCCGGCGGCTGACCTGCCCGCCGAGTCAGAGATGCCGTAGCAGCGTCAGCACTTCGCCGTGCGCGGTATGCGGGAACATATCGAACAGCTGCACTTTAACAAGGGTATATTCGCTCAGGCGGGCGATATCGGTAGCCATGGTCTGCGCGTTGCAGCTGGAATAAAGAATGAACGGCGGCGCCATGCGGCTCAGATACTCGCAGAGCGCGGCGCCAATACCGCGACGCGGCGGATTGACCAGCACCAGATCGGGCGTGCTGCCTTCGCCGGTAGCAAACGCCGTAGAGTCCAGCGC
>Ga0209371_1001007_pt1 | contig 21606 bp, 16 predicted proteins | sample AgamicAtAmrz_FD_187165 | JGI IMG/M metagenome (GOLD analysis project Ga0209371, IMG submission 187165) | Agave microbial communities from Guanajuato, Mexico - At.Am.rz (SPAdes) (version 2) | ecosystem: Host-associated > Plants > Roots > Rhizosphere | place: Guanajato, Mexico | collected 2012-06-07
TTCGTCGATGCGCGCGAGCAGGTCGGCTTCGGACAGCGTGGCCGGGTACGCATCCTTCAGCGAGAAGAAGCCGTTGTCCTCGCACGCCTTGATCTTGTTGCGCACGTAGACTTCGCTCGCCGGGTTGGCGCCGACGAGGATCACCGCGAGACCGGGCTGGTGGCCGCGAGCGGTCAGCGCGGCGGCGCGTTCGGCGGCCTGGGCGCGCAAGGTCTTCGAAAGGGCGTTGCCGTCGATGAGGAGGGCTGTCATGGTGGTGGGTCCTGCCGGGAAGTTGGAATGCGGGCGTACGGCGCGCGAAGCGCCGTAGCAAAGCACGTAATTATACCGTTCGCCTGCTGCCGTCCGACAGCGAATCAACGGGAAGCGTCATGGCCGCGGCGCTCGCGCGCCGGGAGAAACGGCCGCCGCCGCGCGAGTGGGCCGCATCGCGCGGGGCGGCAAACACCGATGGCGGGCCGGGCGGCCGGCGTGGGCCGTGCCGCCGTGGCCGGAAAACCCGCTCAGGCCTGTTTTTTCGACAGCGCGAGACGCAGCAGGTCGGCCACCGTGTTGACGTTGAGCTTTTCCATGATGTTCGCGCGGTGCGCCTCGACCGTCTTGATGCTGATGCCGAGGTCGTCGGCGATCTGCTTGTTCAGGCGGCCCGCGATGATCCGCTCGAGCACCTGCTGCTCGCGCGCGGTCAGCTTCGACAGGCGTTCGCTCGCGGCACGCTGCTCCTGCACGCTCTTGCTTTCGCTTCGGGCCTTGTCGAGCATCCGCTCGACGAGCTTGCGCAGCTCGGCTTCGTCGAACGGTTTCTCGATAAAGTCCATCGCACCCTTTTTCATCGTCGACACGGCCATCGGCACGTCGCCGTGACCGGTGACGAAGATGATCGGCAGCGCGGCATTGTCGGCGATCAGGCGTTCCTGCAATTCGAGGCCGCTCATGCCCGACATCCGCACGTCGAGGATCAGGCAGGCGATCTGGCCGGCCTGCTGCGCCGGCTGATAGGCATCGAGGAACTGCTCGGCGCTCGAGAAGCATTGCACGCGATAGCCGTTCGCCTCCAGCAGCCAGCGCAGCGAGTCCCGTACGGCCTCGTCGTCGTCGACGACAAAGACGGTTTCCTGAGTGGTGGTGACAGGGCTATTCATAGTTCTCCCGTAACGGTATGTGATGCCGATGCCTCGCGCCCCCCTTGGCCGAGATCAGCGGGTTCCCCAATGGGCAGGCTGCAGTGGAACGTCGCGCCGGAAATGCGGCCATCCGGCTCGACGTTGTTGACCACCCACAGACGCCCCCGATGCGATTCGATGATCGAACGGCAGATGTTCAGCCCCATGCCCATGCCATCGGACTTGGTGCTGTAAAACGGTTCGAACAGGCGCTCGGCGGTCGCTTCGTCGACGCCCGGGCCCTGGTCGATCACACGGATGTCGACGAAGCCCGCATCGATGTCGGCAACGACGCGGATCACGCCGTCCGCCGACGCCGGCTTCACGTCGGCCATCGCCTCGGCTGCGTTCTTCATCAGGTTCATCAGCACCTGTTCGATCAGCACGGGGTCGACATAAATAATAGGCATTCTTGCGAGGATTTCCGTGACGATCCGGATCCTGCGCTTTCTGGCCTCGATTTCGGCCAGCCCGACCGCGTCGGCGACGATGTCCGCGACCCGCGCCGGCTGGCGCTTCGGCTCGCTGCGCTTCACGAATTCGCGAATCCGCTTGACGATCATCCCGGCCCGCAGCGCCTGCTGCGCGGTCTTTTCCAGTGCGGGCTGCAGCGTCTCGGGCGTGCCGCGGCCGCTCTTCACGAGCGCGAGCGTGCCCGAGCAGTAGTTGTTGATCGCGGCGAGCGGCTGATTCAATTCGTGAGCAATCGACGACGCCATTTCGCCCATCGTCATCAATCGGCTCGTGAACTGCAGTTTCTCTTCCTGCTGGTGCGCGAGCTCCTGCGCCTTCTTGCGGGTCGTGATGTCGGTCGCGATCTGCATTTGCGCGAGGTGGCCGTCCACCCACTGGATGTACTGGCGGCGCACCTCGAACCACTTCTGGATGCTCTCGACGTACACCTCCTGCGCATCGGCGGTGCTGCTCGTCAGCGCGGCGGCCGGCAGGCCCGCGAACGCGTCGACCATGTCGATCGAGTCGGACGATGCCTGCGCGCGGTCGAAACCGCCGCCGGACAGCTCCAGATGGCCATCCGGGCGGATGCCGAACAGGTGGCGGTAGTAGCGGTTCGCGAACAGCAGCTCGGCTTCGTCGGCGGCCAGCACCGACACCGCGGCGTCGAGGCTTTCGAGCACCGTCGTGAAGCGTTCGTGCGCGGCCGCGAGCTCTTCGCGCGCGCGCTTCGGCTCGGTGATGTCGGTCATCGACGACATCCAGCCGGTCTGGCGGCCCGAACTGTCGATCAGCGGCGACACGTACAGGCGCGCGTGGAACAGCGTGCCGTTCTTGCGCCGCACGCGCAGCTCGAAGCCCGAGCTCGGCGCCTTGCCGCGCAGCGTCATGTCGAGCTGGCGCTGCATTTCCGGGTACGCGTCGCGCGGCCAGTACGGGAACGGCGCGACCTTGCCGACGAGATCGGTTTCGTCCCAGCCCGTCATCCGGCAGAACGCTGGGTTCACGTGCGTGATGCGGCCGTGCATGTCGAGCACGCGCATGCCGATCAGCACCGAGTTTTCCATCGCGCGGCGGAAGAACGCTTCCGCGTACAGTGCCTGCTGCGCCTCGAAGCGCTGGCGGGTGTGCTTCCACAGGCTCCAGAGGCTCCACAGCACGAAGCACGACAGGCCGGCGACGAGCCACACGAGCGTGTTGTTGGTCAGGTTGGTGAGCTGCGGGAACGCGTACACGCGCACCGTCAGCCCCTGGCCGGGCGGGTCGAGCGGAAGATCGTAGTGCGAGTCGCGCGGCAGGCGCGGGCGTGTCGACGTGGACGACAGTTCGCGGTTGTTCGAATCGGTGATGGATATCTTGTACTTCGACGACAGTTCCTGCGGGATGTCGTGCTTCAGGATGCCCTCGACCGAGAACACCGCGGCGATCGAGCCGAGATATTCGCGGTCGCCGCGCATCACGGGCGTCTGCAACGTGATGAAGCCGTTGCCGAAATCGTCGTAGATCAGCGGAGAATAGGCCTGGCGGCGCGTGCTGCGCGCCTCGTCGTACGCGCCGCGCACGGCATCCTGCATCTGCGCGTCGCCGGGCTTCGCGAGGCGCTGGCCGAGCAGCGGCGGATGCACGGTCGGCCAGCGCTGCACGCCGGGCGCCGTGTACCAGTTCAGGTAGAGGATTTCCGGATGCGTCTGCATCACGTCCGCGACGGCCATCTGGAATGCGTTCTGGTCGAGTCGGCCGGACGCGAGGTCGCGTGACAGCGCCTGCAACTGTTCCTGCGCGCCCGTCATCGACAGGCGGATCTGCTGCTGGGCCCACGCGACGTTGCGAAACAGGGTGTCTTCCTGCTGCTGCTGTTCGCGCCGGTTGAGGCTCCACAGGATGAGGCTCATCACCACGAGGAACACCAGGATCGACAGCAGCGGCGTCAGCAAATAGGAGTTGGACCACCACGGTCCGTGGTGCCAACGGGACGGCTGCGACTCCGCCGGCGGGCCCGGCGGTCGCGCCGAGCGTGCGAAAAGCCGATCGGTCAACATGGCAGGATTGTAGCGCAGCGCAATACATGGAAAACCGATACCGGATATGTTGAACGGAAACGGTTTTGTTCGGACGAGACGGGCCGCGGAGCCCCGAAATATGGGTGCAGCGCAGCAATATTCCGCATTACGAGAAAAGATCTCACAATTCGAAAATTTTGTTGCGCAGGCCCGTCCACGCTCATTACAATCCGTCGGAGCTTGCCCGCAGCCGGCCGCGTCGCGTCGTCTGCACGAGAGCGATCCTCACATTCCAGGACCCAGGAGACGAGAATGTCCGCTGTACCGAACGAAGTGATGAAATATGTCGCCGCCGAACGTGACGACGACCCGCAAGAAACCGTCGAGTGGCTGGAGTCGCTCGATGGCGTGATCTCCTCCGTGGGCACCGGCCGTGCGCATTACCTGATCGAAAAGCAGATCGAATTCGCCCGCATGCACGGCGAACACCTGCCGTTCTCCGCCAATACCCCGTACATCAACACGATTCCGGTCGAAGCCCAGGCGAAGATTCCGGGCGACCAGGACATCGAGCACCGCATCCGTTCGTACACGCGCTGGAACGCGCTGGCGATGGTGCTGCGCGCAGGCAAGGACACGAACGTCGGCGGCCACATCGCGTCGTTCGCATCGGCCGCGACGCTCTATGACGTCGGCTACAACCACTTCTGGCACGCAGCATCCGACCAGCACGGCGGCGATCTCGTGTTCGTGCAGGGCCACTCGTCGCCGGGCGTGTACTCGCGCGCGTTCCTGCTCGGCCGCCTGAAGGAAGAGCAGCTCGACAACTTCCGCCAGGAAGTCGACGGCAAGGGCATCTCGTCGTACCCGCACCCGTGGCTGATGCCGGACTTCTGGCAGTTCCCGACCGTGTCGATGGGTCTCGGCCCGATCATGGCGATCTACCAGGCCCGCTTCATGAAGTACCTGGAATCGCGCGGCATCGCGAAGACGGAAGGCCGCAAGGTGTGGGCGTTCCTCGGCGACGGCGAGACGGACGAGCCGGAATCGCTCGGCGCGATCGGCATGGCGAGCCGCGAGAAGCTCGACAACCTCGTGTTCGTGATCAACTGCAACCTGCAGCGTCTCGACGGCCCGGTGCGCGGCAACGGCAAGATCATCCAGGAACTCGAATCGGAATTCCGCGGCGCCGGCTGGAACGTGATCAAGGTCATCTGGGGCAGCCGCTGGGATGCGCTGTTCGCGCGCGACAAGTCGGGCGCGCTGATGCGCCGCATGATGGAGTGCGTCGACGGCGAATACCAGACGTACAAGTCGGAGTCGGGCGCGTACGTTCGCGAGCACTTCTTCAACACGCCTGAACTGAAGGCGCTCGTCGCCGACTGGTCGGACGACGACATCTGGGCGCTGAACCGCGGCGGTCACGATCCGCACAAGATCTACGCGGCGTTCCACGAAGCCACGAACACGAAGGGCGCGCCGACCGTCATCCTCGCGAAGACCATCAAGGGCTACGGGATGGGCGAGTCGGGCCAGGCGATGAACATCACGCACCAGCAGAAGAAGCTGCCGGTCGAGCAACTGAAGAAGTTCCGTGACCAGTTCCGCCTGCCGATCACCGACGAGCAGATCGCCGACGTGCCGTACCTGAAGTTCGAGGAAGGCTCGAAGGAACTCGAATACATGCGCCAGAAGCGCATGGACCTCGGCGGCTACCTGCCGCACCGCCGCGAGAAGGCGACGTCGCTGCCGGTGCCGGCGCTCGACGCGTTCGAGCCGCTCTTGAAGGGCACGGGCGAAGGCCGCGAGATCTCGACGACGATGGCGTTCGTGCGGATTCTGAACATCCTGCTGAAGGACAAGGCGCTCGGCAAGCGCGTCGTGCCGATCGTCCCGGACGAATCGCGTACGTTCGGCATGGAAGGCCTGTTCCGCCAGATCGGTATCTGGAACCAGGAAGGCCAGAAGTACGTGCCGGAAGATTCCGACCAGCTGATGTTCTACAAGGAATCGCAGACCGGCCAGATCCTGCAGGAAGGCATCAACGAAGCGGGCGGCATGTGCGACTGGATCGCGGCGGCGACGTCGTATTCGACGCACGGCGAGATCATGGTGCCGTTCTACATCTTCTACTCGATGTTCGGCTTCCAGCGGATCGGCGACCTCGCCTGGGCCGCGGGCGACATGCGTTCGCGCGGCTTCCTGCTGGGCGGCACCGCGGGCCGTACGACGCTGAACGGCGAAGGCCTGCAGCACGAAGACGGTCACTCGCTGCTGTGGGCGGCATCGGTGCCGAACTGCGTGAGCTACGACCCGACGTTCGGCTACGAACTCGCGGTGATCATCCAGGACGGCCTGCGCCGCATGGTGCAGGACCAGGAAGACGTGTACTACTACATCACGGTGATGAACGAGAACTACGAGCACCCGGCGATTCCGCAGGGCGAGCACGTGGCGGCCGACATCATCAAGGGCATGTACGCGTTCAAGAAGGCCGACGCCGACAAGAAGGCGCCGCGCGTCCAGCTGCTCGGCGCGGGCACGATCTTCAACGAAGTGATCGCTGCCGCCGACCTGCTGAAGAACGACTGGGGCGTCGCCGCCGACCTGTGGAGCGTGCCGAGCTTCACCGAACTCGCGCGCGAAGGTCATGAGGTCGAGCGCTGGAACCTGCTCCATCCGACCGAGGAGCGTCGCCTGTCGCACGTGCAGAAGTGCCTGAAGGACACGCAGGGCCCGGTCATCGCGTCGACCGACTACGTCCGTGCGCTGGTCGACCAGATCCGCGGCCAGATCGATCGCCGCTTCGTCGTGCTGGGCACCGACGGCTTCGGTCGTTCGGACACCCGCGAGAAGCTGCGTCACTTCTTCGAGGTCGACCGTCACTGGGTCACCGTCGCCGCGCTCAACGCGCTGGCCGACGAAGGCACGATCGAGCGCAAGGTGGTCGCGGACGCGATCGCCAAGTACAACCTCGATCCGTCCAAGCCCAACCCGATGACCGTTTAACGCACACGCCGTGTGATGCCGCGCGCCGCTCCCGCGAGGAGCGCGCGCGGCCATGGAGACAGAAACAGATGAGTCAAGCGATCGAAGTGAAGGTGCCGGATATCGGCGATTACAAGGACGTGCCGGTCATCGAGATCGGCGTGAAGGTGGGCGATACGGTCGAGCCCGAGCAGTCGCTCGTCACGCTCGAGTCGGACAAGGCGACGATGGACGTGCCGAGCCCGGTCGGCGGCGTCGTGAAGGAAATCAAGGTCAAGGTCGGCGATTCCGTGTCGGAAGGCTCGCTGATCATCCTGCTCGAAGGTGGCGCTGGCGCGCAGGCGAACGGCGCGGCCGCGCCGGCCGCGGCTCCGGCTCCGGCAGCAGCGCCGGCACCGGCTGCCGCGGCCCCCGCCGCACCGGCAGCGTCCGGCGGCACGCTCGAAGTGAAAGTGCCCGACATCGGCGACTACAAGGATGTCCCGGTGATCGAGATCGGTGTGAAAGTCGGCGACACGGTCGAGAAGGAACAGTCGCTCGTCACGCTCGAATCGGACAAGGCGACGATGGACGTGCCGAGCCCGGCCGCCGGCGTCGTGAAGGACATCAAGGTCAAGGTGGGCGATTCGGTGTCGGAAGGCACGCTGATCGTGCTGCTCGAAGCCGCCGGCGCACCGGCTGCCGCACCGCAGGCCAGCGCACCGGCTCCGGCCGCTGCCGCACCGGCGCCTGCTGCTGCACCGGCACCCGCGCCTGCGAAGGCTGCGCCGGCACCGGCTGCTGCTGCCCCGGCCGCCGCGCCGTCGGGCGAATACCGCGCCAGCCACGCATCGCCGTCGGTCCGCAAGTTCGCACGCGAACTCGGTGTCGACGTCGCGCGCGTGCAGGGTTCGGGGCCGAAGGGCCGCATCACGAAGGAAGACGTCACCGGCTTCGTGAAGGGCGTGATGACCGGTCAGCGCGCGGCGCCGGCCGCGGCAGCCGCACCCGCAGGCGGCGGCGAGCTGAACCTGCTGCCGTGGCCGAAGGTCGATTTCTCGAAGTTCGGCCCGTTCGAGGCGAAGCCGCTGTCGCGCATCAAGAAGATCTCGGGCGCGAACCTGCATCGCAACTGGGTGATGATCCCGCACGTCACGAACAACGACGAAGCGGACATCACCGAGCTCGAAGCGCTGCGCGTCCAGCTGAACAAGGAGCACGAAAAGGCGGGCGTGAAGTTCACGATGCTCGCGTTCGTGATCAAGGCGGTCGTTGCCGCGCTGAAGAAATTCCCGACCTTCAACGCGAGCCTCGACGGCGACAACCTCGTGTTCAAGCAGTACTTCCACGTCGGTTTCGCGGCCGATACGCCGAACGGCCTCGTCGTGCCGGTGATCCGCGATGCGGACAAGAAGGGCCTCGTCGACATCGCGAAGGAAATGAGCGACCTGTCGAAGGCCGCGCGCGAAGGCAAGCTGAAGCCGGACCAGATGCAGGGCGGCTGCTTCTCGATCTCGTCGCTCGGCGGGATCGGCGGGACGAACTTCACGCCGATCATCAACGCACCGGAAGTGGCGATCCTCGGGCTGTCGCGCGGCCAAATGAAGCCGGTGTGGGACGGCAAGCAGTTCGTGCCGCGGCTCATGCTGCCGCTGTCGCTGTCGTATGACCATCGCGTCATCGATGGCGCGGAAGCCGCGCGGTTCAATGCGTATCTCGGAGCGTTGCTCGGGGATTTCCGTCGCATCATTCTTTGATGAGATGAGGGGCTCGCGGGGGCGTGGGTTTGTTTTTGGTTCTCCACGCCCTTGTCGTTGAACCTGTTTTGCCAACGGTCTGCCAGCGTCGCCCCTGCGCGGGGCGGCGGTCACTTTTCTTTGTCTTCCAAAGAAAAGTAACCAAAAGAAAGGCGCGTCCTTGGGCGGACGGCAAAGGTGGTTCCCGCCCGACGTCGCGTTCTCTTGTCAGGCCGCATGTAGGCAGGTTCCGTCTTTTCGCCAGTCCCTCCCTCTCTCTCTGCAGCTAATCAAGAAGGGGACAGTCATGAGTCTCATCGAAGTCAAGGTTCCGGATATCGGCGATTTCAGCGGCGTCGATGTCATCGAAGTCAACGTCAAACCCGGCGACGTGATCGAAAAAGAGCAAACGCTCATCACGCTCGAATCCGATAAAGCCTCCATGGAAGTGCCCAGCGACGTCGCCGGCACCGTCAAGGAAGTCAAGGTCAAAGCCGGCGAGAAAGTCTCGCAAGGCACCGTCATCGCCATCGTCGAAGCGTCGGCAGGCGCAGCCGCGCCCGCACCCGCGAAAGCACCCGAAGCGCCGAAGCCCGCAGCCGCCGCACCGGCTCCGGCCGCCGCCGCGCCGGCGCCCGCGCCGCAAGCCGGCAGCTACAGCGGCGCCGCCGACATCGAGTGCGACATGCTCGTGCTCGGCGCCGGCCCCGGCGGCTACTCGGCCGCGTTCCGCGCCGCCGACCTCGGCATGAAGACCGTACTCGTCGAACGCTATTCGACGCTCGGCGGCGTCTGCCTGAACGTCGGTTGCATCCCATCGAAGGCGCTGCTGCATACGTCGCTCGTTGTCGAGGAAGCCGCGGCGCTCGCGTCGCACGGCATCACGTTCGGCAAGCCGCAGGTCGATCTCGACAAGCTGCGCGACTTCAAGGGCGGCGTCGTCAAGAAACTGACGACGGGCCTCGCCGGCATGGCGAAGGCACGCAAGGTCGAAGTGGTCACCGGTGTCGGCGCGTTCGTCGATCCGTTCCACATGGAAGTGCAGGGCGAAAACGGCAAGAAGGTCGTCAAGTTCAAGCAGGCGATCATCGCCGCCGGCTCGCAGGCCGTGAAGCTGCCGTTCATGCCGGAAGACCCGCGCGTCGTCGATTCGACGGGCGCGCTCGAACTGCGCCAGTTGCCCAAGCGCATGCTCGTGATCGGCGGCGGCATCATCGGCCTCGAAATGGCCACGGTGTACTCGACGCTCGGCGCCGAGATCGACGTCGTCGAAATGATGGACGGCCTGATGATGGGTGCCGACCGCGATCTCGTGAAGGTCTGGGAAAAGTACAACGCGAAGCGCTTCGGCAACGTGATGCTGAAGACCAAGACGGTCGGCGCGGAAGCGAAGGAAGACGGCATCTACGTGAAGTTCGAGGGCGAGGAGGCGCCGGCGGAAGCGCAGCGCTACGACCTCGTGCTCGTCGCGGTGGGCCGCAGCCCGAACGGCAAGAAGATCGGTGCCGACAAGGCCGGCGTCGCGGTCACCGACCGCGGCTTCATCGACGTCGACAAGCAGATGCGCACGAACGTGCCGCACATCTTCGCGATCGGCGATATCGTCGGCCAGCCGATGCTCGCGCACAAGGCCGTGCATGAAGGCCACGTCGCAGCGGAAGCCGCGCATGGCGAGAAGGCGTACTTCGACGCGCTGCAGATCCCGTCGGTGGCCTACACCGATCCGGAAGTGGCGTGGGCCGGCAAGACCGAAGACCAGTGCAAGGCCGAAGGCATCAAGTACGGCAAGGCCGTGTTCCCGTGGGCCGCTTCGGGCCGCGCGATCGCGAACGGTCGCGACGAAGGCTTCACGAAGCTGATCTTCGACGAGGAAACCCATCGCGTGATCGGCGGCGCGATCGTCGGCCTGAACGCGGGCGACCTGATCAGCGAAGTGTGCCTCGCGGTCGAGATGGGCGCGGACGCGGAAGACATCGGCAAGACGATCCATCCGCACCCGACGCTCGGCGAATCGGTCGGCATGGCCGCCGAGCTGTACGAAGGCGTCTGCACGGACCTGCCGCCGCAGCGCAAGAAGTAACGCGACCGGCACGGCCGGCCACGCGCCGGCCATGACAAAACGCCGCCGCCCGGGTAATCCGGGCGGCGGCGTTTTCTTTTGCGTGGCGCGTGACAGGCTCGAATGTGGCGGGCAGTTGCCGCTCGCGCGCATTCCGGCGCCAGAAACGAAAAAGCCGCGCTGGGCGCGGCTCTTTCAGGAGCAGGGGACGCTTACGCGGCCGGCTTGCTCGAACGACGTGCGGCAGCAGCGGTGGCAGCCTTCGTTGCGACGGCAGCAGCGGCGTTGAAGTTCGTTTCAGCGATTTCCACTGCTTGCTTCGTGGCCTTCTGAACCGTTTCGTACGTGGTGTTCGCAGCGTTCAGCGCCGACTTCAGTGCGGCGACGGCCGTTTCCGAACCGGCCGGGGCATTCTTCGCGACGTTGTCGACGAGTGCCTGGACCTTCTTGTTCTGCTCTTCGAATTGCGCTTCGGCGACCTTCGCGAACTCGGCTTGCGTCGACGATGCGATTTCGTACAGGTGACGACCGTACGACAGCACCTTTTCCGCGACCGGCTGCGACAGGCTCGCTTGCAGCGCGATCAGTTCCTGCGCGTCCTTCACCGACAGCAGGCGCTGTGCGTTTTCCTGGCTCTCGGTCAGCGTCGACTTCACGACCTGCAGGTTGAGTTCGATCAGCTTTTCGACGCCTTCGAATGCCTTGGTCGTCAGACCGAACAGGCTTTCGAGGTTGGCTTTCTGGGCGGCGGCGATTTGCTCGGGGGTCAGCAAGGACATGTCAGGCTCCTGAAAAGCGATCGCGTCGATCGCAGAATAAAGGGCACTACGCTGGGGAACTTCGGCGCCGCGTGCTTTGTGCAACGCAGCAATGAGGCCTATTTTAGGGCAGAGAGCACGGATGTCAAGCACTTTTTGTGCGTTGCACAATCGCGACAAATTATCGATAAAACAACGAGTTATCGCGGTCGTTCGGAATCGGTTTCAGGCTTGTTCCCACATGGTGCGCACGGTGGCGGGGCAAGCGCGCCGCACCATGATCATGCACAGGTAAACCTGACAGGCCCATGGAACGTTATCCTTCTGTTCCTGTCGAAAAACGCGCTGTTTCGATGCGCGTGCCGTGGCGACGTGCCGCCGCCACGGCCGAGACCGGCGCCTGTGGCACGCCGAGCACCGGATACGTACTTTCCCCGCTTTAAATCGCCTCCGAAGTGACGTTATCTCAATTAACCGTGCGGTAATCGGGAGACGGGCGCTGTCGGGCAGTGCATCTCATCGATTTTTTCGATGGGATCGGAAGGGTCGATTGGCCGGAGGTTGGCCGACTCTTACATTCCGGTTTAAAGACGATCGGTAAGTGCCTAATATTGCTCTTTTTTTCAGCTTTAACTACACTTGCGGAAACCTCCCGCCCGCTTTGTCCAGACCCCAATGAAAGCCGAATCGTTTTCACCGCGCAGATTGTTGCAGAGCATGACGCTCGGCACCGCTGTGTCGGTCGCAGTCGCGTTGCTGGCGACCACCGCGTCCGTCACGCCCGCCGACGCCTTCGCCGCCACTGCGAAGACCCAAGCCGCCAAGAAAAAGGCCGTCGCTCCTGCTTCGTCAGCGAAGAAGAAGTCGGCCAAGGCGACCACCGATAAATCCGCCAAGGTCGCCGCGGCCGATGCGCCGCGCGCGAAAGCGTCGCGCAAGCGCGTGACGCTCGCGGCGAGCAACGTGCATGGCGGCCATCGCGGCGCGGTGCGCAAGGTCGCGTTCCAGCCGCGCCGTCCGACGGTCGGCCAGGCGTTCGGCCTGCACGACACGCCCGACGCGCTCGCGCTGCGCTCCAGCGTCGCGTACGTCGTCGACCAGAATTCCGGCGAGCCGCTGTTCGACAAGAATTCGCACGCGGTCGTGCCGATCGCGTCGATCTCGAAGCTGATGACGGCCATGGTCGTGCTCGACGCGAAGTCGCCGATGACCGACCAGCTCGAAGTCACCGACGAAGACCGCGACTACGAGAAGGGCACGGGCTCGCGCCTGTCGGTGGGCTCGGTGCTGTCGCGCGAGGACATGCTGCACATCGCGCTGATGGCGTCGGAAAACCGTGCGGCGGCCGCGCTGTCGCGTTACTACCCGGGCGGCCGTCCGGCGTTCATCGCGGCGATGAACGCGAAGGCGAAGGCGCTCGGCATGACCGATACGCACTTCGAGAATTCGACCGGCCTGTCGAGCTCGAACGTGTCGAGCGCGCGCGACCTCGTGAAGATGGTCAATGCGGCGTACCAGTACCCGATGATCCGCCAGTTCTCGACCGATCGCACCTACGAGGTGTACACGGGCAAGCGCAACCTGGTCTACAACAGCACCAACGCGCTGATCCGCGGCAACGGCTCGTGGGACATCGGCCTGCAGAAGACGGGCTTCATCAACGAAGCGGGCGAATGCCTCGTGATGCAGGCGACGATCCACGGCCGGCCGATGGTGATGGTGCTGCTGGATTCGTTCGGCAAGTACTCGCGCTTCGCCGACGCCTCGCGCCTGCGCAACTGGCTCGATGCCGGCGGCGGCGAACGCCTGACGGCGGCCAACACGCCGGCCGGCGGCACCTGATCGTGTGCGGCGGTTCGCCGCCGTACCGCACCGGTCGCTGCAACGAAAAAGCCCCGCAATCGCGGGGCTTTTTTTATCCAGCGAAACCGGAATCGGAGCCGGAAGCGGGGCCGACGGCGCGGCTCACGCCTGCCGCTGCAGCCCGTCCACGTCCTTCTCGGGCGCCGGCCGGTAGCCGAGCGATTCCGAGATGGTGAGCGCCGTCCGGCTCAACTGGCCGAGCCACGCGTCCTGCAGGCGATCGGCGGGTGCCGACAACGACAGGCCCGCGACGAGCTTGCCCGAATCGTCGTAGATGCCGGCCGCGATGCAGCGCACGCCGAGTTCGAGCTCCTCGTTGTCGCGCGCGCACGATTGCTGGCGGACGATCGTCAGCTCGCGCTCGAGTTTCGCGATGTCGGTGATGCTGTTCTGCGTATGGCCGGACAGCCCGGTGCGCGTCGCATAGGCCCGCACCCGCGACGTTTCGTCGGCCGCGAGAAACAGCTTGCCGACCGACGTGAGGTGCAGCGGCGCGCGGCCGCCGATCGCGCGGACGACCTGCATTCCCGAGCGCTCGGAGTACGCGCGCTCGATATAGACGATCTCGTCGCCCTGGCGCACCGACAGGTTCACGGTCTGTCCGGTGAGGCGGTGCAGCTCGCGCATCGGCATCAGCGCCGCGTCGCGCACCGACAGGCGTGCCTTCACGAGATTGCCGAGCTCGAGCAGCCGCATGCCCAGGCGGTAGGTGCCGGGATCGGAGCGGTCGACGAGGCGGCAGGTCACCATGTCGTTGAGGATGCGGTGCGCGGTCGACGGGTGCAGCTCCGTGCGCTGCGCAAGTTCCTTCAGGCTGACAGGGTCGCTGTGCGCGGCGAGCGCGTCCAGCAACCGCATCATGCGTTCGATCACCTGGATCGACGTTTTTGAATCCGGGGTGGGTTGGCTCATGTCGGGGAGGAATCGGTTGACGCGTCAAGCGGTGTTGGAACGATTGTATCTCGTATCGTGAAAAAAGCGAACGCCGTTCGAGGAAGTCCTCGTTTCGCGTACCGCGGGCTTGCGCACGGGCCGGCGTTGGTCTTGCCAGCCAAACGTCGGATAATGAGAGCCGTTTTCTCGAAGGAGCACGTATGCGAGTCGGTTTGTTCGTGACCTGCCTGGTCGACCTGATGCGCCCCGAAATCGGCTTTTCGGCGCTCAAGCTGATTCGCGACGCCGGCTACGAAGTGATCGTGCCGCCCGCGCAGACCTGCTGCGGCCAGCCGGCCTACAACTCGGGCGACCGCGCGCTCGCGCGCGATCTCGCGGAAAAGACGCTGCGCGAGTTCGAGCAGTTCGATTACGTCGTCGCGCCGTCGGGTTCGTGCGGCGGGATGATCCGCGCGCACTACGGCGACTTGTTCCGCGACGATCCCGAACTGATGGGGCGCTACACGCGGTTCCAGCAGAAAGTCCACGAACTGACCGATTTTCTCGCGAACGTCGCGAAGGTGTCGCTCGCGCCGGGCGAATTCGCCGGCCCGGTCACCTATCACGATTCGTGCTCGGGCCTGCGCGAGCTCGGCGTGAAGGCGCAGCCGCGTGCGCTGCTCGCGCAGCGCGGCGTCGCGGTGACCGAGATGAAGGATTGCGAGCACTGTTGCGGCTTCGGCGGCACGTTCTCGGTGAAATACGGCGACATCTCGGCGGCCATCGCGGACGAGAAATGCGCGAACGTGCGTGCGTCGGGCGCGGGCACCGTCGTGCTCGGCGATCTCGGCTGCATGCTGAACATCGAAGGGCGGTTGCGCCGCACCGGCGACCGCGACACGCGCGTGCTGCACGTCGCGCAGGTGCTGGCGGGCGATGTCTGACGCCCGGTTCCGCTCACTTTCCTCCCCCGATACCGCGATGCAAGTCCAATCGATGCATTTCAAGGCGCGCGCCGGCCAGAAGCTGGCCGACCAGCGCCTGCAGCAGAACCTGAAGAAGCTGTCGACGAAGTTCGTGTCCGCGCGCGCCGACGCGATGACCCTGATCGACTTCCCGGCCACGCGCGCCGCGCTCAAGGCGCGCCGCAACCGCGCGCTGGAGCATCTCGACGTGTGGCTCGAGGCCTTCGAGCGCGAGGCGACGCGGCGCGGCACGACGGTGCTGTTCGCGGAAACGACCGCGGACGCCGCGCGGCTCGTGGCCGACATCGCGCGCCGGCACGACGTGAAGAAGGTCATCAAGACCAAATCGATGGTGTCCGAGGAAATGCGCCTGAATGCGGTGCTCGCCGAGATGGGCGTGCAATCGATCGAGACGGACCTCGGCGAATACATCCTGCAGATCAACGACAACGAGCCGCCGAGCCACATCATCGCGCCCGTCGTGCACAAGGACAAGGACGAGATCGCCGACCTGTTCGCACGCACGCACCAGCGCGAGCGGCTCACCGAGATTCCGGACATGACGCGCGAGGCGCGCGAGGTGCTGCGCCCGCATTTCATGTCGGCCGACATGGGCGTGACGGGCGGCAACTTCGTGATTGCCGAGACGGGCTCGGTCGCGATCGTGACGAACGAAGGGAACGAGGGGATGTGCACGGTGATGCCGCGCGTGCATGTCGCGGTGACCGGCATCGAGAAGGTGCTGCCGACCCTCGAGGATCTCGCGACCGCGATGCGCCTGCTACCGCGTTCCGCGACCGGGCAGAAGACGTCGAACTATTTCTCGCTGTTGACCGGGCCGCGCGGGCCGGGCGACGAAGACGGCCCCGAGCACAACTACGTGGTGCTCGTCGACGGCGGCCGCACCGGCCTGATCGGCGGCGAATTCCAGGAGATGCTGCGCTGCATCCGCTGCGGCGCCTGCATGAACCATTGCCCGGTGTACCAGAAGGTCGGCGGTCATGCGTACGGCTGGGTCTACCCGGGGCCGATGGGCTCGGTGCTGACGCCGAGCTACGTCGGGCTCGACCGCACGCTCGACCTGCCGCAGGCGGCGACGCTGTGCGGCGAATGCGACAGCGTCTGCCCGGCCGGGATTCCGTTGTCGCACCTGTTGCGCACGCTGCGCGAGAAGCAGGTCGAGCGCCACCTGCGGCCATGGCGCGAGCGCGCGGCACTCGCCGCGTGGGGTTTCTTCGCACGGCGGCCGCTGCTGTATGCGCTGACGACCAAGCTCGCGGTGCGCATCCTCGAGCGGCTGGGCGGCAACGGCGGCACGCTGCGGCGCCTGCCGATGATGGGCGGCTGGATGGATACGCGCGACATGCCGACGCCGACCGGACGCACGTTCCGCGAGCTGTATGCGGCGTCGCAAAGCCATCTCGGCTGACACTGTTCAGCGGGCAGCAACAGTGCGTTCGCTATTTGTATATTTATCTCGATAGATGCGATCTATAGAATCTCGTCTGTAGTCCCCGGAATTGGGTTTCGGGGTACGAGGTCAAGGAGGTCCGCATCATGAAAAAGACAATATCGATGTACTGGCCGCTGGCAATCGTGGTTCCGCTGGCAGCGGTTGCCTATCTGCATGCGATGGCCAGTGCGCCGTCGCGCGGCCCGCTCGCGGTTCACCAGGCGTCCGCCGAACTGGCGCGCGCGGTGTCGTTCGGGCTGGTCGGCGACGCGGCACAGCCGCTGCCGGCGGCGTCCGGCGACATGGTGCTCGCTGCGCCGAAGGCGCTGTAAGGCATGGCGCCGTCGCTTTGCGCGACGGCGCGATTTCGGCCGCCTTTGTATAATGGCGTGTTCTTCTCCCACGCGGTCCGCCGCGGCTTTTCGATAGTGCGATGACCCGCGTTGCGATCTGTTTCGTCTGTCTCGGCAACATCTGCCGTTCGCCCACCGCGGAAGGCGTGATGCGCCGCCAGGTCGACGCGGCCGCGCTGGCCGACCGGATCGCGGTCGATTCGGCCGGCACCGGCGACTGGCACGTGGGCGAGCCGCCCGATACGCGTGCGCAGGCGGCGGCCCGCAGCCGCGGCTACGATCTGTCGGCGCTGCGCGCCCGGCAGGTGAGCGCGGCGGATTTCGAACAATTCGACCTGCTGCTCGCGATGGACGAGGCGAATCTCGCCGAACTGCGCCGCCGTTGCCCGCCGCGGCACCGCGACAAAGTGCGCCTGCTGATGGAATTCGCGCCGGGCGCGACCGAAACCGAAGTGGCCGATCCGTATTTCGGCGGTGCGCAGGGCTTCGAGCAGGTGCTCGACCAGGTCGAGCGTGCGTGCGCGGGCCTGCTGGAGACGCTCCGCGCGCGGACGGCGCGCTGACCGCACGCTATTCAGCGGTCTGCGAATACCCTTTCAAAGACATGGATACTTGACTAAAAACGTCAAATATTTATACTTGACCAAAATCGTCAAGATTGCAGTCCCCTAGACACCATGAGACTCACCACCAAAGGCCGTTTCGCCGTCACGGCGATGATTGACTTGGCACTGCGCCAGGAGCAGGGCCCGGTGACGCTTGCAGGCATCAGCCAGCGCCAGCGGATTTCGCTCTCGTATCTCGAACAGCTGTTCGGCAAGCTGCGCAGGCATGAAATCGTCGAATCCGTGCGCGGCCCGGGCGGCGGCTACAACCTCGCGCGTCGCGCGCAGGACGTCACCGTTGCCGACATCATCATCGCGGTCGATGAACCGCTCGACGCCACGCAGTGCGGCGGCAAAGGCACGTGCGACGGCTCGAAGCAGCCCGACGGCCATTGCATGACGCACGAGCTGTGGTCGACGCTGAACCAGAAGATGGTCGAATACCTCGATTCGGTGTCGCTGCAGGATCTCGTCGATCAGCAGCGCGCACGCGAGGGCGCCCCCGCGGTGCTGCGCGACCGTCGCGCGCCGGAGCCCGTTGCCGCACCGGCCGAGCCCGTGCGTACGATGCCCCTCGGCCCCAATTCGGTGTTCAACATCGCGAGTTCGTGAGCGCGAAGGCGCCCGCCAACCCCCATAACGCACATAGTCCCTGCACAGAATACCCGGAGCGACAGATGACCCAAGAGACTCTCCACCTGCCCATCTATATGGATTACAGCGCGACGACGCCCGTCGATCCGCGCGTGGTCGACAAGATGGTGCCGTACCTGCGCGAGCAGTTCGGCAACCCGGCGTCGCGCAGCCACGCTTACGGCTGGGACGCGGAGCGTGCAGTCGAGGAAGCGCGCGAACAGGTGGCCGCACTCGTGAACGCCGACCCGCGCGAGATCATCTGGACGTCCGGCGCCACGGAGTCGGACAACCTCGCGATCAAGGGCGCCGCGAACTTCTACAAGGGCAAGGGCAAGCACATCATCACGGTGAAGACCGAGCACAAGGCCGTGCTCGATACGTGCCGCGAACTCGAGCGCGACGGTTTCGAAGTCACCTACCTCGACGTGAAGGATGACGGCCTGATCGACCTCGACGTGTTCAAGGCCGCGCTGCGCCCGGACACGATCCTCGTGTCGGTGATGCACGTGAACAACGAGATCGGCGTGATCCAGGACATCGAGACGATCGGTGAAATCTGCCGCGAGAAGGGCATCGTGTTCCACGTCGATGCCGCGCAGTCGACCGGCAAGGTCGCGATCGACCTCGCGAAGCTGAAGGTCGACCTGATGTCGTTCTCGGCACACAAGACCTACGGCCCGAAGGGCATCGGCGCGCTGTACGTGCGCCGCAAGCCGCGCGTGCGCATCGAAGCGCAGATGCACGGCGGCGGTCACGAGCGCGGCATGCGTTCGGGCACGCTGCCGACGCACCAGATCGTCGGCATGGGTGAAGCGTTCCGCATCGCGCGCGAGGAAATGGCGACCGAGAACGAGCGCATCCGCATGCTGCGCGACAAGCTGCTGCGCGGCCTGTCGCAGATCGAGGAAACCTACGTGAACGGCGACATGGATCACCGTGTCCCGCACAACCTGAACATCAGCTTCAACTTCGTCGAAGGCGAGTCGCTGATCATGGCGATCAAGGACGTCGCGGTGTCGTCGGGCTCCGCGTGCACGTCGGCGTCGCTGGAGCCGTCGTACGTGCTGCGTGCGCTCGGCCGCAACGACGAACTCGCGCACAGCTCGATCCGCTTCACGGTCGGCCGCTTCACGACGGAGCAGGAAGTCGACTTCGTGATCAACCTGCTGAACAGCAAGATCGCGAAGCTGCGCGAACTGTCGCCGCTCTGGGAAATGCACCAGGAAGGCATCGATCTGTCGACGATCGAATGGGCCGCACACTGATACCGCATTGAATGCAACCGCGGGCGGATTGACGCACGCAGACGTAACGAGTCAAGGAGTCTGAGTCATGTCTTACAGCAACAAGGTTCTGGATCACTACGAAAACCCGCGCAACGTCGGTTCGTTCGCGAAGGACGACGACACGGTCGGCACGGGCATGGTCGGCGCGCCGGCATGCGGCGACGTGATGAAGCTGCAGATCCGCGTCGGCGCGGACGGCGTGATCGAAGACGCGAAGTTCAAGACCTACGGTTGCGGTTCGGCGATCGCATCGAGCTCGCTCGTCACCGAATGGGTGAAGGGCAAGACGCTCGACGAGGCACTGTCGATCAAGAACACGCAGATCGCCGAAGAACTCGCGCTGCCGCCGGTGAAGATTCACTGTTCGATCCTCGCGGAAGACGCGATCAAGGCAGCCGTGGCCGACTACAAGAAGCGCCACGACACCAAGGAAAGCGATCAGGCAGCAGCCTGAGCGGCATCGAGCGGCTAGGGAAGGAAACGCGGGGCCTCCGGGTGGGGCGCCGCGGCAAGGACATCATGGCAATTACACTGACCGAAAAAGCAGCACAGCACGTTCAGAAATACCTCGTCCGTCGCGGCAAGGGTGTGGGCCTGCGGCTTGGCGTTCGTACGACCGGGTGCTCGGGGCTCGCGTACAAGCTCGAGTATGTCGACGATCTGGCTCCGGAGGATCAGGTGTTCGAGAGCCATGGCGTGAAGGTCGTCGTCGATCCGAAGAGCCTCGCGTATATCGACGGCACCGAGCTCGACTTCGCCCGCGAAGGCCTGAACGAAGGGTTCAAGTTCAACAACCCGAACGTGAAGGACGAGTGCGGGTGCGGGGAATCGTTCCGCGTGTGACGCGGCTCCCTCCGCGCGATGCGGGCAAGAGGCGGCACGGGCCGCCTTTTTAATGTGCGGCGTTTGCCGCACGACGAACCGGAATTGAACGCGACGATGGTTTCGCTGAAAGACAGCCATTTCGACCTGTTTCACCTGCCGGCGCAATTCGCGCTCGACGAGACGGCGCTCGACGCCGCCTACCGGACGGTGCAGACGCAGGTGCATCCCGACCGCTTCGCGGCGGCCGGCGACGCGCAAAAGCGTATCGCGATGCAATGGGCCACCCGCGCGAACGAGGCGTACCGCACGCTGCGCGATCCGTTGAAGCGCGCGTCCTATCTGTTGTCGCTGCGCGGTGTCGACATCGGCGCGGAAAACAACACGGCGATGGAGCCTGCGTTCCTGATGCAGCAGATGGAGTGGCGCGAGGGCATCGAGGATGCCGCGGCCGCCCGCAACGTCGACGCGCTCGATGCGCTGCTCGCCGAGCTGCGCGACGAGAAGCGCGTGCGCGTCGAACGCCTCGGCACGCTGCTCGACAGCGGTGCCGACCAGGCCGCCGCGGAAGCCGTGCGCCAGCTGATGTTCATCGAACGGGTCGCGTCGGAAGTGGGCGCGCAGATCGAGCGCCTCGAAACTTAACCGCGTGCCTTGCGGCACGCGCAGCAAACGGGCCGAGCGCCCGAACGAACCAAGATGGCTTTACTGCAAATTTCCGAACCGGGCATGGCGCCGGCGCCGCACCAGCGGCGACTCGCCGTCGGGATCGATCTCGGCACGACGAACTCGCTCGTCGCCGCCGTGCGCAACAGCGTGCCCGAAGTCCTGCCGGACGAAGCGGGCCGCGTGCTGCTGCCGTCGGTGGTCCGTTACCTCGAGAAGGGCGGCCGCCGCATCGGCCACGAAGCGAAGGAGCAGGCCGCGACCGATCCGCGCAACACGATCGTGTCGGTCAAGCGCTTCATGGGCCGCGGCAAGGCCGAGGTCGAAGGCGCGGCGAACGCGCCGTACGAATTCGTCGATGCGCCGGGCATGGTGCAGATCCGTACGATCGACGGCGTGAAGAGCCCGGTCGAAGTGTCGGCCGAGATTCTCGCGACGCTGCGTTATCGCGCGGAAGATTCGCTCGGCGACGAGCTGGTCGGCGCGGTGATCACGGTGCCGGCTTACTTCGACGATGCGCAGCGCCAGGCGACCAAGGATGCCGCGCGTCTCGCGGGCCTCAACGTGCTGCGCCTGCTGAACGAACCGACCGCCGCGGCGATTGCCTATGGTCTCGACAACGCGGCCGAAGGCCTGTACGCGGTGTACGACCTCGGCGGCGGCACGTTCGACCTGTCGATCCTGAAGCTGACGAAGGGCGTGTTCGAGGTGCTGGCCGCGGGCGGCGATTCCGCGCTCGGCGGCGACGATTTCGACCACGCGCTGTTCGGCCACGTGCTCGCGCAGGCCGGGATCGACGCGAAGACGCTCGCGCCCGAAGACGTGCGCCTGCTGCTCGATCGGGTGCGCGTGCTGAAGGAAGCGCTGTCGTCGGCGCCCGAAGCGGCGCTCGACGTGACGCTGTCGAGCGGCGCGCACCTCGTGCAGACGATTTCTCACGATACCTTC
>Ga0209371_1001012_pt1 | contig 21467 bp, 17 predicted proteins | sample AgamicAtAmrz_FD_187165 | JGI IMG/M metagenome (GOLD analysis project Ga0209371, IMG submission 187165) | Agave microbial communities from Guanajuato, Mexico - At.Am.rz (SPAdes) (version 2) | ecosystem: Host-associated > Plants > Roots > Rhizosphere | place: Guanajato, Mexico | collected 2012-06-07
GCTCGGCACCCCGCTCTCGCCCGGCAGCAGCATTACGCGCGGCATTCCGATTGGCGTCGGCGTGATTGTTATCTCTTTTATTCTCACCGGCGTGTATGTCTGGCGCGCCAATGGCGAATTTGACCGGCTGAACCGGGAAGTGCTGCGCGAGGTGAAAGCATGAAGCGTATCCTGACAGCGCTTAGCGCGCCGCTCCTGATGTTGCCCTTTGCAAGCCGCGCCGCCGATGCGTTAAGCGGCGCGGTGCAGCGTCAGCCGACTAACTGGCAGGCGATAATCATGTTTATCGTCTTTGTGGCGTTTACGCTTGGCATCACGTACTGGGCTTCGAAACGCACCCGCACGCGCAGCGATTACTACACCGCCGGCGGCAACATTACCGGCCTGCAAAACGGCCTCGCGATTGCGGGCGACTATATGTCGGCGGCCTCGTTCCTCGGTATTTCGGCGCTGGTGTTCACCTCCGGCTATGACGGGCTTATCTATTCGCTGGGCTTCCTCGTGGGCTGGCCGATAATCCTGTTTTTGATTGCCGAGCGTTTGCGCAACCTGGGCAAATATACCTTTGCCGACGTCGCCTCGTATCGCCTTAAGCAAGGCCCGATCCGCGTGCTTTCCGCCTGCGGGTCGCTGGTGGTGGTGGCGCTTTACCTCATTGCGCAGATGGTGGGCGCGGGCAAGCTGATTCAATTGCTGTTTGGCCTGAACTACCACATCGCGGTGGTGCTGGTGGGCGTACTGATGGTGATGTACGTGCTGTTTGGCGGCATGCTCGCCACCACCTGGGTGCAGATTATCAAGGCGGTGCTGCTGCTCTTTGGCGCAAGCTTTATGGCCTTTATGGTTATGAAGCATGTCGGCTTTAGCTTTAATAATCTCTTCGCTGAGGCGATGGCGGTACACCCCAAAGGCAGCGCCATCATGAGCCCCGGCGGGCTGGTGAAAGACCCCATCTCCGCCCTTTCGCTGGGTCTCGGCCTGATGTTCGGCACCGCGGGTTTGCCGCATATTCTGATGCGCTTTTTCACCGTCAGCGACGCTCGCGAAGCGCGGAAAAGCGTCTTCTACGCCACTGGTTTTATGGGTTACTTCTACATCCTGACCTTTATCATCGGCTTCGGCGCCATCATGCTGGTGGGCGCGAACCCGGCGTTTAAAGACGCCACCGGCGCGCTGATTGGCGGCAACAATATGGCGGCGGTGCATCTGGCGAACGCGGTGGGGGGCAACCTGTTCCTTGGCTTTATCTCCGCCGTGGCCTTCGCCACTATCCTTGCGGTGGTGGCCGGGCTGACGCTGGCGGGCGCTTCGGCGGTTTCGCATGACCTGTACGCTAACGTGTTCCGCAAAGGCGCCACCGAGCGCGAAGAGCTGCGCGCGTCGAAAATCACCGTGCTGGTGCTGGGCGTGATAGCCATTCTGTTAGGCATCCTGTTTGAGAACCAGAACATCGCCTTTATGGTGGGGCTGGCCTTCTCGATTGCCGCCAGCTGTAACTTCCCTATCATTCTGCTTTCGATGTACTGGTCGAAGCTGACCACCCGCGGCGCCATGATAGGCGGCTGGCTGGGGCTGCTGACTGCGGTCGTGCTGATGATCCTGGGGCCGACCGTCTGGGTCCAGGTGCTCGGCCACGCGGCGCCCGTGTTCCCGTATGAATATCCGGCGCTCTTCTCTATTCTGATAGCCTTTGTCGGCATCTGGATTTTCTCTGTTACCGACAACAGCGCGGAAGGCAACCTTGAGCGTGGGCAGTTCCGCGCCCAGTTCATCCGCTCGCAAACCGGTCTCGGTATTGAGCAGGGCCGCGCCCACTAACCCCTCTCCCCGGTCATTCTGGCCGGGGAGCATATTCCCTTCCCTTCGCCCCCCATCCTTAGCAATAACAGTAAACAGATGCATTCATTATGGCTAACGCGCTCAGAACATCAGCCGCGCCACCAGCGGCGCGATAAGCACCATCACCACACCGGAGAGCATCATCACCAGACTGGCGATGGTGCCCTCCTGCGGACCAAGTTCGTAAGCCCGCGCTGTCCCTGCGCCGTGTGAGGCGGCGCCGAAACCCGCGCCTTTCGCAAGGCCTGCGTTAATGGCAAGCCGCAGGAACAGCACATCGCCTACCGCCATGCCAAACACGCCGGTTATCACCACAAACAACGCCACCAGATCGGCCTGCCCGCCAAGCGGCCCGGCGGCCGCCAGCGCAAAAGGCGTGGTCACGGAGCGCACCGCGAGGCTGCGCTGGATTTCGTCCGGCAGAGTAAAAAGCCGCGCCAGCCACACTGAGCTGGTCACCGCCACCACTGTTGCGGTAATGACGCCCGCCGAAAGCGACAGCCAGTGACGCTTAATCACCGCCAGATTGTCATAGACCGGCACGGCGAAGGCGATGGTCGCCGGACCGAGCAGCCACAGCAACCAGTGAGTTTCACCAATATAGTTCTGGTAAGAGATGTGGCCGAACACCAGCATCAGCACCAGCAGCAGCGGCGTGAATACCAGCGGCATCAGCGGCAACGCGCGAAAGCGGCGATACAGCTTTTTATTCGCGAAGTAGAGCGCGACCGTCACCACCAGACAGAGCACGCTTAAGAGGAAATTATTCACGGTTGCCCTGCCTGCGCGCCTCGCGCGCGAGTTCGTAACGGTAAACCTTATCCACCACCCAGGCCGTAGCGCCCAGCACGAATACGGTACTGAGCGCGATAACCAGAAAAATGCGCCAGCCGTCCACCATCAGCAGTTGCGCATAGTTCACTACCGCCACCACGGCGGGGACGAAGAAAAGCAGCATCTCCGCCAGCAGCCAGCGCGCCCCGGCCCGCACCCAGTTCAGCGGCAGCACGCGAAGCACAATCAGCCCCAGCATCAACAGCATGCCGACGAGGTTGGCGGGCAGCGGCAGATGGAGCCAGTCCACGAGATTTTGCGCAAGCAAGAACAGCCCGACATAAAGAAGTACCTGAAGCGCGATTTGCAACGGGCGGGTCACAGCAGGCGTAAAGCGACGTAACGCCAGGATCATGGTCAATATTCCAGAAAAAACGGCAGAGCGTCAGTATAGGGAGCGCCCTTCCCGGTACGAAATGAATTAAACTCATTGCAGCTATAGTTCGAAGGAATAGTTATGGATATCAGAACGCTGCGGTACTTTGTCGAGGTTGTGCGCCAGCAAAGTTTCACCCGCGCGGCGCAGACGCTTTTCGTCACCCAACCTACCATCAGCAAGATGCTGCGCAATCTTGAAGACGAGCTGAACTGCACGCTGCTTATCCGCGACGGGCGCAGGCTGCTGCTGACCGATACCGGCCGCGTAGTCTATGAGCGCGGCCTCGCTATTCTGACGGAGTTCCGCCAGCTTGAATCGGAACTCAGCGACATTAACCATCTCAACAAAGGCATTCTTCGCCTCGGCATCCCGCCGATGGTCGGCATGACCATGGCTGGCCCCATTAGCCTCTACCGCCAGCGGTATCCGGGCGTTGAGCTAAAAATTTCTGAGTTTGGCGGGCTGACGGTGCAGCAGGCGGTGCTGAACGGCGAACTCGATCTCGCTATCACCGCGCTGCCCGTTGACGAAGAAAGCAGCCTTGTCACTCTGCCTCTGTTTAGCCACCCGCTCTGCGTGCTCACGCCCCGCTCCGGCGCGTGGCTGAGTCGTCGGCACGTTGAGCCAGAGCAACTGGCAAACGAACCGCTGCTTATCTATAACGAGGATTTTTCACTCAGCCGCCAGCTTATGCAGTTGTTCAGCGCGCATGAGATAAAACCGCGCATCGCGGTGCGTAGCGGACAGTGGGATTTTCTGGCCGCAATGGTGCAGGCGGGCGTTGGCGTCGCCATCCTGCCTGAGCCGGTGTGTGAGAAACTCGATAAGACCACGCTGATGTGGCTGCCGCTGCAAAGCGAGCTTCGCTGGCAACTGGGGATGATTTGGCGCGAGGGGGTGTATCTTTCGCAAAGCGCGCAGGCGTGGATAGCCTGCTGTAAAACATTCTGGCCCGCCGAAGCGGGCCAGTAGAGCTTAGCTTTTCTCGCTCAACAGCGCTTCGAGCAGGTCGAGATCGCGCAGCATTTTCATCAGCGTTTCGTTGCTGATCTGCTGCGTGGCGCGCAGATGGTAAAGCTCTCCGCGCTCGGCGTTCAGCGCAGCCAGGCGAAAACGCCGTTCAAGGCTTTCTTCAAGCTCGCTGTTTTCCACATCGTTGCGCCCGTCAGCGCGACGGCGCAGATTGCCGATAACCCTTGAACTTACCTCTCTGAGCAGATCGTCGTCGATGTTTTCATTCACGTCCGCCGCCAGCCGCTCCTCTTTCTTCTGAACGGCGGTGATAGCCACTTCAGCAAGCAGGGACCTGACTTTGCGCTCCTCTTTACGCGCTAAGGCGTGATCCGCGACTTCCACGTTTTGTAGCAGGATGGGCAGCATAATTACGCCGACGAGCAGCGAGAAAAGGATCACGCCCATCGCCAGGAAAATCAGCTCATAACGCGCCGGGAACAGCGAGCCGTCCGGCAGCAGCAGCGGAATGGAAAGCACGCCGGCGAGCGTAATGGCGCCGCGTACCCCTGCGAAAGAGGCAATCAACAGCTCGCGCGTGGTATAGGAGCCGAACTCCATCGGCTTTTTGGTCAGGAAGCGGCGGCTAAAGCGCTTCATCACCCACAGCCACGCGAAACGCACCGCGATAAGCGCCACGTAGATAAGCACGATGTCGAGGAACAACATCCATACTTCGACGTTCGGATCCAGCTCCGCCTGCGCCAGCGAACCTTCAAAAATGCCGGGCAGTTGCAGGCCCAGCATCAGGAAGACCATGCCGTTGAAGACGAATTCCAGCATCGACCAGACGCTGTTGGCGCGCAGGCGCATGGCGAGCGGCGCGCGGCGCAGCACGCCGGAACGGGTAATGGTCATCCCGGCGGCCACCGCGGCCAGAATGCCGGAAACGCCGATGTGTTCGGCAATCAGGTAAGAGGCGAACGGCAACAGCAGCAGCATCAGCGTTTGCGTGGCGGGCTCATCGCCGCCCCAGCGGCTTAGCAAGCGCAGCGAGCGGCCATAGAGCCAGCTTACTGCGATGCCGGCGAGCAGACCGCCAATCGCCACTTTCAGGAATTCGACCGTCGCGCCGCCTACGGTGAAGACCATCGTCCCCATCGCTACCGCCACGGCGAATTTCAGCGCCACCAGGCCCGAAGCGTCGTTCATCAGCGCTTCGCCCTGCAGGATGCCCATGATTTTTTTCGGGATGCGTCCTTCGCCCACGATGCCGGAAAGCGCCACGGCATCGGTCGGCGAAAGCACGGCCGCCAGGGCGAACGCCGGAATGAGCGGGATGCCCGGCACCATCCAGTAGATGAGAAAGCCGATGCCGACCACGGTGACCACCACCAGCGCCAGCGCAAGGCCGATTATCTCTCGCCCATGATCGAGAAACTCGCGGGTCGGGGTTTTCCAGCCGTCAGCAAACAGCAGCGGCGGAATAAAGAGCACCAGAAAAAGTTCCGGGTTGAAATCCACGTGCAGACCAAAGCGCGGCCAGGCCAGTAAGGCCCCGATGGCTATCTGCATCAGCGGAAGCGGGATTTGAAAGGGGAGCACTCGTGTCACTACCCCGGAGAGGGAGACCACAAGGGTCATGATCAGAATGGTAAAAAAGATTTCCATGCGTTCCTTCGATTGCGATGTGTTTTGTATCAGAAATGCGCTGTTGTGCCCTGATAATAAAACATCGTCATCAATCAAAAAGAAACAGGATGTGCCTTAAAGCGGGAAAAACGGGCGGCTAGCGCCGCCCGCAGGGAGAAAACGCTTAGATTGCCCAGCCGCCTGCATAAAAAGCGACCAGCGCGATGGCGATAACCACGGTGCCGATGTTCAGCTTACGGAACTCGCCGGAGACGATGCGGCCAATCACCAGAGAAGCGAAGCCTATCATGATGCCGGTAACGATGTTGCAGGTCAGCACGATAAACACGGCGGTGATAAGGCCCGCCATGGCGTCCACGAAGTCAGCGAAATCGATTTTCGCGACGTTGCTCAGCATCAGCAGGCCGACATACATCAGCGCCGGTGCGGTAGCATAAGCAGGCACCAGATAAGAGAGCGGAGAAAGGAACAGGATAAGCAGGAACAGCACGCCGACGGTCAGCGCCGTCAGGCCCGTTTTGCCGCCCGCCGCCGTACCGGCCGCCGATTCGATATAAACCGCCGCAGGCGCTGCGCCGACGACGCCTGAGAACACGCTGGAGAGCGAGTCGGTGGTCAGCGCTTTGCCGCCGTCGATAATCTGCCCGTCTTTATCCAGCAGGTTCGCCTGGCCGGCGACCGCGCGGATGGTGCCGGTCGCGTCGAAGACCGCCGTCATAACCAGCGCCAGTACGCTTGGGATAACGACCGGATTCAGCGCACCCATGATGTCGAGGCTGCCAATCAGCGAATGGCCCTGCTCATCTTTCAGCGAAGGCATGGCGAAAATACCGGAGAAATGTACCGCCGGGTCGAAAATCAACCCAACGACAGAGATGCCGATGATGGTCAGCAAAATGCCGCCCGGCACTTTTAGTTTTTCCAGACCGATAATCACCGCCAGACCAATCAGCGACATGATAACCGGGAAGCTGGCGAAGTGGCCGAGCGTCACCGGCAGGCCATCCAGCGGGTTTTTGATAACCAGGCCAACGCCGTTTGCCGCGATCAACAGCAGGAACAGGCCGATGCCAATGCCGGTGCCGTGCGCAACGCCGTGCGGCAGGTTGCGCAGGATCCAGCTGCGAATGCCGGTTGCGGAGATAATCGTAAACAGCACCCCCATCAGGAATACCGCACCAAGCGCTACCGGCACGCTGATATGCTGGCCCAGCACCAGGCTAAAGGCGGTGAAGGCGGTCAGTGAAATGGCGCAGCCGATGGCCAGCGGCAGATTAGCCCACAGCCCCATCACAATCGAACCGAACCCGGCGACCAGGCAGGTGGCGACAAAGACAGCGGCGGGCGGGAAACCTGCTTTTCCAAGCATGCCCGGCACGACGATGACGGAGTAGACCATGGCGAGAAACGTGGTAAGACCCGCGACAACTTCCTGACGGACGGTGCTGCCGCGCGCTGAAATTTTAAAGAAGGCGTCAAGCGAACCGCCGGTACGCGCTGAAGGCGTAGACATAGTGAAACATCCCCTGAGATTTTTATGATTTCGCTTCTACGCGTGGTGGACAACCCACTGCCGATCAAACGTCTATTCCCTGGCTGAGTGCGTGGCAAAGGTGGGGGCCACGCAAAGCAAACGTTTAACTCCGCGCGTAAAAACGGCTCGTCAATTTAAGGCAAACGATTATCCAGCCTTCCTGCGGGGATTTTCAACAGAACTTTACGGCTTTCCATGAAAATCTCCGCTGGCTGGTTAATTAATCGCCGCGTTATGCGCAAACGATACCGTTGATGCGCAATTTCGCAACAATTATGCAGAATAGCGTTTTCAATTTTGCCTGGCTCATAGGGTTTTTGCATGCCTCAGCCGCCGGGAATGTCAAACGGGCCGCCTTTTTCCATGGCGCGCTGGTAAGCAGGCCGCGCCTCGATATTCTTTTTCCACGCTTCAATCTGCGGCACGTTATCCACCCCACCGCGCGCCAGCAGCGCGATGATGGGAAAGCTCATCTGAATATCCGCCATGCTGAAGCTCTGCCCGGCGAACCAGGGATGCTGTTTAAGATGGTTTTCAATGAACTGCGTGTGCGTGGCGAGTTGCTTATTGAGATACGCCTTTTGCACCCCCTGCCCCAGCGCTTTGCCCAGCGTGCGAAAACCGAAGGGCACCGGCGGTTTGCCGAGACTTAAGAAAACCAGCTTCATCATCAAAAGCGGCATGAGCGAGCCTTCGGCATAATGCAGCCAGAAGCGGTAATCCAGCTTCTCTGCCGGGTTCTGCGGTTTAAACCGCTGCTCGCCGTCGTAAGTTTCCTGCAAATATTCAAGAATGGCGCCGGACTCAACCAGCTTATGTTCGTTATCTTCCAGCACCGGCGATTTGCCGAGCGGATGCACTTTTTTCAACGCCTCGGGCGCCAGCATGGTCGGCTCCCGCTGATAGCGCACAATTTCGTAAGGCTGGTTCAGCTCTTCCAGCGCCCAGAGAATGCGCTGTGAGCGGGAATTATTAAGATGATGAACGGTAAGCATGGCGTAACCTCGTGTTATCTCAGTTAAATTAACTATAGGTAACGGGCCGCCAGTCCGGGCGCCGGAGCGATTAAAAAATCGCCAGGCCTCTCTGAAAAAACCGCGAGCATAAACTATACTTGCAGTGTCGGCGCAGCCCGGACCCTCCTGCATGATACAACCGAGGGGCGCGATGTCGGGGGAAACCCTCCCGTGAGACAGCGGGATAGAGCGAAAGACCAAGACCGGAAAACCCGAAAGCGCCCGTAATGGGCGCTTTCGTCTTTCACTCGTCTTCCAGCAGCCGTGCGCCGGTGCCCTGCTCGCCCAGCTTATCGTTCGGGTTGCGTAGCGGGCAGTCGCGGCGCGAAAGACAACCGCAGCCAATACAGCCATCCAGCTCATCTCGCAGCGCCGTCATTGTTTTAATCCGCCGATCCAGCTCCTCCCGCCACTGTGATGAAAGTTCTTTCCACGCTTTTGCGCTCAGCGTGTGTCCATCCGGCAAAACGCCAAGCGCCTCGCCAACGGTTGCGAGCGGTATGCCGATACGCTGCGCAATCTTGATGATGGCCACATAACGCAATACCTCCCTGGAATAGCGGCGCTGGTTGCCCGCATTACGGGTGCTTTTTATCAAGCCTTTGCTTTCGTAGAAATGGAGCGCGGAGACCGCAACGCCGCTGCGTTTCGCGACCTCCCCCGGCGTAAGCAGATGTTTTAGCCGGGGCATTTTCTTATCCATAGGGCTTTACCTCAAGTTAACTTGAGGAATTATACTCGGCCTCACAACGAACGGCTAATCGGTAATCAACGAAGAGGATGTCTTATGTCACACCAGGAAATCATCCACGCGCTGACGGAATGGATTGATGAACATATTGACCAGCCACTGAATATTGACGTGGTGGCGAAGAAGTCGGGCTATTCGAAGTGGTACCTGCAGAGGATGTTTCGTACAGTGATGCGCCAGACGCTGGGCGACTATATTCGCCAACGACGCCTGCTGCTGGCGGCGCAGGAATTACGCTCTACCCGGCGGCCTATCTTTGATATCGCGATGGATTACGGCTACGTTTCGCAGCAGACGTTTTCACGTATTTTCCGCCGGGAGTTTGACCGCACGCCTTCCGACTACCGTCACAGCGCCTGATGCATAATGGTGGGCGAGGAACAGACTGGCTGAGTGTCAGCGGGGCTCTGATTCAGCCAGGCGATAAACTCTGGCGAAGCCAGCGCTTTGGAGAAATACCACCCCTGGCAATACTGCACGCCCCGCTTTAACAGCCAACTGACCTGGTCGGCGGTCTCCACCCCTTCGGCGACGATTTTCAGCCGCAGGCTTTGCGCCATTTCAATAATATGCTCAACGATAAGATGGCTGGTGCTGTTAGTCGCTAACGTATCGATAAATGATTTATCGATCTTAAGGATATCCACGTTCAGCGAATAAAGATTGTGCAAATTGGAGTAACCGGTGCCGAAATCATCAATCGCCACCTCGAAACCAGACTGGCGAAACGCCTGAATGACTGGCGTGGTTTTCGGCACGTCAATAAACCCTCGCTCCGTCACTTCGATTTTAATTTGCTGTGCGCGCACGCCATATTGTTTATTTTTGTCTTCAATCAAAGCGATTAAGCGTGAGGAGTGGAAATCGGAAGCGGACAGGTTAATTGAGATATAAATTTCGGGGTGTGAAGCAAGGTAACCGCCTAAGTCACTGAACAATTCTTCTACTACGTAATCGGTTACTTTGGCGATTAATCCTTCTTGCTCGGCCAGCGGGATAAACTCTGCGGGGCTCATGACCTGCCCGTTGTAACCGGGCCAGCGCAGCAGCGCCTCGGCGCCAACGCAAAGCCCACGCTGAATATCAATGATGGGCTGGTAATGCAAACGTAATTGTCTCTTCTGGATCGCGCGCTGTAATAAGCGCCGTGGCGAATTAAACTGCTGCTGCGTTCTTGACCATATCAACAAAATAACAGCGCTACAGATGAAACCCAGCGGCAACATAAAAGAAATCTGTCGATGCCATTCCTGATAGAAACGCACATCGGAAGTGGAAACAATAATCGCGATAGGGCGTTTAGCGGAATGTGCAATGGAATAAAAATGAGCGTCTTGCTGAAAAATATCTTCTTTATTATTCAATAATGGCAGGAGCTTATCGCGCTCGGCATGTTCACCTAATGAAAAGAATTGCCGTGTGGCGGTATCATAAACGCCGTAAGTTAAATCCGCATCACTGGTCATTACCTCGCCGTAGGCCAGAGGATTAATAACCGCAACATAATTTCCTTTGCGCATATACACCATTTTATGACCCGCATAAAATGGTGTATCGCGATAATAATAAATAGCGACATCTTCATCGCGCGTATAATCGGCCCGCGACATCGTATAAGGCTCATCAATCACCGTCGAACAGAGAAAGTTATCCCCTTCGGCGTAAATAAGATCGTTTACATATAATTGGCCGCGAACGATGTCCAACATATTATTGCGATGCGCGGGGGTACAAACCTGTCCCTGATATTGTTCAGCCTCGTCGCGCGCGAGATCGGCATCCTGCACGACGATTTCAGTTTTATCGAGCACAAGTTGCGCAAATGAACGCAGATGATCGCGAGTCTCATTTACCGCTCGCAAATGGGCAAACCATAGCGTCAGCATCACGGGGAGCAAGATCACCATGATGATGCCGAAAATTCGCAACGCCTGACGTTGTGCCCTGTGATTCATTATGGCCTCATATCCCTGCTCTCTGTGTCACATTTAGGCGGAAAGGACACTTTCGCAAACAGGTGATTACGTTGCATGAATCAACGAACATTGGCAATAGGCATTTCAATTTATAAAGCTAATATTTAAGCCTGGATAACTAAATTTGCCGTAAGGAAAATGGTGACGGTCATTTAATTTTTCTTAAGTGAAATATTTCATGCATTTCGCAGGAGAAATTTCCGCCACTTTGCCCAGGAATATCTTTTTAACGCAAATTTCTTTTATTTGCTGGAAAAATAAGCGCGCCGACCGCGGTAAATGCCTGGTTAACGCCCAGACCTGCATTCGCCTCTTTTTCTGCGCTTTTGAGCAGGAACACAAACTGAACTGCGAACAGAGCGGGCGCAGTACCTTTCCTGAACACTGAGGTAGCGCGACACGTTCAAAACCAGCCTTGCGCGGGTAGTGCTCAACGCGCTTTCCCAATTTAAGACTTAGCGCGAGGATGAAGCCTGCGGCAGGCGGATTGCACTCGCCATAAGAAGAAAGGCTTTCACGCCCCACCCGCGTAAAAGCCTTTCTGGATTACTGCGCCGCCTTTTCTGTATAAGCGATAGCATATGAAAAAGCGTTCCGGCGACGGTGTGCACAGCCCACCGGTAAGAAAAATAAACTTAGTGAATTTTTTGTCAGTGCGCATACAGACGCGCACCAACGTCTTAGGTGCTGTGTGTGTCTTTACTTGGTATCAGCCTGCCTAAAATTAACGATATACAAAATAGTTACGTTAAAAAGGCAGTCAAAAATAGTATTTTTAAGCATAAAGACCACTTAAAAATATATAATATATTTTTGCTCTAACAAAACCACTGAATTACTACGGCGTGGCATAAAGCCAGTTAAAATTAAATTCGGGTTGAGCATAATCCAGAAGAGGTAGCCTGTAAATATTCCTTCGCTCCGTTAAATTGTTTGAAACGGCGATAGCGCCAGTTATTTCACCGGTTTTCTCATGCTTTTGCGCTGTAGCATGGATTTATTTAGCCGGACGATCCCCTATTTATTCAAAATTTTTGTTGATACATCAAAAAAAGAATTTGAACTGGTCAACAAAAAAGCAAATGTGATATAGTTCACACTCTTGATGTAAATCTGCAATTTCTTCCCTTTTCTGGCCTACGACCGACGCAGCCCGCGTTAACGCGCTGCGTGGACGTAGCAAACGTGTCTTTGAGGAACGGTTGATGGCTACCCTGGCTACCAGTGTTGTGCTGATGCGCTGGCAAATTTTAAGTGCGGTGCTTATGTTTATGGCGAGCACCCTTAATGTGCAGTTTCGTAAATCGGATTATCAGGCGCTTGCCTTTATCAGCAGCGGCCTGGGTATCGCAGCTTCCTGCTGGTTCGCTACCGGCCTGCTGGGGATGTCGCTGGACTTTGCCGCCACGTGGACGCATATCAAAGACGTCATGCTGGAAATTATGAGCCATACGCCGCCAGAATGGCCGATGGTCATTACCTGATAAAAACTGAAAGCCTCCCCTGCGGAGGCTTTTCTTTTACATGCAGCCGGCGCAACTGGTGCAACGCCAGTCGGCCCGGTTAACGGCCCGCCAGAAAAAGCGATAATTGTCCTCTTCAGGCGGAATGTGGTTTTCAAAAAAGCAGTCCGTCAGCCATTCGACGTTTTCGACAATCTACTCATCCTCTTCCAGGCCATCTGCAAAGGTTTCATCTTCCGGATCGATAATAGAATAGATGCCCCAGGTTCCCATCGCTTTGTCCTGCCAGCGTTGCGGCAGGGTTACGGGCTTTCCGGCGAAAGTAAGTATCCAGTGACCGTGGCAAAGTAAATTACCGTTGCGGCTCCAGGCGGCGGTGAAAGGATTTTCCTCATCAGTCATAACGCTTTTCCTTTGATGGTGATGCCTGCTGTCGGCAGCTGGCGTAAGTCAGGAAAAACCGTCTGGCAGGCTGGAGCAAAAAGCATGACACCCTGCGTCTTGTGTGGAAATGCTGATTAAGGGGTAGCGTGTCTACCTCTGGCGTCATCTCAATAAATCGCGCCTGTAAAAAAACCCTGCCGGGGCAGGGTTTTTATTATGACAGCGCATGCGTTTATCACATTGCGTTGAACGTCTTTATCAGAACGGGATGTCGTCGTCGAAATCCATCGGCGGCTCGTTAGACGGCGCCGAAGATTGCTGAGGGCGAGACTGCGCGCCGCCGCTGAACTGCGCATTGCCGCCCTGCGGCTGCTGCGGCTGACCCCAGCCGCCTTGCTGCTGCTGACCGCCACCCATGCCGCCGCCTGCTGGCGCGCCGCCGCCCTGACGGCCGCCCAGCATCTGCATGGTGCCGCCCACGTTTACCACCACTTCAGTGGAGTAGCGATCCTGACCGCTCTGATCCTGCCATTTGCGGGTACGCAGTTGGCCTTCGATATAAATCTGAGAGCCTTTACGCAGGTATTCGCCCGCGACTTCCGCCAGTTTGCCGTACAGCACTACGCTGTGCCATTCGGTTACTTCTTTCATCTCGCCGGTTTGCTTATCGCGCCAGGATTCTGACGTCGCCAGGCGCAGGTTCGCCACGGCCCCGCCGTTCGGCATATAGCGTACTTCCGGGTCCTGCCCCAGATTACCGACGAGAATCACCTTGTTTACGCCTCTGCTGGCCATGATCGTGTCTCCTGAAAATCGTTTCTAAATAGTGTAAACAGTCAATTCTATCACGCCAGCCCCTGAGAGTGATACCCGCGAGCCAGCTTCCAGAAATGTTCACGCAGTATACACTGTTGCAAACAAATACTGGATATCCATTCAGGTTAAATTGTGTCATAATTAACCGTTTCTGGCCACCGGTTGTCCTTTAAACACCCAGGCATTAGCGTTCAATCCAGGATAGGTGAATGGATAAGATCGAAGTACGGGGCGCCCGCACGCACAATCTCAAAAATATCAATCTTGTTATCCCACGCGACAAGCTCATCGTCGTCACCGGCCTCTCCGGTTCCGGTAAGTCCTCACTGGCTTTCGACACCCTGTATGCCGAAGGGCAGCGTCGCTATGTGGAGTCGCTCTCCGCTTATGCGCGGCAGTTCCTGTCGCTAATGGAAAAGCCGGACGTCGACCATATCGAAGGTCTGTCGCCCGCGATTTCCATTGAGCAAAAATCGACGTCGCACAACCCGCGTTCCACCGTCGGCACGATTACAGAGATTCACGACTACCTGCGCCTGCTTTATGCCCGCGTGGGCGAGCCGCGCTGTCCGGATCACGGCGTCCCGCTGGCGGCGCAGACGGTAAGCCAGATGGTTGATAATGTGCTGGCGCTGCCGGAAGGCAAGCGTCTGATGCTGCTTGCGCCGGTAATCAAAGAACGTAAGGGCGAACACACCAAAACGCTGGAGAACCTGGCAAGCCAGGGGTATATCCGCGCGCGTATTGATGGCGAAGTCTGCGATCTCTCCGATCCGCCGAAGCTTGAGCTACAGAAAAAACACACCATTGAAGTGGTGGTGGATCGCTTTAAGGTGCGTGAAGATCTCTCCCAGCGTCTGGCGGAATCTTTTGAAACCGCGCTGGAGCTTTCCGGCGGTACGGCGGTGGTGGCGGATATGGATGACGCAAGCGTTGAAGAGCTGCTCTTCTCCGCTAACTTCGCTTGCCCGATTTGCGGCTACAGCATGCGCGAGCTTGAGCCTCGTCTCTTTTCGTTTAACAACCCGGCAGGCGCTTGCCCGACCTGCGACGGCCTCGGCGTGCAGCAATATTTCGACCCGGACCGCGTCGTACAGAATGGCGAACTTTCCCTGGCTGGCGGCGCCATCCGTGGCTGGGATCGCCGTAATTTCTACTACTTCCAGATGCTGCGTTCGCTTGCCGATCACTATAAGTTCGACGTGGAAGCACCATGGAATACGCTGAGCGCGACAGTGCAAAAAGCGGTGCTATTCGGCTCTGGCAAAGAAACCATTGAGTTTAAGTACATCAACGACCGCGGCGATACGTCCGTACGTCGTCACCCGTTTGAAGGCGTGCTGCACAATATGGAGCGCCGTTATAAAGAAACGGAATCCAACGCCGTGCGCGAAGACCTCGCGAAGTTCATCAGCAACCGCCCCTGCGCGACTTGTGAAGGCACTCGTCTGCGTCGTGAAGCGCGCCACGTGTTTGTCGAAAACACCGCGCTGCCGACAATTTCAGATATGAGCATCGGCCATGCGATGGATTTCTTCACCAATCTGAAACTCTCCGGTCAGCGTGCGAAAATCGCCGAAAAAGTCCTGAAAGAGATTGGCGACCGCCTGAAGTTTCTGGTCAACGTCGGCCTGAACTACCTGACGCTGTCTCGTTCCGCAGAAACCCTCTCTGGCGGCGAAGCGCAGCGTATTCGTCTGGCAAGCCAGATTGGCGCAGGCCTGGTGGGGGTAATGTACGTACTGGATGAACCTTCTATCGGTTTGCACCAGCGTGATAACGAACGTTTGCTCGGCACGCTTATTCACCTGCGTAACCTCGGTAATACGGTAATTGTGGTAGAGCATGATGAAGACGCCATTCGCGCCGCCGACCATGTTATCGACATCGGCCCCGGCGCAGGCGTGCACGGCGGCCAGGTGGTGGCGGAAGGCCCGCTTGAAGCCATTATGGCGGTGCCGGAGTCACTGACCGGCCAGTTCATGAGCGGCAAGCGTAAAATCGAGGTGCCGAAGGAGCGTGTGAAGGCGGACCCGGAAAAAGTCCTGAAGCTGACTGGCGCCCGCGGCAACAACCTGAAAGACGTTACGCTGACGCTGCCGGTGGGGCTCTTTACTTGCGTGACGGGCGTTTCCGGCTCAGGTAAGTCGACGCTGATTAACGACACCCTTTTCCCGATTGCCCAGCGCCAACTCAACGGCGCCACTATCGCCGAACCTGCGCCATATCGCGACGTGCAGGGCATGGAGCACTTCGATAAGGTCATTGATATCGACCAGAGTCCGATTGGCCGTACGCCGCGTTCAAACCCGGCGACCTACACTGGCGTCTTTACGCCGGTACGTGAGCTGTTTGCGGGTGTGCCGGAATCGCGCTCACGCGGCTATACGCCGGGTCGTTTCAGCTTTAACGTGCGCGGCGGGCGCTGCGAAGCCTGCCAGGGCGATGGCGTCATCAAAGTAGAAATGCACTTCCTGCCGGATATTTACGTGCCGTGCGACCAGTGCAAAGGCAAGCGTTACAACCGCGAAACGCTGGAGATCAAATACAAAGGCAAGACCATTCACGAAGTGCTGGATATGACCATCGAAGAAGCGCGTGAGTTCTTCGACGCGGTGCCGGCGCTGGCGCGTAAGCTGCAAACGCTGATGGATGTGGGCCTGACCTATATTCGTCTCGGCCAGTCCGCGACGACGCTCTCCGGCGGTGAAGCCCAGCGCGTGAAGCTGGCGCGCGAGCTTTCGAAACGTGGCACAGGCCAGACGCTCTATATTCTTGATGAGCCGACCACCGGGCTGCACTTCGCGGATATTCAACAACTGCTGGCGGTATTGCATCAGCTCCGGGATCAGGGCAACACGATTGTGGTTATCGAGCATAATCTGGACGTGATTAAAACGGCTGACTGGATCGTCGACCTCGGGCCGGAAGGCGGCAGCGGAGGTGGAGAGATTCTGGTGTCCGGCACGCCGGAAACCGTGGCGGAGTGTCAGGAGTCGCACACTGCGCGCTTCCTTAAACCGCTTCTGAACCAATAGCTTTACATCCGGGTCAACAGGCCCGGATTTTTTTTATCCTGAATATATCTCCCTTCCCTTGCTCATTTTCAGAAGTCGCGTTTTGTTAATAGCCTTGTCGCATAAAAAAATGCCCCGCAATGCGAGGCATTCTATCCAGAAACGCTATTAACGACGGTAGTAAGCCGCTGTTGCAGTATTGTTATTACTGGACTGCGGATAAACCGGGACGTGATAGTTATCCGGTTGCGGACGTGGCTGAGGCTGCGGCTGCGGCTGCGGTTGTGGCTGCGGATAAACCGGGACATGATAATCATCCGGATGCGGCTGCGGACGTGGCTGAGGTTGCGGCTGCGGCTGTGGCTGTGGCTGCGGTACATAATCAGGCGTAATTGAACCCTGGTTATCTACAACAGTGCGAGGCGTAACCGCCACTGACTTACCGCTGATAGAAGCATCTTTGGCGTTAGTCAGCTTTTTAAGCGAGAAATAGATATCGCCATTGCTGTCAATAGTGCCTTTATTAGTCACCTTGTCACCCGTCCAGCTGACGCCATTAGCGCCATTAATTTCGCCTTTGTTGACAAAGTCATGCTGCTGGGTCTGGAATTGCACCTGGTTAGCCGCCACGATCTTACCGCTGTTGTAATTATCGGTAGAGACAGGGCCATGACCACCTTGCATATTCAGGCTGAAGTTATTGCCTGCCTGAATAAGACCTTCGTTTGCAAAGCGGTTATAGACGCTGAAAGTAGCGTTACGGCCAGCCTTAATCACGCTGTCTGGATCGGCGACAAAGTTACTGGCAGCAATTGCCACATCTTTCGCCGCCTCCATTGTGCCATTGCTGTTGTCTACAGTAGTACCATACACAATGTTCAGCGTGTTTTTGGTGCTTATCTCACCGTTTTTGTTATTCAGCGTATCGTTACCATTCAGATAGAGTTGAGTCGACTTACCTGTAGAGACAATACGTCCGTTTTCGTTATTGATAGTGCTATAAGCAATAGTGGAAACCGGGCTGCCAAAGCGGTTATGAGTATCTCTGATATTACCTTCGCCAGCGTAAATTCCGCCTTCATCACGGTAATCATGTTGCCAGTTTTCGCTTGCGACAAAGTCTGCGCTATGCGTGTTAATCAGTGTCATACCGCTTAAATTGATCGCATTATGCGAGTCAAGCAACCCGGCATTATTGTTCAGCGTGGTAGCCGTGATATTCAGGCTACCGTCAGAAGCAATGACGCCTTGCTCATTGTTAAGGCTGATTGTTTTCGGATCAAGCCGGTTATGGTAGTTATAAGTTAACCAGGCATCGCCACCGCTGTGGATTTCGCCGCCTTTGTTATTCAGCGTCGATCCGTTCATGGAGGTCATATATTTAGACTCTATATGTCCATTTTCGTTATCAAACTTTCCACTTCTGATATTTACGCTGCCGCCACTTATTTTACCGCCACGGTTCTGAATATCACCGGTGCCAGAAGCCTGAATATCCAGGAGGTCGCCAGATCGAATTTCAGCATTATTATTAACCACAGAATTTGCGTTAATAGTTAATTTTCTGTCTGCTGCGATCAAGCCACCATCATTGACTAACTGACCGTTCAGAGTAATGTTCAGGTCGTCATCGGCAACCATATTGGCATGATCGAGACGAACGCCAACGCCGTCTTCCGTGCCAATCATGTTGATTTTACCGGCATACATTGAACCCAGCGCGGACACATCCAGCGCCAGCTCCGGCTTATTGCTATCTGCGTCCAGCTTCGTTACCTCGCCTTTAGCATTAACCTTATTGCTGCCGGTCACGATAGTGAGGTTTTTGGCCCGCAGTTCAGCGTTCAGTTTCACGGAGCGGGCTACAATGTCAGTATATTTTGCCTTACCGTCATTACCCACGTCCATGCCCGCGCCATCAATAACGATTTGACCTTTGGTAACTTTTACGCCGGTCAGCTTGCCATTATCATCAAACGTGGGCGTACCCGTAGTCAGCGTGGCATGGTTAGTATTAATAAAACCGCAGCCGTCGCAGGTGATGCCTGATGGGTTAGCAATAATGACTTGCGCAGATTTACCAGCGACTTCAACCATGCCGTTTAATTGGCTTGGATCGGCAGAACGCACTTCGTTAAGAATAATGGTAGCGCTGTTGCCAGCCAGATTGCTGTTAGCGTTGATAGCGCCAGCCAATTGGGTAGAGGTATTGGCGGTGCTGTTGTTCAGTACCACACCGTTTTTGTCTACGTTAAATTCAGAATAAATATTGTGCGAAACACCTTGTTCGCTGGCTTTGTTGATATCGACAATCGTTGCGCCATTTGCACCAGTATGAATGCCCGGCTGATTCGCCACGCTGGTATCAGCAGTGATTGCCGCGTTAGCCGTTTCGACCATTCCCAATGCTAACAGCGTAGCGAAACAAACCGGACCCAGTTTCGCATGTAGCGTATGCTTAGATGCGCTTTTTACATCTTTCCTGTTTTTCATTTCCTTTTCCTTTTTCTGGTCAATCACACGGCAATATGACGCAATAATTCATGCTATTTATTAATTCCAAATAAAACATAATAAAAACCCACACATCATAATTGCCGAATTAATTATATCTTTTAAAGAGAAAAGTAAAAACAAACCACTTTTAAAAACCGGGCTATTAATACATTATAAAAATATATGAACCGAACATAATAACCTTTATCTATCATAATAGGGCCATATAAAGGCAATCTCTTGTAAAACAAACGCAAACAAGAAAAAATAGTATATTAAAGGACGACTTGTATTTATTAATAATAAAAAAGGATTTATCTGCCAAATTACCCCAACATTACATACATTAAAGTATGTATGTAAGCTTTCAAATTAAGTTCAACGCAGCGTTACTTTCAGACGGTGCATTATTTTTATCTGATTCAGGTCTAATAATGGCATATCTGTTTTTGCGGCACAGAGGAAATCGTTCGAAAGCAATGCGCGGGGCAGTCCCCCGCGCAGATGACGTTATACCGAAAGCTGCTGTCTGGTTTGCTCTGGCAGCAGCCCCAGCGCCTGCTGATAAGAAGCATCTACCAGATAATAAATTTGCGAATCAGGTAAATTACCGTCCAGGTAAACCGTGCTCCAGTGCGCTTTATTAAGATGCGCGCTGGGAAAGACATCTTCATGCTTCTGGCGCAGCAGTTCGGCCAGTTCCGGGCTGGTTTTCAGCGAGACGGCCGGACGTTCTTGAACCTCATGCACCATAGCGTAGAGCACATCAGCGACTTTTATTTGCGTGGCCTTCCAGTCGCTATGCACGCTTTGTTCAGCACCGGGTTTACTCATACAATATTGCAACAGCTCCGAGTTGGTCATCATTATTCCCCTTGTAGTGTGGCGACAATCCGGCGCGAACCGCCGTCAATGCGATGTTCTCCCAGCCAAATCCCTTGCCAGGTACCCAACTGCACCCGTCCGCGATGAACTGGCAACAGCAAAGAAACGCCGAGCGTCGACGATTTGATATGCGAAGGCATATCATCCGGGCCTTCATAATCATGCTCGTACGGGGCGTTATCCGGCACAGCCTGCAAAAAGTAACGTTCCATATCCCGGCGGACAGAAGGATCGCAGTTTTCATTCAGCGTCAGGGAGGCGGAAGTGTGCTGAAGCAGCAGATGCAGTAACCCAACGTTGATCCGTGAAAGCCCTTCTATCTGACGGAGGATCTCCTCCGTTACCAGATGAAACCCTCTCGGCTTCGCGTTCAGCGTCACAGTCTGTTGGCACCACATAAGCTACTCCCTAAACAGAAATCAATCCTGTTAAGTGTGTAGCCTGATGGGCGAAAGGTAAAATCAGGAAGTTGTTTTAGGGAAAAAAAGCGGCCATTCCATTACCGGAACGGGCCGAAGCCCGTTTTCATGCCTTTGCAGATAGCGGCTAATACTGCCACTGTACGGCAAAACCAACCGTCACGGGGCTGGTGTGCATCTCTGCGGGTTTGAGTAAGGGCGCGCCAACAAAAAGGTCGTAGCCGAATTTGCCTTTTACGCCCCGGATGCCTGCCGCCGCCCCGGCAATATGTTTGCCGCTCCAGTAATCATTTTTGGAACCGCGAACTTCGCCATAATCCACCCCAATGTAGGGTTGCATGCCCCATTGCGGCAGGTTCAGGTTAAGATCGTTACGCAGATACCAGCCTTTATCGGCATAGATCGTCGTTTCACCATCAAATCCGCGTACTGTCCAACGGTTGCCGATAGTGAATTTATCAGGCTGCGTTAATTTGTCCGGAGAGGTTTGCGACATAAAATGCGGCTCATAACTCATCGACAGTTTGCCCAGGCGGAACGGGAAGGAGCCGTCCACGCCCAGAGTAATAATACGCGCCTGCGAATCCGCGCTGCCTACCACTTCTTCGGCATCCGGTTTTTCGCCGAACCAGTGCGCCGCTCGCTGATAGCCGAGGCTGGCTTTAAGTTGTCCAAAAGCAAAATAAGCAAGATGCTCAAGGTTGAGTTTCCAGCTACTGGTATCGCGGCGCTGCACTTCGACTTCCACATCATTGAGGTTATAGGTGGAGTCACGTTTAATTGCTTTTAATTTGAAGGTCGTTTTTTGACTGGCGCTGCGATAAATAACCCGACTTAACTGGGCGGTAGCTAATTTTTCAATGCCGCTGTAAAGATAACTAAAATCACCGCTATGAATAGTTTGAGTATAACGGTATTTACTGCCGTAAAACTCCATCAGCCAGTATCCCCATGGGACAGAATAGAAAGCAGAAACGTTATCGCTGCGGCGTCCGTCTTCGTTTTTTACCCCGCCGCCATAGGCCGCATAAAAGGTGTCATTCAGGGAGGTTGG
>Ga0209371_1001016_pt1 | contig 21360 bp, 23 predicted proteins | sample AgamicAtAmrz_FD_187165 | JGI IMG/M metagenome (GOLD analysis project Ga0209371, IMG submission 187165) | Agave microbial communities from Guanajuato, Mexico - At.Am.rz (SPAdes) (version 2) | ecosystem: Host-associated > Plants > Roots > Rhizosphere | place: Guanajato, Mexico | collected 2012-06-07
TGCAGGAGGGCAAACAGGCCGACACTCACGATACGTGAGGTGAGCGTGACGGCATTCATCAGAAAGCTGCTCAGCCTGGCTGATGCCTCACCATTTTCACCGCGGTTCAGCCGCCAGCTTGTTGCAAGCCCCGTTGCTGCGCCCGGCAAACGGGCGGCCAGCGGATCGACGCCGAGATAGAAAATAAGCAGACAGGTAACGGCAAGGTCGGCGGCCAGTCCGCATGTCTCGGTCAGCGCAAAGTGCGGAAGCCTCAAGACCGTGGGCTTTTAGAGGGTTGGCTGGGTGGAATGCGGGCGCTGCAGCACCAGAAGGCCGAGGACGACACCCACGACACCGAAATTATAACCGGCGAGTGCCAGAAGCAGCGACATCAAGGGCACGGCCGTGGAAGAAAGTGCAATCGCCACGCCATAGGCACCGATAATCATCATGCAGATGAAAACGATGCTGAAAACCGAACGGAGCGCAACTGCGGTTACGCCGAGCGCTGTGGCGGTAAGAAAAATCATGATGCCGCCTCCTCTTTGGTTGCCGGGCCTGGGGCAAGACGTAACGCCGTTTTCCCTAACGAACCCTTGTTTCCTCCTCCAATCCCCATTTTCCTAACTCGTTAGTTGAGGATATGGTTTCATCGCCGTTAAAATGAGGCTGGCCGGTGCCGGCATTTCCGAATCGACGGGTTTTGGTTACAAACGGGCATGAGCGATATCTTCTCCCACGCAGCATTGAGCAATCTTGCCGAGTTCTCGGTTTCCGAACTGTCGGGTTCCATCAAGCGCACGGTGGAGACAGCTTTCGAGCAGGTGCGGGTGCGCGGCGAAATTTCCGGCTATCGTGGGCCGCATTCGTCAGGACACGCCTATTTCTCGTTGAAGGACGACCGCGCCCGTATCGATGCGGTGATCTGGAAAGGCACCTTTTCACGGCTGAAGTTCCGCCCGGAAGAGGGCATGGAAGTCATCGCCACCGGCAAGGTCACAACCTTTCCCGGCTCCTCGAAATACCAGATCGTCATAGAAAGCCTTGAGCCTGCCGGTGCGGGTGCGCTGATGGCGCTTCTCGAAGATCGCCGCCGGCGTCTGGCGGCGGAAGGGCTGTTCGATGCGACCCGCAAGCGCCGGCTGCCCTTCATGCCGCATGTCATCGGCGTCGTCACTTCGCCCACCGGCGCGGTTATTCGCGATATTCTTCACCGCATTTCGGATCGCTTTCCGGTCCATGTGATCGTCTGGCCGGTCAAGGTGCAGGGGGAAGGTTCGGGCGAAGAAGTGGCGAACGCCATTCGCGGTTTCAACGCGCTTCAGCCCGGTGGTGAGATTGCGCGGCCCGACGTCCTGATTGTCGCGCGCGGCGGCGGCAGTCTGGAGGACCTCTGGAGCTTCAACGACGAAATCGTCGTACGCGCCGCCGCCGAAAGCGAAATCCCGCTGATTTCCGCCGTCGGGCATGAAACCGATACGACCTTGATCGACTACGCCGCCGATGTTCGTGCGCCGACCCCGACGGGGGCCGCCGAAATGGCCGTGCCGGTGCGTGCGGAACTGGAAGCGCAGCTCTCCGGCCTTGCCGCGCGACTTTCAGGCTCGGTATCGCGGCAGATGGACAATCGCCGTCAGGGCTTGCGGGCGCTGGTGCGCGCGCTGCCGTCGCTCGATCAGCTTCTGGCCCTGCCGCGCCGCCGGTTTGATGAGGCGGCGAGCGGTCTCGGTCGAGGATTGGAAATGACAACGCTCAACAAGCGCCGTGCTTTTGAGCGGTCCGCCTCCGGTCTCAGGCCGGAAACTCTGCTGAACGGTCTCAAACAGCACAGGCAACGGATTACCGAGCGCATGCACCGGGCCGAGACCCTGGTGGAGCGCCGTCTGCTGCAGGGAAAAGGCCGCGTCGATGCCTTCGATTCCGCGCTGCGTTCGCTTCCCGCCCGGCTGCTCGGCCAGTTGGAGCGGCAGAAGGAGCGGGTCGTTACCGGCGCGCGCCGGGTCGATACAGCCGTATTGCACCGCATGACGCAGAACCGTGCAGGCCTTGCCGCCCATGACCGCATCCTGCAATCGCTCTCTTATAAAAACGTGCTGAAACGCGGTTATGCCGTGATCCGCGATGAAGAAGACCGGCCGCTGACCCGCGCTGCCGCTGTCGCTTCAGGTGCTGTAATCTCGATGGAATTTGCCGATGGCCGCGTCTCGGCCATCACGACGGGGGAGGGGACGCCATCCTCCGATAACCACGTAGTGCCAAAAAAGAAGCCGGCCAAACCGGCTTCTTCCGATCCGGGCAATCAGGGTAGCCTGTTCTGATCAGATCGACGCCGCATCCGAAAAACGGCGGCTGACGGTGAAGGCCTTTTCGATGTCGGGATGCAGTTCCATGCCAAGGCCGGCGCCCGGCGGCACGGTGATCATGCCATTCTTCACTTCAGGCAATGCGGTGACGAGATCGCGATACCAGGTCTTGTAGAAGGCGCGCACGCTTTCCTGCACCAGCGCGTTCGGCGCGTTGAGCGACAGATGGGTGGAGGCGCAGAGCACCACCGGCCCGGTGCAATCATGCGGGGCGACCGGCAGATGCCAGGCTTCCGCCATCGAAGCGATCTTGCGCGCCTCCGAAAGCCCGCCGCACCAGCTGATATCAAGCATCACCACGCCAGCTGCACCCGTTTCCAGCAGGTCACGGAAGGCCCAGCGGGAGCCGAGCGTTTCGGAGGCGGAAATCGGCGCGGGCGACACGGCGGCATAACGCGTCAGGCTGGAAAGGCTGTCCATCTTGATCGGGTCTTCATGCCAGAAGGTCTGGTAGGGGGTGAGCGCCTTGGCGATCTGCATGGCCGGCAGAAGCTGCCACATGGAGTGAAACTCCACCATGATATCCATCTTGTCACCCACCGCCTTGCGGATTTTTTCGAAGGGCTCGAGCGCGCTTTTCAGGTCCGGCATCGAGATGTATTGCCCGCGCGTCTTTTCCGCCGCCGCATCGAAGGGCCAGATCTTCATGGCGGTGATGCCGTCTTCCAGCAGCGAATGGGCAAGCTCGTCCGCCCGGTGCAGGAAGCCGTTCAGATCGTCATAGTCCTTGCCGCCGGAAAGGCCGTAATTGGCCGTCTGCTGCCCGGTGGCCTTCTTGATATATTCGGTACCCGCGCAGGTATTGTAGGTGCGGATTTCCTTGCGGCTGAAACCGCCGAGAAGCTGGGCGATGGGCTGGTTTGTGGCCTTGCCGAAAATATCCCACAGCGCGATATCGAAAGCGGAGTTGCCGCGCACTTCCGCGCCCGATGAACGGAAGCCGAGATAACCGACGAGATCCTGCGCCAGAAGGTCGATCTGCAGCGGATCGCGGCCGATCACCCGGGGCGCGATATATTCGTGCACATAGGTTTCCACCGTTTCGGCGCCATAAAAGGTTTCGCCAAGCCCGGTAATGCCCTCATCGGTATGGACCAGAACCCAGAGCAGGTTTGCCCGTTCCGCCACACGGACGGTCTCGAGTTTCGTGATTTTCATGAAAGTGTCTCCTCCAGAGATTTTCGTCTGGGATTGCGTTGAAAAAATCAGGCGATGCCGGCGGCCAGGAGCGCATGCACGCTTTCATCGAAATGCCGCGCCATCAGCGTCGAGGCCGTTTGCGGATCGCCGGCGGCAATGGCCTGTCCGATGGCGATGTGAAGTTCGCCTGCGGCATGGCGCTGGGCGTCGGATGTGCGGCTTTTCCAGCCGATTGGCCATGTTTGGCGCGTCACATTCTGGAAAGCGCCGAGAATGAGCTCGAAAACCGGGTTCTTGGAGGCCCGGGCGACGGCGAGGTGAAAGGCAAGGTCGTGTTCCATGACCTTGTCATTGTCACCGAAATCCCACTCCATGTTGTTGGCATGGTCGAGAATGGTGAGCGCTTCCGCATCCGTGCGCCTCAGCGCCGCGAGCGTCACGGTTCTGACTTCGATTGTGCGGCGCACGTCGTAGATCTGCTGGATGTTGATCTGTTCGGTGTGAATGCCATGTTCGAACATCAATGACATCGCACCATGATCCAGCGTCGCCACCGTGGCGCGCTTGCCGGCGCTGACATCGATCAGCCGCATGGCCGAGAGGGACCGGAAGGCCTCACGAACGACGGTGCGCGAAACACCGAGCTGCTGTGAGAGCGAGAGCTCGCTGGGGAGTTTCGCCCCGGGCGCAAGTTCGTTTTCCCTGATATGGCGGGTGATCGCTCCGATCGTGCTGCTGACGAGACCGGATTCATGCGAAATGGCAGTTAGCATCTTTCCTCCAACCTGTAGTACAGGTTTATGGAAAATTGCTTACAGGATTTTTTGGAGCGAAACAAGCGCCATCATGGAACCATCGTGTTTGTCGGGCCGAAAAGCCTATTCTTCAAAATCCCGCAAAAACCGTTTCAGCAGCCGGTTCAGCGTCACACGCTCTTCTTCGCTGAGGCTGGCGACCAGGCGATGCTGGTTTTCGACGTGAGCGCCTGCCGCTTCCTCGACAATGGCAAACCCCCGTTCCGTCAACGATATCAGGACGCTGCGCCGGTCGTTCGGGTTATGGATGCGCTCCACCAGCCCGGCTTTCTCGAGCTGGTCGATCCGGTTGGTCATGGTGCCGGAACTCACCATCGTCATGGCCAGGAGATCGCCGGGGGAAAGCCGGTAAGGCGAGCCGGAGCGCCGCAATGTCGCCAGCACATCGAAAGCGGAAGAGGAAAGCCCGTGCTTCAGCAGCACTGCCTCCACCTCCCGGCCGAGATGGGTAGCGAGACGGTTCAGTCGCCCGAGCAGCCCCATGGGGCCGACATCGAGATCGGGTCGCTCCCTGCGCCATTGCGCCAGAATGTGATCGACGTGGTCCAGCGGTTCTTTGCTCATCACCAAGGCATAACAATTGATGTCTTGACGTCAAGATAAAATCGGCTAAGGTGCATTTATCTTGATATAGAGATTCTTGAAATGAAGAAAAATACGACCTACGCCGCCGATGTGCTGGTGACCGCCCTTGCCCCGGCCATCTGGGGAACCACCTATTTCGTGACGACCGAATTTTTGCCGCACGGTTATCCCTTTCATGTCGCGATGCTGCGCGCATTGCCCGCCGGCGTGCTTTTGCTGCTTTTCGTGAGAAAGCTGCCGCACGGCATCTGGTGGCCGCGCAGCTTCATTCTCGGAGCGCTGAATTTCTCGTTCTTCTGGGCGATGCTTTTCGTGTCGGCCTATCGGCTGCCGGGCGGCGTGGCGGCAACGGTGGGCGCAGTCCAGCCCCTGATCGTAATTGGCCTTTCCCGCCTGTTTCTCGCGGCACCCGTCCGGCCGCTGGCCATCGCGGCCGGTTTTCTCGGCATTGTCGGGGTCGCGCTTCTGGTTCTGGCACCGGGCGCTGCGCTGGATGGTATCGGTGTGGCGGCAGGTCTTGCCGGCGCCGTCTCCATGGCTTTTGGAACAGTGCTGACCCGTAAATGGCGGCCGCCGGTGTCGAACCTCACGTTTACCGCCTGGCAATTGACGGCGGGCGGCCTCCTGTTGCTGCCCGTCGCCTATTTCCTGGAACCGGCCCTGCCGACGCCAACAGCGGCCAATATTCTCGGCATGGCCTATCTGGGGCTTATCGGTGCCGCCCTGACTTATTTTCTGTGGTTTCGCGGGCTTGCCCGCATCGAACCTTCCGCCGCCGCATCGCTCGGTTTTCTAAGCCCGGTCGTTGCAACCCTGCTTGGCTGGCTGGCGCTCGGCCAAAGCCTCACGCCAGCGCAGATCGCCGGTTTCGTTGCGGTGCTTTTCAGCATCTGGCTCAGTCAGCGCAGCCAGTTGCCGAGATAGGCGTCGTCAGGCCCATTCGCCCTTGCGCATCACCGGAACCGTGGAGCCGTCCGGCTTCACACCGTCAATATCCACCTTGTCGGAGCCGATCATCCAGTCGATATGGATCAGGCTTGAGTTGCCGCCCTGCGCCTTGATCTCATCCTGCGACAGCGAAGCGCCGTCGAGGAAGCATTTCGAATAGCATTGGCCAAGCGCGATGTGGCAGGAGGCGTTTTCATCGAAAAGCGTATTGTAGAACAGGATGCCGCTTGCCGAGATCGGCGAGGAATGCGGCACCAGCGCCACTTCGCCGAGACGCCGCGCGCCCTCGTCGGTGTCGAGCACCTTGTTCAGCACCGCTTCGCCCTTCGAAGCCTTGGCTTCGACGATACGGCCGGCTTCGAACTTCACCTGTATGTCGTCGATCAGCGTTCCCTGATGCGACAGCGGCTTGGTGCTGGAGACGTAACCGTCGACACGCAGCGCATGCGGGGTGGTAAAGACTTCTTCTGTCGGGATATTCGGGTTGCAGGTCACGCCATTCTTGGCGGTGGAGGCGCCGCCATGCCATTCATGGCCGTCGGCGAGGCCGATCTTCACATCCGTACCGGGGCCGGTGAAATGCAGCGCAGAGAAACGCTCGCCGTTCAGCCATGCCGAACGTTTGGCGAGATTGGCATTGTGCTGCGCCCAGGCCGCGACCGGATCGGCCAAATCCACCCGCGACGCGGCGAAAATGGCGTCCGCGAGCTTGCGGACCGCTTCGTCTTCCGTCACATCCGGAAAGACCTGCTTTGCCCAGGAGGGATTCGGATAGGAGATGATGTTCCAGTTGATGTCGAAATTGGAAATCTTCTCCAGCGCCGGCTTGTAGGCCGTGGAGTTTGCCTTGTTGGCGCGGGCCACCTTGGCGGGGTCCTGTTCGGCCAGCAGCATGGGGTTGTCGCCGGCAATCGCCAGCCGTGCCGCGCCATTGGCATAGGCTTTCGCCATGCCTTCATAGAGCCAACCGGAAGCCCGGTCGAAATTGGCGTCGCTGGCGTGGCGATAGCGGGCAAGCGTGGTTTCTTCGTCGGAATAGAAGGTGGTGACCAGTCCGCCCCCCGCCATATAGGCGTGTTTGGTCAAAAATCGCACCAGCGGCAGCGCCGCCAGCGGTGCGGTAATCACCAGATCCTGATCCTTCTGCAATTGCAGGCCGACCTTGACGGCGACTTCGGCCAGTTTTTCGAGTTTGACGGGATCGATGGGGGAAACGGTCATGATCTGCCTTCGTCTATTTCAATAGGAGGCCCCGACCATAGCCCATTCCTTCCGAAAGCCAAATGCTTTCAGGTGCGTCCTTACGCTTCAATCGGCGACCAGCGGCGCGGCAATGGCCTTCAGTGTGCTTTGGGCATCGCGGGGCGAAAGCCTCACCTGCAGACCACGCTGCCCGCCATTCATGTAAACATAATCATGCGCCATGGCCCCGGCCTCGATGGCCGTCGGCACCTGTTTCTTCTGCCCGAAAGGGCTGATGCCGCCGACATGGTAACCGGTGGCCCGCTCCGCATCGGCAGGCTTCATCATGCTGGCGGATTTGCCTCCGAAGGCGGCGGCCAGCTTCTTCATGCTGACCTCGCGATCCGAAGGGACGACGACGCAGACCGGTTTGCCATCGAGTTCCGCCATCAGCGTTTTCAGCACCAGATGCGGTGGCTCACCGATCGCCTCGGCCGCCTGCAGGCCGATGCGGTCGGCATTCGGATCGTAGTCATAAGTGACGGTGGTGAAGGCAACGCCGGCCTTGGTCAGCACCTGGGTGGCGCGGGTTGTTTTGGACATGGCGGGCTGCGTTCACGCAAAAAGGGTCTGGTAGGTTTCAGGCTTGAAACCGACGGTTATCCTGTCCTTCGCTTCCAGCACGGGACGCTTGATCATGGAGGGCTGTTCCAGCATCAGCTCGATGGCCTTCTCACGGGTGAGATCGGCCTTCTGGCCGTCATCGAGTTTTTTGAAGGTGGTGCCGGCCCGGTTGAGAACCGTTTCCCAGCCCGCGGCATCGCACCATGTTTCCAGATGGGCACGGTCGATGCCGGCAGCCTTATAGTCATGGAAAGAATAGTCGACGCCGTTGGCTTCCAGCCAACTTCTGGCCCTCTTCATCGTGTCGCAGTTCTTGATGCCGTAAATCGTGACCGTCATGCCTCTGCCTCTTCGTCTCTAAAAGCCCTTCCGGCATAACAAAATATCCGTCTTATTCAACCCGCCTGCTCAAGTGCCCCGCGCATATACCCGGTCCCGGTGCTTAAGCCATGCAAAATCGCAATGGCTGACATCCAAACGAGCGCGAGCAAAGCTGCATGGCTTCTCTGCTACATCATGAGTTGTAGAACGGGTCGGAAATGCCCATTATCTGGGCATCAAAGATGGAGAGAAAAATGCGTCAGGTTGCAAAGACATCGCGTAACTTCTTCGGTGAAACTTTCGCCGTTCTCGGTGCAGCGCTTTCGGTTTCGGCCGCTGTTCGCGCACATCGCAAGCCCGCCCGCGCCGATCTCGAAGCCCTCGGCATCGACGGCAAGGCTTTCGACAAGGTACAGCTCTAAGCTGGTCATTATCCGTTGCGAGGCGATATCGCCTCGCTTGCGCTCAGGATCGATAACCGGATCGGTTTTTGGCTGGCGTGGCGGATGTGCGGCTGGCGCAAACGCGTCGGATTCGCACAACAAGGTTCCGCATAGTTCTCAATGGAGAATGCGGAAAAATTGTCGGTATCAGAGCGCTATGCCGCTTCAGGTGCATGTTATCGCGCCGATGCCCTTTGTGTCGGCCGTTTCGAAGGTCCGATCACTTTTTCCGGCAAATGTAGCTGGCTTTCAGGCCGTTCATAACGCTCCGCTTTCGGCGAAAGTGCGAAGCGCCCGAGCAACTCATGCCGTGTTTCGCCATTGTGGCTGAAAACGAGTTCGAAGCTCCCCGCCAGCCAGCTATAGGGTTTATCAGCCGGCATCAGTTCAATTTTCCCGCAGCCGTAGATAACGGTGAGATGTGGCGTAAACGACGATGCGGCGACATAGGGCAGGTTTGCCCGCCGCAGGGCGCGCTGCACCATTTTCGCCAAAGCTTTAAGTTCCTGCATCTCGCGGCTGCTGCGTAGCGCCAGACTGTTGCGATTGCCGAAAAGCGATGTTCCATCGAATGTGATCGGCACGGGCCGCGCCTTGATCTCCCCCAGTGCTGCCTTCAGCCTCTTTACCAGCACTTGAGGCACGGTCTCGAAACCTCCGATACAGAGCAGGCTTATATGCAGAAGCTCCGGCGGATAGGCCTCACGCTTCGGCCGCCCTGCGGCATGGCGCGACGCATCGGCAAAAATTCGTTCCGCCAGGGCTGCCGGCGGTTTCACCGTGATCAAGAGCTTGCTGCTAAATCGCGGATTGAAACGCCGTATTTTCTCCGGCTCCCATCCTTCGAAGAAAAGCTGCCTTAAACCTCCTTCATCTGCCAACCCGAAACCCATAGCGATGCTCCACGGCCTTTGCCCGGGCCGGGATATTATCACCAATGGCAATAATTTAAAGAACAAAAAGAGAACACTTGTCTTGTGGCGCTTACCAGATGCCGGGAAATAGGCGGTAGCGCCTTTCACGGGCATAATCAGCATAACCGGGCAACTCTGCCTGGAGCAGACGATCTTCCCAGCCGGTGCGCAGGATCAGCAGGGCGATGGCCAAAGCGGCGGGGAGCAGAGCCACCCAGGAACCCAATGCGGGCGGTATGCCAGTGAACATGGCGATTGCTGCCGTGTAACCGGGGTGGCGCACGATAGCGTATGGGCCCGACGTGATCACCCGCTGTCCGCGCTCGCTTTGGATGCGGACACCCGGCTCGAAGAACGGATTGACAGCCTGAGCCCACGCCGTAACCGCAATGCCGCCGACAAGCAGGATATACCCGAGCAGAATGGCCCAAAGCGGCACGGTGGACCATCCCATCCGGCCGGCATCGAGTGCCGCAACCGGGATTTCAGCGGCAAAAGCGAGAAGGATGCCGGTGACGAGGAACAGGTCCCATGTCTTGGTGCCCGGCTGGAACCGGCTGCGCGCGCGGAAAATGGCCGGGTTCACACGCGCCAATACCAGCGCGGAAAGGCCAAAAGCGGCGACGACGACCGCGAGGAAAACCCAGCCCGGACACCAGTCGATCCGGCCCGCAGGCAGAAAGATCAGGGCCAGCAGGCTGAGCGGCGAAATAATGGCGTAGAGGATCGCGGCGGCGCGTGACATTGGCTTCGGATCGACATCGTGTGTCATCGATGGGCTCCTCCCCTTGCCCTTCGCAGGCGAATGTAGCTTCTCCTAGCGGACTGCATGACACTGGCTAAAGTCGTGCCGGACCGAGAGTACTCTGCGAAGGACAGTCGAAATACTGGCGAAAAAGGGCACAAAGTCAAACGTGCAAGCGGCGTCGTGGCTCGTCAGCCGCATGACACGAGCTTCTCGACCCGGAACGATGCGGCCTCGGTTTGGGGAGTGGATCAGCTGCCACCGGCTTTGGAGGAGTCCCGTCATATCCGTCACGCGCACTCGGTCTCCGGCAAGCTCTTGGCAGCGGTCATAGGTTAAAACCGCTTGGCGTTGACATTCTATCTACTAGTTGGTAGGTAACTTCCATGAAAAATCCACAGACCAAAGCTGATGAAATCCTCCGTTGCGCACGCTCCCTGATCATAAAGGGCGGCTATAACAGTTTCAGCTACGCCGACATTTCCGCCGTGGTCGGCATTCGCAATGCGAGCATTCACCACCATTTTCCCAGCAAGTCCGATCTGGTCCAAAGGCTTGTTGCCCAATACAGGCAGGAGGCGGAAGTCGGTATCGCCGAACTGGAGCGAAACATTTCCGACCCGCTCGAACAGCTCCGCGCCTATATCGGCTATTGGGAGGGCTGTATCGCCGAGGCTACTCATCCCTTCTGCGTCTGCGCTCTGCTTGCCAGTGAAATTCCGGTTCTCCCTGAAACGGTCGCTCTTGAAGTGCGCGCGCATTTTCGAAATCTCTCCGACTGGCTCACCGCCGTTCTGGAACGTGGCGTTGCCCAGGGGCGCCTCGCGCTGAAGGGAACCGCCAAAGCCAATGCTGAAATCTTCATGGCCACCGTGCACGGCGCGATGCTTTCCGCCCGTGCCCATGGTGATGCGACGACTTTTGGCGCAATAACCCGCCCCATGCTGGAGCGCATGACCTGAGCGGCACGCCACCGAAAAAATAGACCGCATTAAGCTGGCAGATTTGTCGATGACAGTCTGCTTCCCGGACCACCACGTCCTTCTGGACGAGAAAGGCAATCTCCCATGTTCGGAATTTCTCCGCTCGGCTGGATCCATACGCTTGGAAGCCTGCCGGCCATTCCCGCCGCCATTTACATGTTTGCCCGCCATGGTCGAATCGTTCCCCGATCAGCGCCGGGCGCCCTCTATCTTGTCTCCATGCTGATCGGCGCTGCGACGGTCTTCCTCGTGGCGCATCAGCCGGTCAGTTACGGCGTTGGCGTCCTGACCATCCTTTTCCTGCTCGCAGGTTACGGCATCGAAGGCGTTCTGGGTTCAACGCGCACGGCCAGATATATTGAAACCATCTGTCTCAGCATCAGTGCATTTCTTTTGATGGTTCCGACGGTGAGCGAAATCCTGCGCCGTGTTCCAGACGGTCACCCTCTGGTTACGGACCTGAAATCGCCGCTGCTTCTCGGCGCTCAGGCAGGGTTGCTGGCGATCCTTGTGGTCGGCCTGACCGCCCAGATCATCTATCTCGCACGACAAAACAGAAGCGCCGCGAACTAGTCGCGGCGTCATCTTTACAGGATCGTTTCGAGTATAGTCCTTATTCCCACTCGATCGTGCCGGGCGGCTTGCTCGTCACGTCATAGACGACGCGATTGATGCCGCGCACCTCGTTGATGATGCGGGTTGCCGCGCGGCCAAGGAAATTCATGTCATAGGGATAGAAATCCGCCGTCATGCCATCCACCGAGGTCACGGCGCGAAGCGCGCAGACGAAGTCATAGGTACGGTAATCGCCCATGACGCCGACGGTCTGCACCGGCAGCAGCACGGCGAAAGCCTGCCAGATGGTGTCGTAGAGACCGGCCTTGCGGATTTCATCGAGATAGATCGCATCCGCCTTGCGCAGAATATCCAGCTTCTCACGGGTAATCGCACCGGGGCAACGGATTGCCAGGCCCGGGCCGGGGAAGGGGTGGCGGCCGATGAAGCTGTCCGGCAGGCCGAGTTCACGGCCGAGCGCGCGCACTTCATCCTTGAAGAGTTCGCGCAGCGGCTCAACGAGCTGCATGTTCATCCGCTCGGGAAGGCCGCCGACATTGTGGTGGCTCTTGATGGTGACGGAGGGGCCGCCGGAGAAGGAGACGCTCTCGATGACGTCAGGGTAAAGCGTGCCCTGCGCCAGGAAATTCGGTGCGCCCTTGCCATCGGCGGCAATCTTGGCCGCTTCGGCCTCGAAAACCTCGATGAACAGGCGGCCGATGGTCTTGCGCTTCACTTCCGGATCGGAAACGCCCGACAGTTCGCCGAGGAACAGGTCGGCGGCATCCACATGCACCAGCGGAATATTGTAATGGTCGCGGAACATGCCAACGACCTGCTCGCTTTCGCCAAGCCGCATCAGTCCGTGGTCGACGTAAACGCAGGTGAGCTGGTCGCCGATCGCCTCATGGATAAGGATGGCCGCAACCGAGGAATCGACGCCGCCGGAAAGCGCGCAGAGTACGCGGCCGGTGCCGACCTGCTCGCGGATCTTGCGGATCATTTCGGCGCGATAGGCCGCCATCGTCCAGTCGGATTTAAGCCCGACGATCTTGTGCACGAAGTTGGAGAGCAGCTTGCCGCCGTCAGGCGTATGCACCACTTCCGGGTGGAACATGGTGGAGTAGTAGTGGCGCTTCTCGTCCGCGGCGATGGCGAAAGGTGCGTTCTCGGAGGTCGCGATGACCTCGAAACCTTCCGGCAGCTTCGTTACGCGGTCGCCATGGCTCATCCAGACGGTATAGCTCTTGCCCTCATCCCAGAAGCCTTCGAAAAGCGGGCTTGCCTTTTTGATGTCGATATCGGCGCGGCCGAATTCCGCCGCATGGCCACCCTCGACCACACCGCCGAGCTGCGTGCAGAGCGTCTGCTGGCCGTAGCAGATGCCGAGGATCGGAACCTTGCTGTCGAACACCGCCTGCGGTGCGCGCGGGCTTCCTTCCGCCGTGACAGATGCGGGGCCGCCGGAGAAGATCACGCCCTTGGGCTGAAGCTTCTCGAACGCCTCTGCGGCATTCTGGAACGGGTGGATTTCGCAATAGACCCCGGCTTCGCGGATGCGGCGCGCAATCAGCTGCGTCACCTGGCTGCCGAAATCGATGATGAGAATGCTGTCGGGATGGGCTATCTGGGTCATGGCGAGCCTTTAAAGAAAATGGCGGCTTTAGGCAACCCGGGAGCGGGCGTCAAACAGCGGAAATTTGCGAAAATCGCAAGGTTCTAAAGGGCAATCACGCCGTCCTCGATGGCGCGGCAAAGCCGGTGGACGGCATCCGCCAGCTTTTCATCGATGATGTGCAGGTACTCCGTCCAGTCGTCCACATGGTTCACATCCACCTTGCCATCGGAAATGCCGCGCAGACTGATGAGCGGTACACCGAAGCGCTGGCAGGCTCTTAAAACCGCAAAAGTTTCCATTTCCACCATATCGGCGTCGATCAGCCCGTAGGCCTCGCCCGAAACGACATTGGCGCCCGTGGAAAGCCGCGCCTCGGCAATTTCGGGTATCCGCAAAGGCAAGGCCACTTCGGCGGGCAGATCAAGCAGCGGCGTGCAGCCCTTTTCGAAACCGAAAGCGGAGGCGTCCATGTCGCGATAGGAAACCGAAATCGCCTGATAGATGCCGGTTTGCTCCAGCGTCCGCGAACCGGCGGAACCGAGCGAAACGACGAGGTCGGGCAGGTGATCGGCCGCATCGAGACCGGCAAGAACGGCCGTGACGGCAATCGCCGCCTCGACCGGGCCGATACCGGTCATCAGCGGCGCAATGCGTGCCTGGAGATGGGGACCGTATTCGGGGGAAGCCGCCATGACGAAGAGGACGGATTTATCCGCAACATGCAAAAGCCGGTAGCTCATCCGGTAATATCCTCACGCCCCTTCACCACCATCATCGTGCCCGTCATGGAGGCGATCAGCTTCGCCGGTCCGTCGGACAGCGCATAGGCGCGGCCATCGGCGACGATCAGGTTGTTGCCCGGCTTGATTATCTCGCCGCGAAACAGGAACCGCTCGCCGCGCCCGGGCGACATGAGGTTGACCTTGAACTCGATGGTCAGCAGCGAGGCCTCCGGCTCGATGATCGTATAAGCGGCATAGGTGCAGGCCGTATCCAGACCGGCGGCGATGACGCCCGCATGCAATATGCCGTGCTGCTGCGTCAGCTTTTCATGAAAAGGGAGTTCGATTTCCACCAGCCGGTGTTCGATACGGCTGATCTCGGCGTTAATCGCCTGCACCACGCCCTGCCGCGCAAAGCTTCTTTCTATCCGCTGACGAAAATCGCCGGGATCCGTGATCTCCATGGCCTACCTGCCTGCTTCTGCCTCATCGCAAACTGACATGGCGCGTGGCGGCAGGCAAGGCAAGGGCGGTGCGGGGATTTAGTTCAACATGCCGATGCTTGCATTCAACACCGTGGCAAAGGTGACCCACACGGCATAGGGCACGAAAAGCCACATGGATATGCGGTCACGGCGGTAGGTGAGCGCCACGAAGGCGATGATGCAGATCAGCATTGGAATGATGATGATGAGTGCACCCGCCGGGCTCTGCATTCCGAAAAAAATCGGAGACCACAGGAAGTTCAGCACCATCTGCGTGAACCAGAGCCGCATGCGCGTTCCCATCGGCTTGCGGATCCATGTCCGTGCGCCGGCAATGCCGATCAGCACGTAAAGCGCGGTCCAGACGGGTCCGAAAATCCAGTTGGGCGGATTGAAGAAGGGCTTCTGCAGCGATTGATACCATTCGCCGGGTACATTGTTGACGCCGATCAGCGCCCCCACGACAACAACGGCAACCACAAAAACGACATAGACGGCAAGGTTTCTCATGATCCGTCCAATGCGCCGGACGGGCTTTTGTTCCCCTGTCTTTTCAGTATTTTAGCTGGACAGACGCACGATGTGCTGGTCCCACGCTACGTCGCTGCGCCGGGTTTCGAAAAATCCGTCATAGGAAGAAACCGCAATGCCTCTCGCGGCGGGCGCGACGCCTGCCGCTTCCCGCACGGTCGTCTCGGAAACGACGCGGCCGGTTTTTGCATCCAGCGTCACGGCGGCGTTACCGTTGGGCGATGTCAGGCCCACCAGCCCATCGCGCCGGTTGACGGCAATGGCCCCGACATAATTGGCAAGGCGCACCGTCGTTTCTTCCGGCAGATCGACGAAGGTCAGAGCCTCGCCCTTGGAGAAATGGCCGACAAGCGGCGGGAGATCGTTGCGCGGTCCCTCATATTGGCAGGCGAACCAGATACGCCCGTCATCGCCGAGATCGACATGGCGGGTGGAAAGCTGCCGCAGATGCGCCGGCATGGCGTGTTTCTGGATCACTTGCCCGGTCGAGGCGTCCAGAAGCACGAGGGACGGCTGCATATTGTCGACATTGAGCTTGGTTCGGCCGAAATCCGGATGGGTTTCGATGCCGCCATTGGCGATCACGATCAGCCGGCCGTCATCGCTCACCGTCATGTCATGTGTGCCGATGCCATGCGCATCATATTCGCCCATGCGGGCAAAGCCGTTACGGGCGTCATAGAGCCCGATAACGCCGCGATTGCCGTCGAAGTCGTTTTCGCTGGCATAGAGGATTGCCCCGTCAGGGGAAAATTGCCCATGGCCGTAGAAGTGGCGGTTTTCCGGCGTGTGCATCACGATGGGTTCGCCGCGCCGCGCAGGGTCGAAGGCCATGAAGAAGGTGCCGGGCCGGCGCGCAAAGGCCACAGTCATGCCAGTCGCGTGGCTCGTCGCCATTCCATGCGCGCGGGCAGGAAGCGCGACGCGGTCGATGATCTCGCCGCGTTCGCTCACCGTCGCAATGCCGTAGGACCCGTCGCGGGCGCGGAAGGCGGAGGCAAAGACCGCGTCTGTTCGCTCCAGCGCATAAAGTGAACGGGGAGCCAGCGCGGCGAGGAAGGGAACTCCCGCCGCTTTGATAAAGCTGCGCCGATCTATCAGCATCCGTTTGGTGCCGGAGATCATCGGCTCAGTCTCCATCGGCGAAGGAAAAGCCGGAGCTGAGGCCGATGGCGCCGCCATATTGATCGTTCAAGCGGTAGATCAGGTCTTTGCCGTTGAGCAGCAGATAATCCACCTTGGCGCGCTGATCGCCCTGATCCAGCGCCTTTTGCACATCCGTATCGATTGTCCCGGCAACGCGGATCATCGATTTGGCGATGAAATCGATGGAATTGACGATGGAGCGCTGATCGGGCGGTACGAGTTCGACCATATCTGCCGTGTGCAGCAGCGTCTGAACCGCCTTGATATTGGTAGAAATGCTCTGCCATGTCAGGCCGGAGCGCCAATAAATGGCGGTGCGGGGAAATCTTGCCTTATCCGGTCCCTTGTAGAAGGTTTCGATCCGCTGGTCGCGAATGGCTTCGGAGCCATGGACGAGAATGCCGAGCAGGGCAACAAGCGCCTCGCGCTCGTCACGAAAGACGGGGTTGTCCGCTCCGGGCTGCGTCCAGTTTTTCTGCGCGCCGTCAGGCGCATTCCAGCTGTCGGAAAGTTCCGCCGCCACATTGGCGATATTACCGGCGATGGCCGCACCGTAACGGCAGCGGAAATCACCCTTCCTGTCTAGCAGTTCTTCCGCTCCGGTTCCGTAAAGCACGAACTCAAGAGCGCCGAGCCCCTGCGCCGCAACGCTCTTGCCGCTCAGACCATCCGCACTCGTGACGCTTTCATCCTTTTCGGTAAGATAACGCTGCACCTGTTTCAGCCCGAGACCCTTCTTGTCGGGATAATAAAGCACACGTTCGAAACGGTTCTTCTCGATGACGGGGCCGACACGCACGATCTCGATGGTCGACCAGCTTGATACCGTATCGACAAAGGCAGCCTTGGCCGCCGCTGCCGTCGTTTCGGAGGGAGCGGTGCAGAAAGCTTTCATGCGGCCTTCCAGCGTCTCCGCCGACTGCCGGAAGCGGTCATAACCGGGGCGGATGAAACCGTTCACCGCCTTTTCCATCACGCCCCGCACCTGAACCGGGTCGAGCGGCGGCGGTGGCATCAGCTCCACATCCTGCGCCCTTGCCGGCGGCGTGGTCAGAAGCAGCAGCACGGACATGACGCCGGAAATTTTTCGCATGGCATTTTTCATCAAAGGGACTCCAGAAAGGCCAGCAAAGCCTGCCGGTCGGATTTTTGCAAGGCGGCAAAGGCGTCGCGCGCTTTTTGCCCTTCGCCGCCGTGCCACAATATCGCTTCCGGCAGGCTGCGCGCCCGGCCGTCATGCAGGTAAAAACCGTTGCCATTGACCTTTTGCGTCAGGCCTATGCCCCAGAGCGGCTGGGTTCGCCACTGTCTGCCATTTGCTTCTCCTACCTGCTGGCCATCGGCAAGTCCTTCGCCCATGTCATGCAGCAGAAAATCGGAATAGGGCCAGATCAGCTGGAAAGAATGAATGGGGTCGGCAGCGTCGCGGCGTGTGACGAATTTCGGGGCGTGGCAGGCGGTGCAGCCTGAGGCGTAGAAAAGCTGCTTTCCCTGCAGGACCGTCGGATCATCGACATTGCGGCGGCGCGGCACGGCGAGATTTTCGGTGTAGAAGGTCACGAGGTCGAGAACCGGGTCGGGCGCCTCCACCGGCCCGAGCCGGGGCTGCACGCCGGTCGGCATGGCAAGACAGTCCTTCTGGACGTCCGTGCAGTCGCCATAGGCATTCGGCGCATCCGGTGTGGAAATGCCGATATCGTGGGAGAAGGCGCTGGCGCTCTGGTCTCGCACGCTCGCATTCTGCGCTTTCCAGCCAAACCGCCCGAGTTTCACCTCGCCGGTCCGATGGTCTTTGACCCATGCGGGACGCCCGGCAATGCCGTCGCCATCATTGTCGTCCGGGTCGGCCCTGGCCAGAACATCGGCCTCGGCAATGGCCTCGATCAGGCCAAGACCGAGGGTGGGCATGGCGATGCGCGCCGAAAGCGTCGTGTCGGCGCCAAGCGGACCATATTGCAGGTTCGCCACGGCATAGTCGGGTTTGCGCAGCATCACCACCTCGCCATCCGCCAGCTGAACCGGTTCTTCCGTATAGGCGATGACCGGCTTGCCTTCGGCGGCGAGGCCGGGAATGGCCAGGTTCTGAAGCTGCCGGCCATAGGTCTCATCGGGAAAATTTAAGGTCTGGTGGCTGGTAATGGCCTGTCGTTCGGCCTCATTGCGCGCCGGTCGCGCCAGCCGCAGAAACAGCGAGACGGCGTCTTCTCCGGCAAGAGGCGGTCGACCCCTGCCATCCTTCACATGGCAGGTCTGGCAGGATCGAGCGTTAAACAGCGGCCCGAGCCCGTCCGAGGCCTGTGTGGAAGAGGGGGAGGAGACCCAGAGCTTCTGGAACAGTGCATTGCCGAGCTTGAAATCCTGCTTCCGCTCGAGCGGCATGGTGGCGGAAGGATGCGAAAACGCGCCGCTGTCGACCTTGCTGACGCTGGTCGTCGCTCCACCGGCCATGGCCTCGAAAGGTTCCGGCCTGGTAAAATCCGTCGTTGGCGCAGTCACGGCCAGCACGCGGCTTCGATCTTTTTCCGTCAGATCGTTGCGCAGCGGTTCGGCAAGCGCCATCGACGCCACAAGGCAGGCTGCCCCGGCGAAGAAGAATGGCTTGCGGATCGGCGGCAGCAAAAATTGCATGACAATAAGGGCGGGTGAAAAGTGACGGGCCGCAGCGATCTGCGGCCCGTTTTACCGCTTATTTGAAGACGGCGTTCGGGTTGTCGAGGCTGTCGGAGCCTTCAAGCTCGATCTTGCCGAGATCGAGCGCCGCGATGACGCGTTCGACAGTCTTCGTCTGGTCGAGAAGGCCGTCGATGGCCGTCTGAACCACGGCATTGCCTTCCTTGTTGCCTTCGCCGATCATCTGGTCATAGGCCTCGACGGTCTGCGCGCGCTTTTCCATGGCATGCATGGCGTCGAGCGTCTTGTTCAGCTTCGCCAGCATCTCGTCGTTCAGCGCCTTGTCCTTGGCGCCGACCAGTTCCGACAGCGAGGCGCCCGTCATCTTCGTTCCGTCCACGCGGGTATAGTCGCCGGTATAGGCCGAGGCGATGCCGATCGCGTCGTAAAGATGGGAATTGTAGGTGTTGTCGGAGAAGCAATCATGCTCCTCTTCCGGATCGTGCAGCAGAAGGCCGAGCTTCATGCGTTCACCCGCCAGCTCGCCATAGGAGAGCGAACCCATGCCGGTGAGAATGGCGGTCAGGCCCGCTTTCGGATCGGCTTCCACCGTTTTCGTGGCTTCGCCTTCCGGCGCCCAGGCATCCACCATCTCCTGAAGATCCTTGATCAGCAGGGTCGAGGCGGATTTCAGGTAGTCGGCGCGGCGGTCGCAATTGCCGTTCGTGCATTTCGCCTTGTCGTAATCGGTGTAGGGGCGGTTGCCGGCGCCCGGTCCGGTGCCGTTCAGATCCTGACCCCAGAGCAGGAATTCGATGGCGTGGTACCCGGTCGTCACATTGGCTTCGACATCGCCCGCCTCGTGCAGGCTTTCGATCAGCTCGGGGGTGATCTTGGAGGCGTCGACCTCTTCACCGCTGATCTTGATCTTCGGATTGGCGATGATGTTGGCAACGTAAAGCTCGTTCTCGTCGCTTTCCGTGCCGTAAGAACCGTCGACATAGTCGATCAGGCCTTCATCCAGCGGCCAGGCATTCACCTTGCCTTCCCAATCGTCGACGATCGGGTTGCCGAAACGATAGACTTCCGACTGCTGATAGGGAACGCGGGCCTTGATCCATGCTTCGCGGGCGGCCTTCAGGGTTTCTTCGCTCGGCGTTGCGATCAGTGCATCGATGGCCTTGTCCAGCGCCTTCGCCGTGGTCAGCGAATCCTCATATTTCGCATGCGCGACATCGGCATAGTGCTTGACGACGGCGGCCGCGTCGGTGGCGGCCCGGGCGGGAAGCGCGGTGAAAGCCGCGGATGCGGCAAGAAGCGCAAAAGAAGCGCTGAGAATGGTTTTGCGGATCATGATCCCTCTCCTTCGGCAGGCGCGAAATGACTTCGCGTCGCGGCAAGCGAGTTCTGACCCAATCACAAACTTGTGTCAAACATTCTAGTTTAGAATGCTTTGAAACAAGACCTGCTGTTGTTTTTCAAGTAAAATCAGTGCTTGCAAAGACGGTGTTATGCTTTGCGTTTCATCAAGCAGAAGAAGAAGCCATCCGTATCTGTGGTTGCAGGCGTCAGCGTCACTGTCTTGCCGTCGGAAGAATGCGGTTTATTCGCGTTGCCGCCGAAAGTCGTCTGCCAGCGTTCCAGTGCGGAGCCTATGGAAAATTCCGGATTTTCCGCACAGAAACGCCTTACCTGCTGCTCGTTTTCTTCGGGCAGAACTGAACAGGTAACATAAAGCAGCTCTCCGCCCGGGCGTACGAACCCCTTGGCCTGCGAAAGCGCCTCGCCCTGCTGCTGCACGCGCTCCTCCAGATTACGGGCCGTCAGCCGCCATTTGGTGTCAGGCCGGCGACGCCATGTCCCGGTGCCGGTGCAGGGCGCGTCCACCAGAACGCGATCGAATTTTTCCTGGAACGGCGTCAGGCCGGAGGCGCGGTCGTGCACCTGCACATTACGCGTGCCGGCCCGCTTCAGCCGTTCGATGATCGGCGCAAGGCGCTTGCGGTCGGCGTCAAAGGCGTGGACCTGGCCCTTATTGTTCATGCTGGCCGCCATGGCCAGCGTCTTGCCGCCGCCGCCCGCGCAATAATCGAGGATCTGTTCGCCTTCATGCGCGCCGGCAAGATCGGCAACGATCTGCGAGCCCTCGTCCTGTACTTCGAACCAGCCCTTCTGGAAAGACAGTTCGGCGGTGACGTTCGGCAGGCGGGAAGGACCTTCGCCGGCGGGAATGCGAACGCCCTGCCGGGCGATATGCGTGGCTTCCGCGCCGCTTTCCTCCAAAGCCTTCAGCACCTTGTCGCGTGTCGCTTTCAAGGTGTTGGCGCGCAGATCAAGCGTGGGCCGCTCGTTCAGCGCCTGCGCCTCGGCGAGCCAGCGCTCTCCGAAGGCGGTTTCGAAGGAGGATTGCACCCATTCGGGTATGTCGCCCTGAATATGGGCCGGTGCATCGCCAAGGGAACGGGACAGAAAGGCCTGCTGCCTTTGTTCATCCGGTGCGGCGGGGGCGAATTTGTCGCCGTCGAATTCCGCCGAAAGGTCCGAAAAGCTTTTGCCCCATTGCCGCAGCAGCACGGCATAACCAAGCGAGGCGGCGCTGTCGTCATCCATCAGCCAGGCGTGCGACAGTTTCATGCGCAGCGCGTCAT
>Ga0209371_1001018_pt1 | contig 21335 bp, 24 predicted proteins | sample AgamicAtAmrz_FD_187165 | JGI IMG/M metagenome (GOLD analysis project Ga0209371, IMG submission 187165) | Agave microbial communities from Guanajuato, Mexico - At.Am.rz (SPAdes) (version 2) | ecosystem: Host-associated > Plants > Roots > Rhizosphere | place: Guanajato, Mexico | collected 2012-06-07
TTTTCGACATCCGCGGCTGGCTCCGGTCCGATGTGCCTGAGCGTTTCTCGATCGGCACCACGCCCAGAAAGGCAACAGCCTGCTCTGCTGATGCAAAGTTATGGCTGCGAAGCACGACCAGCATATGCATCCCCAGCTGGGGACCAACCGATTTAATTGAGGTCAGCAGTGTATAATCGCACCTCAGTGCAGGGCAGGCTTTGATATGTGCTTTAATCTGCCGCTCTATATTACTTACCTCCTCGCGCAGAAGCTTCGCCATACACCTGCAAGAACTGATAATATCTGCAGGTGTGTCTGTCGACAGGTATTTTTCCAGCCTGTTCTCCTCACGCAGGGCATCACCCAGCAGAACATCCCGCCGTCGCAGGAGTGCACCGAGATATCTGATTTCGGGTGCCGGCGGCTCCCAGCGGTGAGGGTTCTTAAGGAATGCGTAGCAGGCCAGCATATACGCATCCACCTTATCCGTTTTTGTCATTATTCCCATGCCGCGTGCAAACTCTCTGCTACGGTGAGGGTTGGCCAGAGAGACATAGAAACCAGCATCATGTAACTCAGTAGCCAGCCGTTCGTGATAAACCCCGGTAGCCTCCATCACCACATGAACATCTTCCGGACCGCAGTGCTGGAGCCTGAGCCAGCGAAGAATATTTTCAACTGAATGTCTGTTATTTTGGATGTTACGGGTTTTTATGCGTCCTTTGATACCGTCATAAAGCATGCAAAGATCCAGGGTGTTTTTACTTACGTCAATGCCGACTGGAAACATGGTTAAACTCCTCTCACATAAACCGTCACGCCTGTTCGCCTTGTACATACGGAGTCGAGCTCCCGGTAACCGTTCAACCTGATGTGCTGGCGTGAAAGGTGAAGCGGAGGGCCATATGCTGCTAAACAAGGTTCAGCGGTGCAGACTTTTCTGACCTTAAGGGAAGGGAGCGGCTCACTCTGCTTCAGTGGTGGTAGCTAATCACCACAAACTGTTAGATACAAGGGAAGGGGGGAGGCTGAACCTTTCAAATCAGGGGCGGAGTTCAGCTGCAAAATCCAGGGTTTTACACCATTCAGCAACTTTGCTACTACTCTTGTAACAGTAAAATTATAATGCCAGATCTAGGGCTAAGGTTATGATTTCGGTGGATATGATTAAGTAAGGATGATGACGCGTTATTCTTTCGGGATGGGCGAACAACGTACCCGTTACAAGCTCGCCGATCAACCCGGTACGACAGGACAGAATTCAAACCAAGAAAGATGAGACCCTTCACGAAAAACACGTTGAAGTGTATCTGAATTGACGTACAGGGAATCGCAGACGCAGCTGGTCAAGCGTCGGGATTCCGTGATAGCCGCTGCCTGGTGACGTCTGGGATAGTGTCACACCGATAATGAACTTCCAATAAACAACCTAAAAGGCCGCAGCAGCGGCCAGAACAATTTAAAATTTAATCAAGCCTCTTCTTTTATACTTTTTCCGAGGCATACTTACTCATCAGCGCTGAAATATAATGACATGCATTCATCAGATCATCAACGGAACCTGACTCAACTATCTTACCATCCTGGAATACAATGATTTCATCTGACAATATTAACGAGGTGGGTCGATGAGTAATGTTAATAATTGTAGCATCAGGGAATTTGCTCCTGATAGTGCGAAAACAATGCTCTTCCGTCTTTATATCCATAGAAGAAGACACTTCATCAAGTATGATGATTTTAGGGCTACGCAGTAATAAACGAGCAAGCGACAGTTTTTGCCTTTGCCCGCCGGAAAAGTCTACGCCACCGTCAGCGATTGATCTGTTAAGTATATTGGTGTCTTTAGTGTTGTTCAATCCCGACAACTCAAGAGCATGAAGCATTTGTTCTTCTGTTGCTTTGGGGTTAGCAATCATAAGGTTAAATCTCAGTGTATCCATAAAAATATAATCATCCTGAGATACATACGATACAACATTATAGAAATCATCGTCCAGGATAGTCTGGTAATCTTTATTACCTATTATCAATTCACCATGGTAATTCTTTAACTTTCTGGTTAATATTTTTATGAAAGTCGTTTTTCCGGACCCGTTCTCGCCGGTTAAACTGTAAAACAAACCTGCTTTTAATGTCATATTTACAGGCCCAAGTTTGAAATTTTGTTGCTCATTTCGACCATTATATGTATATTCAATATCTTTGGCAAAGATATCAATTCCACCGTCCATTTTGACCAGGTTTTTACTTGCCCCTACATGATTAAGATTTTTAAGAAATTCATTGAGACTAGAACTCGCCTCCTTTAACTCAATTAATGACTGGGCCAGACCTTCAAGAGGAGTAATAAAAAGAATAATGTAAGATGTAATCAGTATAAAATGACTGAGAGGAACGAAACCATTTACCGTATCATTTAACACCTTAAAAAACACAACACCAAAAACAATTAAATTAAGAAGGCCGGAGGCGATTTGACTTTTGATATTTAAATGCCAGTAGTCCTGTTGCGAATTCCTGTCGTTCTCTAAAGTAGTTCGAAATCTACTAAAGAAAAAATAAAAGGTATTCATGCTCCTGACGAGTGATATATTTTTAACGCTATCAGTTATAAGACTATAGGTTTTTCGCCCGCTATCAAGTAACACTCTTTTGCTTTTTAATATTCTCTTACTGAAATAGGTGTTAACAAAAATAAAAACAATGGAATACAGCAAAAATAATACCGAGGTAAAAACATCCCCTGACCTGAATATAAAGACAACAGATATCAGAACCTGTAGGACAGAGGGGAATAAATTTGTAGCAAGCAATCTGATAATGACATAGATATCATTAGTCGCCTGATTCAACTTATGACTGATATCCCCTGTGTTTTCATCAGAGGCCATCGTACTTTCTTTTTCGTATAATGACTGAAGATAGGTGCGCGATATATTTATTATAGCTTCAATTCGTAAATGGCTCTGGCAGTACACGGAAAGGAATTGTAAACATTTTTGTATTCCAAGTGTTACGACATACATGGCTCCGATAATATAAATCATCTGACTCCCGTGAGGGTCGTTATTTGTTAAACGTTCGGTAATTGATGATATGTAAACCGGAGTAATTGATAGCAATGCGGACGAAATAACTGAAAGAAAAAATACAATAACAAAGTTTTTAAGACCACTCCTGGTAAGTATTTTAATTGCTTTAGACGTTGCACTATTATTATCCATAAACTATTCCTTTGTTAACATATTCATTTCAGCATAACGATTGAGCATCATTAATTTTAGAAATTTTGTTGCGTTCCCATCGATACCAATCGATGTATTAATCTCCAGCGACTCTTTTAATTCATCATTTGTCACTTCCCCCATCCCCCGAGTAAACCCTCTATTAATTAACAAGAGGATCTTTTCTTTGTTTTTATGTAAAAAATCAAACAAAAGGTTATTAGAGGAACGTTTCCTTACATCAAACAATTGAATATCATGCGCTATATTATATGCAATCTTCCTGGCTAAAATCCTGTCGTGCTCGGAGGTGAAATTATAATCATATCGGTATTTCATGAAAACCCTGAACGCACAAGACATCAGAAATGGAGAGAACATCATTGCGCCCCCTTTTAATTGTAGTGGAAGGGTTTCCATAAAGTATAACATGTTAGCTATATGATCGTATTCAGGACTACTGTCATCAATATTCATAAGTAAAGAATGCTGATAAAATCCTTTGTATTTTTTATCAGTAAACCAGTTATTACTGTGAATTTTGCTTCGCGGATTAATTAAATCTGTAAACGACAAATATTTTAGTCTGCATAATTTATAAGCATTGTGAATCCCATAGATTAATCTACCATGTTTTAATCTGTGATGAACGCTCTTTAGTGAGGGGTTTTGAACGAACAAACAATCCCCACCGTGGCCATTTAAGAAAATTATCTCATGATTATTAAATAGTTCGTTATATTGGTTATCTTCTGATTCGTTCTCTATTACATTAACATCCGAAGGAATGCTGACCTCCTTATTACTTTTTAGAATGTCAGGAAACCCGGATACCACCCTAAACGGAATATTATTTTTAGTACATAACTCCCTGACTCTGTTTACTTCAGAGTCATTATCATATCTGTCAGGAACATGGGTATAGACTTCAAAGTTGATATTGGTGCTTTTTAAAATGTAAAATATAAAAGTGGAATCAAATCCACCTGATAAATGTAAAACAACCTTTTTATCCTTACACACTGATTTTATCATGTTTGAGGTAACTTTAATAAAATCCTTATTGGTTGGGGTAAGGTTTGCGTGCTTAAATACATGAACTCCGGCAGAGTCAAAAACATATTTACAACCACCATTTATTTTCTCTATGCCACTTATAGGGCTAAGGAATGCTGACACCCATGCATTATTAACAAAGGAACTAAAAAATTTAGAATCTATAGTTTTCTTACCCGATAACTCTGACAGGAGTTTGATATTATCGCTTATCATCAGGTTGTTATCATCAATACTATAAAATACATCCGTGTTTCTACTAAGACTTTTATAAATAACCGTTTTATCTTTAGATATAATAATTAAAACAAATAATCCACTAAACTCTGGCAATCTGTCCAATACTTCAGGGAGAAATAAATCCTTATTTATTGCAATCCCATTGCCATCTTCATCAAAACAATAACCTTTGAATATTACATATTTATCCTTATAATCCCAATTGTCGTAGGTATCATCTGTGTATATAAACATGTTATGCTTGCAGATATAATCATCTACTCCTGTTGGTTTTTTATTGCCTGTGATAATAGGCATTTAAACCTCCATGATGACACTGAGTTTATCTCGTAAGTAAACATTATCTGAAATTATTTCACCATCTAACTCAACCCAGGCATGACTTATAAAGGGCCGAGTTTTGACTCCAACAACAAGAGTCCCTTTGCCTGTAGCTTTTCTTAACATAGTTACTAATGCATAGGAGTAAATCAGGCAAGGGTTTTCACAGTGTTTAAAGGGCATTATAAAATTTAGGCAGTTAATTATATCTTCCGGAGAGTATTTATACCACCTGTTATTTTTTTTGACGTTTTGTAGATTGTATATAACTCCGTAATAACCATTGCTGTCAAGATTCTTTTTGCATTTAACAAAAATGCTGTATACCTTTAATAATAGAACAGGATTAATTTTGCGAACGATAGCTTTTCTCGGCAACCATCGTTCATCATAGAAATTTTCATTATTTCCACCAATCGGCGTAAGTGACTGTATTAGCCCTGCTGCCAGTAATTCCTCCTCAACGTCGGTTAACAGGCTTATGTTTTCATGATTGACGTCGTTCATAATAAAGAAATTTATATCAATGATAACCAAATCATTTTTATAAATACTGAAGCGCAGATAATGAGTCATGTTGAACATGATAGAACGCTCCTTATTCAATAGTAAAAGGCGGGATGCTTGTTCCCGCCTGTCATTATTAATTACAATCAGCCGTAGTGCATAACTCCGTTCGGATTAAAGAACTCAATGATTGGGCCATCAGATCCACGCGTAACTTTGCTGGCTCTCTTATTGAGTTTTTTAAGAGTCACTTTTTTCATTTCATTCTTTTTCTGTTGCATCATTAGATCATTCCTTTTTAAGTTTGTGTTTGTAACTCAAAAACAATGTTTGCCATATGAATGCAAGGCTTTTTAATATTTGTTCGCATTATCATTAACGTCAAATTTTCAGGTGTTACAAAATGATAGAATGAGTTAAATTATATTCATGAGTTTTTTCTTTAAAAATTACTTTTAGAACAGTGGGTTATGAATTTATAATGTCCATTTCTCACGGTAACTAATTACCACGAATTAATACCGTTTTATCATTATTTCTGTTGTTACTTAACCATTGCAGATAATGTTTTTTATGGGGATCTGTTCCGTTTTTTTACAACTAACTGAATATCATTAGCTTCCCAGCAGTATGCTGTTTTCCTGAAAGCACACCATATGCCCCTAAAATTTTAACGATGAATATATATTGACATCCTGAATTTTCCAGACGGGTCATCGGGGTATAAAGTATCGCAGATATCATCCGACAGCTGTCAGCCTGAGTGGCAACCCGGCGCCCTGTCCGTATTATTACAGGCAGGGTCGCATATCTGACAGGAGCGATGAGCTCAGCCCGGGAAAGGTACCGGCGCAAAGGATCGGCGCGGCATGTACGGAAGAAAGCACTGAGGGGATGGCTATCAGCGCGGTGTGCCGTATGACGACGTACTCTGCATAGCCGCCATCACAGCTGAGTCCAGGCGTAAGCTGGTTTTCACAAAGATGTAAAAGCCCGCTGCGGCAGGGTTTGCAGTGCTGACAGGGGTCAGTTTGGATATCGAATCTATGGTCACTCCCGTTTTTGCAACACTGATTTTCGACGATATCATTGGCTTGCTTAAATCTATCCGGCGTCTGAATCGCGCCACGATGAGTTCCGCGCCTGATGAACCTCAGAAAAATTATACGGCTTCAGATGAGCCATTCCGATATACAGGTTCTTCAACAGGCCGGTCGGCCGTTTGTATCATCAATGATCAGTATTCGCAAAACCAGATAAGTGATTGTTTAAACAATTTATTGTTGTAGAGACTTACGACGCGAACATCTGTTGTCGCGTCGTAAGCGCCCAGGCTATTCTGGCCAGCTTGTTTGCCAGTGCGCAGGTCACAACAAAGTTGCTTTTTCTGCGCAGTAATTCCCTGACCCAGTCCGCCAGTTTGCCTTTCTGGTGTTCATGGTTAGGAAACTGAATCATCGTTTTAAACATCTCCTGGCCATGAATATTGTCGTCGGACGCGCAACGATGGCGCGAGGTTGTGGCTCCTGTGTTAATAAAATACGACTTTCTATTCTTTTTTGACCTTAAAACCATTTTTTAGGCGCACTTATCCTGCACTCTGCTCCAGAAGCCATCGTTTACGGTCGATGTTATGCAGCCTTTCTGCCACTAATTCCGACGCATACCTGCCAGCTTCTGCGCTGACAAAGCGCAGCCGGTTGCCGCACAGGATGCATTTGTACGGGTCTGTGCGCAGGAACCCCTTCATCAGCGCAGCGAAGCCCGGTTGTTCCGGTTTTTTTCCGCTCTTCCATCTCCAGGGCTTCATACACCTTTGGCAACAACTCTCCCCGTTTACGGTTTGATAAAAAACCGTAGTAACGCACCATCTTAAAGTGCTTCGCCGGGATATGACTGATATAGCGCCCGATCATCTCCTCCTGGGGCAGCGTCTGCTGCCGGTACTGCTGCGTCCGGTGGTCGTAATAGTGATGCACCACGGCACCGCCGCTGTAGTGCCTTAGCTTCGCTGCCGACACCGGTGGTCGTTTCAGGTACCTGCCAAGGTATTTGACGCTTTTCCAGGCACTCCGGGTCTTCTTCGCAAAATGGATCTTCCAGCGTCGCCTGTACTGCGCCTCCAGATAGCGCTGCCACTGCTTCTTATCGCGGATATGTCTCAGCCCCGGCAGGCTGCCGGGGTTAATCAGGTTGTAGCTGTGGCGCAGCAGGCGGGTGACCGCCCCGCGCCAGATTTTCTCCACGGCGTGCTTCTTAAAGAAGATATCACGCCAGATGCTGTGTTTAATATCGAGGCCGCCACGGGTGACGGACAGATGAATGTGCGGATGCTGGTTGAGTTGTCTGCCATAGGTATGCAGGGCGCAGAAGATACCGACCTCCAGGCCCTGTTTGCGGGCCCACCGGAGCATGGCGCGGGTGGCAGCGCGGAATAGGGTGTTGAGGAGTGGCCAGTTGTTATTGAAGAAGGGCCACAGCAGGTGGGGCATCGTGAAGGTGATGTGCTGCCAGTCGCAGTCGGGAAGGATATGACTCTGCTGCGACACCCACTGCTCCGTAGCTTTGAAGCCGCAGGCGCTGCAGGCCTTTGACTTGCAGCTCTGGCAGAAGAATCGGCTATGGGTGCAGTCTGATGATGAACAGCAATAGCGACGAACGCCCATCTCCGTGGTGCCACAGGCGAGCATGCGCTCAACGCAGAGGCGGGTCCAGGGAGTTATACTGTCGCCGAATTCCTCGAGAAACGTATTCCAGCCATCATCGAGGGTAAACAGCAATTTTGCGGGGCGCGGAATATACATGCCGCAGAGTATAAAACCGGGCTCAGGGCATGAACACCATCGGAACGGCAGAGCCGTGACGCTCGCCCTGTAAGGGCGCTACGTTCGCCTTGTACATACGGAGTCGAGCTCCCGGTAACCGTTCAACCTGATGTGCTGGCGTGAAAGGTGAAGCGGAGGGCCATATGCTGCAAATCAAGGTTCAGCGGTGCCGACGTTTCTGACCTTAAGGGAAGGGGGCGGCTCACTCTGCTTCAGTGGTGGTGGCTAATCACCACAAACTGTTAGATACAAGCTACCGTGTTAAGTTCCCTGGTGTTGCTGAAATAACTGAAGAACATCCCCCTAAGCGTCAGCAGCAAGCTGCCGCCGCTAAGGCCCCGGAAATCACGCCCTTTACGTCGTAAACGCCGTAAAGGGCGTGATTTCCGGGGTTAAAAGGGATTACTTTAACTTCTTCATTGCTGTAAGCGGGTTAAGGCTAATCAGGGCAGGGGGGAGGGTGGCAGAATTTATAGTCAGGTAACCGGCTACGCCGGGCTTTCGGCGCCATTTGACTCCACAGATACATGCAGCTTCATCTGGCGCCTCCATGCCGCTAACGCGGCATCCGATGCTGTAGTCTTTAATGTCTGCTTTGTGCCAAATGCTGACGCTCAGGAATTGAGTTTCAGGTACTTTAAAAGCGAGGCTAGCGACTTGACAGGTCCAGCGTGACAACTAGGTGAGCGGGTTTCATCCCAGGGCATTGCATCATCAGTGCAGAAGTCTCCTGCACATTCCATTTCAAGACGTTCGTCAATTAAACCGACAGGAACCCAGACATAAGGTACGTCTCGCAGACTGTTAGGCACAGTTGAGCCACATACATTGCAAAAATCTGTACGGTACCCCGTTGGCTTAGACCATGAAGCAATGCAGTTTTCCCCTTTAATCCAGCGAAACTCACTGTCTTTGACTAGTGTGGCGAGATTGTAACCCACGCCGCTCTGCTTTCTGCATAGCGAGCAATGACAACGATAAAACACTGCTGGTTTATGAGTAAGTTCAAATTCAATTGTTCCACACAAACAAGATCCATTCATTTCAAAACCATTCCTGCAAGGCCTAAGAGATTTTATGAAACATTACCATCTTTTTTGTACTGAATAGGAGCGCTCTTTTTGGCAACTCAAAATCAGCTATCAGTCGGTCTGAATATCCGCTCTTCGCTCAAAGTGGCCATATCAAATGGATGTATGACAGGATGGCTTAGCCATATTTAGGGCAACCAGAAGGTGACTACGTGAACGACGAGTCCCTGTCCGAAGCAGGTTTCTTCAGATTGATTGGTGAATTATGCGCATGGCGGAGAGACTGAAAGAAAGTGAAAGCCGGGCCATCCGAAGATGGTTTGAATGCATGATGTCGACAATTTTTCCATCAGCCTTTACGCTGGCATTTATGTAGAACCGTCATGCTTTACGGGAGTGGTAAAGAAACAGAGATGATGCCTGTAATAAGGCGCGTGGTGTTCGTATCGATCCTAGACTGATAAATACACGACCACTTTGAAACTGGTCGCAGCTCATGATAACAGAAATTATTGCTGGCAGAACTCATACCGCTAGTGGGTTTGATTCAAAAGTTCTTTGGCAGACCTGCCTGTTTCAGGATGCCATTTGCTGTGTGTCTTGAAACGATGGTGTATGGTACGCTGAAGTTACGGTTGCTTATTGGGCTGAACCATATCTCATGGCTTCCTTTCCCCTGTCTCTCAAAGTAACAGCCAGCCGCTGACAACAATTCCGTAAGCTTTGGATATAGTCCAGTTCCCATCGTTCAGAGTGCAATCCTGTCAGAGTAAGATTGTTCCTGATTAAACGACAAACTGATACGCGCAGGATTACTACCCAGGCCGTTCATTACATAAAGCTCTGGGGCTATTTCCCATACTCGCTCGGTCAGTTCTTCGTATGTCGCTGCTTCTGTAACAAGCCCAAGAGCATCGCACTGAGCCACCCACACATTGTCTTCATGGTCATGGCAAACATTAACGTCGAAAGGCCGAGAAAACATAACGACAGCTGATTCTCTCATAAGAGCCTCCTCTTTACCTTTGGGGTAATCTTACGCCATTGACCATCCGCCTGCAAATTGTACAGAACTATTTTACAGGGGCATTTTACAGACTCAGGCTTCCTGAGCTGCTATGTAGGGTTTATTAAAAGGGGAGTCGCGACTTTGCTGAACGTGATGGTTCTGGCGGGCCTGCCCATAAGTTATGGCAAACGTGCATCTCAAAAAAAATGCCAGCTTTGTATTAAGTATGTTTTTTCGTATCTTTTAACCGAACAATGTTTACAACTGAGCCTGCCTAACCATTTGAAAATAATGCAGTTATAGTTAATCTCCGGTTGTATAAATCAGCGGGTTAGGGGGCTGCAACTACTATGTTAACCGGTGATGCCTGGCGGTATAGTATTGTTGTTCGATTTCTGGAGAAGGGATACGTTGATGGACGATTTTCTCAAAGATTTTGGCAAAGTGGTAGAGGGCAGTTCGGGGGCTTTATCGTTTGGACTGATACAGTGCCTGGTCATGGCGGGGGCCGTCACCAGTCTGTCACGACAAACAGGCATACAGTACTGGCTTATGTTAGTGGCAGCCCTCGTTGCGACGGTGGGATTCTTCTTGTGCATTTTTAGCGTGGCCAGAGTCATTAAAGACGTCGCGTCAACCAACAAGGTGAGACGTCTGCAGCTTTCCATTTTGTTGTATCCGGCCGCTATTGGTGCCTTGCTGTCAGCGAAGGTAAGCCTGATCTCACTGCTGGGTAAGTGATCCCATGTTAGAAAATATCAGATTCACTATTATGGCTGTACTTCAATCCTCGAGATCAGGACTTCTTCAGTGGTCTGGAGGTACATCTACATCGTAGCAATAGCGCCCTGTTGCGTGACGCAACTTCGTGACGCATAGTTACTGCAAATTACTTGTATATTACTACCGACAGGTACCTCATTATGTCTCCCGCACAAGCTAAACAAAAGCAGCATGAACGCTACGATGCCCTGGCAGTGCAGGTTGCGCGTGGTCGTGCCGGGTACAAGCCTGCCGTAAAAAGTCGTTTCAGCAAGTCGGCCAGCAACAAGTTTAACCACGTTGTTGCCTTTGCCTGATCCCTGACTTTGATGCACAATAAACCATCAATTCGTTGATGGTTTATTTATGCCTGTTCAGGACGTTATTCCTTCCTGTGAGCAGATGTATCTGCTAATCCAGCAGCTGATCTGAGATGCGTACCACTTCAACTATGTTGTGATCACGGTCGGCGGACAAGTCGTGCAATACTGGATTTCCTAATTTTCCACCGGCGTTACCCGCAAGGTAAGCGGTTTGATTGTTGGCAATGGAAGGGCAAAGCTTTCGCAGGAGATATGTCATTGTGACCTGCTCCCCGGTGATTAATACACCGCGATGTTAGTAATGTCTTCATAAGCGACATGAGGACATCCCCATGAAGAAGCGTTTTTCCGACGAACAGATCATCAGTATTCTCCGCGAAGCTGAAGCAGGGGTTTCTGCCCGTGAGCTCTGCCGCAAGCACGCCATTTCCGATGCCACTTTCTACGCCTGGCGTAAGAAGTATGGCGGTATGGAGGTGCCCGAGGTTAAGCGCCTGAAGTCGCTTGAGGAAGAGAACGCCAGACTCAAGAAGCTGCTTGCCGAAGCCATGCTGGATAAGGAGGCACTTCAGGTGGCCCTGGGGCGAAAGTACTGACGACAGACCAGAAGCGGGAAGCCGTGGTATTGATGTGTGATGCGACCGGTCTGTCGCAACGTCGTGCCTGCATGCTTACAGGTTTGTCCCTGTCGACCTGTCGCTATGAGGCTCAGCGTCCGGCGGCTGATGCGCATTTATCAGGGCGCATCACTGAGCTGGCACTGGAGCGCAGGCGTTTTGGTTACCGCCGCATCTGGCAGTTACTGCGCCGTGAGGGCCTTCATGTTAATCACAAGCGCGTGTACCGCCTTTATCATCTTAGAGGGCTGGGCGTAAAACGCAGATGGCGTCGTAAAGGGCTGGCAACAGAACGTCTGCCTCTGCTCCGCCCGGCGGCGCCCAACCTGACCTGGTCGATGGATTTTGTCATGGATGCGCTCGCCACCGGTCGCAGGATCAAGTGCCTGACCTGTGTGGACGACTTCACGAAGGAGTGCCTGACAATTACCATCGCATTCGGGATTTCAGGCGTTCAGGTCACGCGTATTCTGGACAGCATTGCACTGTTTCGAGGCTATCCGGCGACGACAAGAACTGACCGGGGGCCGGAGTTCACCTGCCGCGCACTGGAACAATGGGCTTTTGAGCAGGGTGTTGAGTTGCGCTTAATCCAGCTGGGCAAGCCAACGCAGAACGGATTTATTGAGAGCTTTAACGGGCGATTTCGCGATGAATGTCTGAATGGGCACGGGTTCAGTGATATCGTTCACGCAAGGAAAGTCATTAATGACTGGCGGCAGGATTATAACGAATGTCGTCCACATTCAGCACTGAATTATCAGACGCCATCAGAGTTTGCAGCACGGTGGCGGAATGGAAAATGTGAAGGTAAACAAACCGACATGACTCACTGATGGTTGTATCTAATACTGGGGGCAGATCACCGACAACCTATTCACCTGTGTCGCCATCAGAGCCGTGTCCTTTAACACACCGGGGAGCCTGTTTGTTTAGCTGTTAGCTAATATCAGACGCCCGATGCCAGTTGCGATACTCACCAGCTGGCATCAAGCGCGCGAGATTTATGTGTTCCATTAATAGAGCGTAGAATTATGTAAGAATCTGTTTATGGAACAAACCTGATGGAGTACTGAAGTAAAGAATTTTGATTGTTCTATAAAAAGGATATACTTACGCAAAATGCTCTATTTATGGGACAAAGAGGCATGTAATGGCAAAACCATCTACTCGAACCTACTCTCGTTATAGTCGTGATGCAGCGCGACTGCTGGGGCTGATGATTCGTACTGCGCGTATTGAACGTAAACTGACCGTTGAAGAACTGGCTGAACGTGCAGGTGTATCGCGTGGACTCGTTTATCGTGCCGAAGAAGGGGACATGGGGTGTGCAATTGGCGCGGTATTTGAACTGGCTACTATTGTCGGTGTTCCACTTTTTACACCGGATCAGGCATTGATGACGTTACATACCGCGAACGCAGAGAAAATTTTATCGCTGATGCCACGCTCGGTTTATCACTCCAAAAAGGTGATAAACGATGACTTCTGATAATAGTCCCGATCTGGCATATGTATGGATCTGGTTGCCTGTTGCAACTCAACCAATTGTTGCAGGTGCGCTAACCCGTAATGGTAACAGGTTCATCTTCAACTACGGGCTCAGGTCAGCTGGACATCGGTCTCCGGTACGTGGAGGGAGACGATTAGGCTGTAGCGCCCTTCAGACTCATAGCGGTTCAGAGCGCATCGTGTCTTCCACCAGCCCTGGCTCCAGGCAAGCGGTTTGGTTGTGGGCAAGGGAAGGGCAAAGCTTTCGCAGGAGATATGTCATTGATAAGTGCGTTTGGGTTCTGTCGTCCGCTTTGTGCCAGAAGCGGACATTGGCACTTCATTCAATGTACTGGCTGAAGCGTAAGAGGTAGCCATCAGGATCCTGTACGAGAAACTCCCTTTGACAGGCCGTAGTTTCTCCGATGTTATAGTGATTGTCGCGTAGCTCCCTGTACAACTTGAAGCCATTAGATCGGACACGAGCAAGCACCGACTCGATATCTTCTACTTCTATCTGAAAATTAATGCCGCGCCCCAGCGGTCTGACGAGTTCAGCCGTATTCCATCCTTTCGGATTATATTTCTCCAGCATCAGTTGTGCCTCGCCGAGACTGACGTATGCAAAATCGGGCTCATTACGCCTTATCATGATGTTGAAACCAAGCACGTCAACATAGAAGTGCAGGGAGACAGAAAAATCCATTACTGTCAGTTCGGGAACCATTCGATTCCAGTAGAGTGCTTTCAGATCAGTCATTGCTCAACTCCATTTTTAACTAACGTAGCATATATCAGATGGCTTGAAGCAGGTTCAAGTCCATGAACTCAGCAACTCAATTGTCAGACGCATGGTGTTGATGTCAGCTGTTCGCTCATAGCTGCTCGTCATTCCAGCTAAAAAAACAGGCTTAACGTAGGAAAATTTCCGTTTCCAAGCGGCCCACTAAAGGCGGGACAATATTGACCCTGTGTACTCAACTGGACTGTATGCTTTGTGCCAGATGCAGACTTTTCTAAAGTAGTCGTTTTTAAACAAAATGCCTGCAGGTCAGGGGTGAATTCTTCGCAGGGATGTTATGGTAGATTGCTTGTCAGTTTGAAAGCAGCCTAACCAAACAATCAGGGAAAGGAGAGTAATCGCTATGACGATTTTAGTAACGCTACAGGCTCAGCTCATGGTGGGAGAAGCGCAGGTGATAAAAAGCCTGGCACCTGAGGGGATGCTGGCCGCAGTATTTGAAGACGACGGCCGGACCGGGTATTTCTATGCGCTCGATGACTCCGTTGAAGGAAACCCGATTCTTGATGCAGTGCATATCTACAATGTCGAGGATATTTCAGACGCTCACATTCCTTCTGACGTTAAAATCGGCTGGTCTGAAGACAGTCAGAAGTGCGTGCTCCTTATCAACGGATATCCGCATGCAGTGTTCGATTTCGTGGGAAAAAATGGGTACTGCAGAAGCGGATACCCACCCCCGATTAACAAGGTTTGGTCTGTTTTCGGCCATGAGTGGAGCGATTCGGTGGATGACTTTTTCCGGTGAGTAACGGTGGACTTAACGCCTGCCGTTATTCTTTTGTCAGCGCCAGTGATATAAGTCCCTAAATCACCATTTGATTTGTCCGCTCCACCCAACATGTTGTTTCCTGATGGTTCCGACACCGAAAAGGATATCAACATGCTGAGCAGAGAGGACTTTTTCATGATAAAGCAAATGCGCCATCAGGGCGCTTACATTGTCGATATTGCCACCCAAATCGGCTGTTCCGAGCGCACCGTCAGACGGTATCTGCGTTATCCGTCACCGCCGGCGCGTAAGACGCGACTGCGAATGGAAAAACTCCGCCCTTTTATGGAGTACATCGATATGCGGCTGACCGAAAACGTCTGGAACGCCGAAGTGATATTCCATGAAATCAGAAAGATGGGCTATCCCGGCGGACGCTCCACGCTTCGGGCTTACATCCAGCCCAAACGCAAAATGCGGCCGGGTAAAAAGACTGTACGCTTCGAAACCCAGCCAGGTTACCAGTTGCAGCATGACTGGGTAGAAATCGAGGCGGAAGTGGCCGGTGAGCGCTGCAAAATCAACTTCGCCGTGAACACGCTGGGTTACTCGCGTCGCCTCCACGTCTTTGCGGCGCCGAGCCAGGATGCGGAGCACACCTACGAGTCCCTAGTGCGGGCCTTCCGTTACTTCGGTGGCGGCGTGAAAACCGTGCTGGTCGATAACCAGAAAGCGGCCGTGCTGAAAAATCACAACGGCAATGTGGTGTTCAACGCAGGCTTCCTGCAACTGGCGCAGCACTATGACTTCCAGCCCCGGGCTTGTCGCCCCCGCCGCGCGCGAACCAAGGGTAAGGTTGAACGCATGGTCGAATACCTGAAATACAACTTCTTCGTCCGTTACACGCAGTTCGACAGCTTCGCGCACGTTAACCAGTTGCTGGAGCAGTGGCTTGCTGAGGTCGCGGACCAGCGTTAGCTGCGCCAGTTCCGGCAAACGCCGACGACCCGCTTCGAGGAAGAAAAAGCGCACCTGCAGGCGTTGCCGGCAACGGACTTCGATACCAGCTACTTCGATATCCGTCACGTGGCCTGGGACGGCTATATCGAGGTACGGGGTAATCGTTACTCCGTGCCGGAAGCCTGGTGCGGCCGCCCGGTCTCCATCCGGATCACACTGGATGATGAGCTGAGGATCTACGGCAATGAGCAGCTTGTGGCCACTCATCGCCTGAACAACCGTGGTGCCGGGTGGCAGACCGTTCCGGAGCACCATGCACCGCTGTGGCAACAGGTGAGCATGGTAGAACACCGACCGCTGAGTGCTTATGAGGAGCTGTTGTGATGCATGAACTGGAAACGCTGTTGGGCCGCCTGAAAATGGAGCATCTGGGGTACCAGGTGGAAAACCTGCTGGAGCAGGCGGCGAAGGAAGAACTCAACTACCGCGAGTTCCTGTGCCGCGCGCTGCAACAGGAATGGAGCGGGCGCCATCAGCACGGTATGGAGTCGCGACTGAAACAGGCCCGACTCCCCTGGGTAAAGACGCTGGAACAGTTCGACTTCAGCTTCCAGCCGGGCATCGACCGTAAGGTGGTGAGAGAGCTTGCTGGCCTGGCGTTCGTGGAACGCAGCGAAAACGTGATCCTGCTGGGTCCGCCGGGCGTGGGGAAAACGCATCTGGCGGTGGCGCTGGGCGTAAAGGCCGCCGATGCAGGGCATCGGGTGCTGTTCATGCCGCTGGACAGGCTGATAGCGACGCTGATGAAGGCGCGACAGGAAAACCGGCTGGAGCGCCAGCTGCAGCAGCTGAGTTATGCGCGCGTGCTGATCCTCGATGAAATCGGCTACCTGCCGATGAACCGTGAGGAGGCGAGCCTGTTCTTCAGGTTGCTGAATCGACGTTACGAGAAGGCAAGCATCATCCTGACGTCGAACAAGGGGTTCGCGGACTGGGGAGAGATGTTCGGCGACAATGTGCTGGCAACGGCGATCTTGGACAGGTTGCTGCATCACTCAACGACGCTGAATATCAAGGGGGAGAGCTACCGGCTAAGAGAGAAACGAAAAGCAGGCGTGCTGAGCAAAAATCTGGCGCCAGAAAACAACGAGGCATCGCTGGAGAAAAGCGGTCAACCTGGTTGATGAATAGCGGACATTAAGAATGGTGAAAAACGGTCAAAGATCGTGGCGTTGACACTTTAAGCATTTTGATAATGTCGCCCTGAAGAGACCGGCCGATTTCATGGTCTTTCAAATGATAAACCATGTATCCAAATGCCCGCTCCTCACTCATGGCTGACAATCGATACAAACACAGTTACAAAAACAGGTTGCAGGTTAAGAGGGGATCTTATTTAGTCGTGAGTATGTTAACGGCCGCCAGGCAACGATGCTGATAACGTATCGTGTCAATTTAGGGATAACAGCTTACCAGAATGCTGGCGTGTAACGTGAAGTCACAGCAAAGAGTTAACAGACTCTTTTGATTATTAAGGAGAGGAATTGAAGCTTTTTGATTATCTGAAGATGGAGTTTCCTGGCCTTACGCCTGAAGATACCAAAGTCCACCTTGCACAAATGAATGATTATAAAGAGGATCCGTTGGTTAAATTCCGTGAACGGACTTTCGATGAATGGCAGTGCTGGCAGAAGCGGCTGGAGTTTAACCGAAGATATGTCGTTTCACTGATTAGGATCCCGGGGACGGAAACCTGGCTATTTGCGGGAGCATTTCAGCAGACAGGCAATGCGGGAAAGAAAGCCTATCCTGGTCGTGATGAACTGTATTATCAATACCTCCTTGAGAAAATTCCTGAGACTGAAGAATACGCAGGAAGGATGTATATCAGCTTTAAAAATACAGCCCGCAGCTTCATTCGCCTCGGTGAAAGTATTCAGAGCGAACTGGTTATCAGCTCAATCACCCCGGTACGTCTGACCTTCGGCGAGTTTCCCGGCTACCGCAACGTTGTGCTGGACCGGAACAGCATCGGCGCTATCCTCAGACTTAATCTCCAATCCTGGCGCACTGCGCTGTCCGTGGTTAAAGGCATATATGTATTAACCGATCGGGACGGTGGAAAACTTTACGTTGGAAAAGCCGATGGAATCGATGGGATATGGGGCCGATGGGAATATTATTTTGGTTCCGGACATGGCGGCAATGTAGGGCTTAAGGAAGCTTTCGGCACAGGCGATGAAAATCGACTGCAGAACATTACTTTCTCGATCCTTGAAGTCATGGATCTTAATGCCGAAAAGGTGAAATTGACCGTCGCGAAACTCACTGGAAACAAATACTGCTCTCGCGGGAGTTCGGCTATAACCGAAACTAATCAAGCCTATACAAGCACGCTGAACTGCTCCCCATTGATTAGGACCAGGCATCAAGGGGAGCAATTGCGCACTCTTTTTTGCAGACCTTAGTCGTTGCTGTGGGTTGCTATGTGGAAGAAACGGACGTCACTACTCTCTCGGTCAGCCTGTATTCATTTGCCCAACTAACACAACATCCTGCTGGCTGGAACCCCATACTCAAACCTGAGGTGAAAGCAGAATCCCTGCCGAAAGGGATTGTTAAAATTGTAAAGGAATGACGAGCAACTAACGGTATATCTGGCTTTAAAAGGCTTAAGGGAAAGTGCAGGCTAAGACAGTGAACCCGCGCTTGTAAGAGCCCAGTAATGAACTCACCAGAGCCAGCGTCGTCTGGCTGTTTGCCAGGAACCCTGCCAGAGGTCAAAACGCTTCAGTCGTTCAAGTTTGCTTAAAACGGCATCTTCCCCCTGGGATGAAAGGGTGTGCTCAGAAATTGAGAGACCCAAAAGGCCTTCTGCCACTGGGAAAACTTCGCATTCTGACATCAGCTCCCCCAGCACTTTCTCTATCTTCTTATAATCGGCTCTTACAATTAACTGGAGTCCCATCAGCGTGTAAACTCCACAATGGCTACCTGCTGAAGCGCCTGGCTAACCCGGGTCAGGACCGCGTCAGAGACTGATTGGCCCCTGATATCATAGACAACCCTACAGCTTCGAATGTGTGGCGGGAGGTGTGACAGCCCGTAAGAGATTCTGGCAAGATTAAAAGCAATACTCAGTTGTATAGATTCGCGGGATTCCAGGCTGTGGTTAGCAACCAGAAGAAACTCGCCTCGTTCTTCATTTATAAATTCTGGTGTAAACACCGTACCTCCCTCTCATGACCTACGAAAGTTACTTTTTCCGAACATTCATAATTAAGTGTGTCCGCTGTACTAACCGGTATCAGCTGCTTTTTTACCACATTGCTGATATTGAGGCTTCAGATATTCTTCTTCAGCAGGCTGGTGAACCATTTGAGGTGCGATCTAAAGAACAGTTCCGCGTTTACCTTACACTATCGTATACAGTAGACAATTTCACAGTTTTAACAACACTCGCACCTATGGCATTATCTCTTCAAGTCCACACATAGGTAAGCTGTCATGTCTATTTCTATCAAAGCAACAACCAACACGCGTACGGGGATCAGGGGAGTACAACGATACGGGACTATGTATCGATGGCGTGTAGATATGGTAAGATTCAGAAGCCTTACTGGACAAGACCCAACGCTACCATTCATTGCCCTTCTTAAAGACAGAAAATCAGGGTGTATTGATTCTGTAGGATTTACAACGATAGAAGAGGCTGCTGATGACCTTTGCAGCTTTTTAAATGCCATGACAGGGGACATATTTGGGTACCGGTGACCATTTTCAAAACATGACAAATTAATCGGAAACACTAAACGGGCGTAGATGCAACGAAATATGTAACGAGTAAGGGACGATGAGTGCTGACAGATAACGGAAAGCAAGGAATGACTGGCGTTGCTGGTGTGGGTACCATCTTCTTCAGATATCGTCTCGATTACTTTTATTTGAGAGCAAGTTAGGTTATCGCTAAAATTCAGGGCTAAATTATTTAAAAAGGAAATTCAGGGCGTGGCAAAAATTTTTTTTAGCTTAAAGTTACAGGAAGCAATCTCTTCAATACCTGTCATGAAGATGCTTGTTGAGCAGGCAGAAGCGAATATATCGCGTGCATTAATTGATGCTGATAAGCCAGAAGCCGTTGAGTCTGGGGAATTTCCGGATGAACAACATCATGAAGATGGCCGAATTACAACGTTTCCATGCACTTACTATTCATGCGGTTCGTGCTTTGGCTATGATGAAGATGAAGTTAGATCTAAATACAAACATCTGATCGCGCAGCTGACTCGCCGCTCCGTATTTCTTACCATTTTTGGTCTGTTCGAACACCGTATGGTTGATTGCCTCGAACTTATGGACGACCTTTCGTGCAAGACCACAGACAAAACGCGCAAGACCGTTGAAGATTGCCACAAGCGTCTCAAACGGAACTTCGGCGGTGAAAGCATCAAGGATGTCGATCACCTAGCAGTTATCCGAAACATCATGGCTCATAGCGATGGTGTTGCAGAAGATTATAAGACTCTTTCCTGTAAAAAAACAAAAAAAACTGAAAATGAAAAACGCCTACTGCGTGCTATTCCTCGTGCGATGGCTGAGAACGCCGGTGTGTCAATTAACATGTTTAATGACATACTTATGGATGATCGGTTTCTGATGTATGCCGTCGGTGAATTTGAGCGCTATATTAATGAACTGAACACTGCAGTTCGCACTTATCAAAGCAGGTTTACCTGAACGAACCGTATGCTTATACGCGCAGTTATGAGGTAAAGTAATCAATACACAGTCAGGATATTCATTTAACGGAGTGATTATATATAGGTTGCAGACTACTCGCTAAATTTGGTGAGAAAGGTGCAATTAACTCAGGTAAAATGATCCATCGTGTAGGCGGAGTTATTGTTGGGGCTTTTAATGGGGTTTCATTCAATCTTGTAGGTAATATAGCGAGGAAGACCTTCATTGAAGGAAATATAATCAATGATGCCTAAAGATGGTCTGAGCATGTCGAATACTGAATTGAAAAATCAGTATACCCGTAATGTTGCGTTTCGACTGTGATAATTATGGCCCACCTGATGGTGGGCTCATATTGAAGTTATGATATCAATGACCAGTAATATATCTAATTATTCAAAAGCTGAACCACCACCAATCGCCCACCATCCTCTGAAGACAGGATGAACTGGGTGTTGTCCTCAAGCAGCAACTTTTCACCAATGCCGACTGTTTTCCGATCGGGAAGTGATATGAGCCCGCTAAGCCCCTCGTTAACCAGCCACCACTGGTCATTATGGAAGACGAAATAACCAACCCTTTTCTTCTGATCATCGGTGGTTCGTTCATGGTTAGGAAACTGAATCATCGTTTTAAACATCTCCTGGCCATGAATATTGTCGTCGGACGCGCAACGATGGCGCGAGGTTGTGGCTCCTGTGTTAATAAAATACGACTTTCTATTCTTTTT
>Ga0209371_1001019_pt1 | contig 21271 bp, 17 predicted proteins | sample AgamicAtAmrz_FD_187165 | JGI IMG/M metagenome (GOLD analysis project Ga0209371, IMG submission 187165) | Agave microbial communities from Guanajuato, Mexico - At.Am.rz (SPAdes) (version 2) | ecosystem: Host-associated > Plants > Roots > Rhizosphere | place: Guanajato, Mexico | collected 2012-06-07
GAATGCGCCGCTGTCACCGGAAGCAATGCCAGAAAGCCCGCAAACAAACCCGACAGAGTTTTCATCGTCATCGCATCTTCTCCGTTACGCTGCTTCAAACATAGGTGGAAGCCACCGTTACGCAACCCGTGAGACGGCGCGTTTTTTCATGCTGCAGGGCTGGTAACCGGTGGAGGTGAGACGCCCCGCGACCATGCCGATCTTTTCCGGCAGATCGCGGATATGGGCGACGCGCAAGGCCTTGGCCGCCGCAATCGAAGCGGCCGCGCAGACAACGGCGTCTTCGGCGGCATTGTGATGCACGAAACGCAGCTGCAGGTGATGGGCAATGACATTCAGCTTGTGCGAAGCCAGATTGGGCCAGACATGCCGGGCGATCTTGACGCTGCACAGATAGGAAAGATCGGGATAGGACTGCCGGTATTTATCGAAAGACGCCCGCATGACGCTGAAATCGAAGGCGGCATTGTGGGCGATCATGGTGGCGCCGTGGAAGTCGTCGATGAACTCCTCCATCACCTCGGGAAATTCCGGCGCATCCTCGACATCGGCCGGGCGGATGCCATGCACCGCGATGTTGAAGGGCGAAAACCGCATGTCCTTCGGCCGGATCAGCCGTTCCTCGACGCGAACGATCTCGCCGTCCTCTATCCATGCAAGCCCGACGGAGCAGGCGCTGCCCCGTTCCTCATTGGCGGTCTCGAAATCGATGGCGATGGTTTTCAAGAGTGATTCCCGTTGTTTCATTCCGGCATAGACCGGATTGACGTCAAAGAGAACCGGCCTCGGCAGAACCCGCTTCCGAAAGCATCCAGTCAATGAGCGTCACCAGATCGGGATTATCCAGCATACGCCTGGGATAAACGAGGAAATAGGCGAGCGTGCTGGCCATGTCCTTGCCGAAGGGCGCAATCAATGCGCCCTCCGCAAGTTCGCGGGAAACCAGCGAACGCCGGGTCAGCGCAATGCCGTGCCCGGCCTTGGCCGCATCCAGCGCACCATTGCTGTCGATGAAGACGGTGCCGCCGGAGGCATCCACGTCCGAAGCCCCCGCCGCCTCCAGCCAGCGCCGCCATTCATTGCGGTTTTCATCGTGCAGAAGCGGAATGGATTTCAGGTCCCCCGCCTCCTGAAGCGGCCCATATTTTTCCAGAAGCTGCGGCGAGCAGACCGGCAGGGTGCTGTCATCGATGAAGCGGATGCTCTCCAGACCTTCATAACGACCGAACCCGTGTCGTACCGCCAGATCGACATCGTCCCTCGAAAAATCCACCAATCGGTTCGTCACGCTGATGCGGACATCCACCTGCGGGTGTTGCTGCTGGAAGGCAGGCAATCGCGGCATCAGCCATTGCACCGCGAAAGTCGGCGTGCAGCTAAGCGTCAGAACCGTAATCTCGGAGCGCGCCGTCAGTTCAGCCGTCGCCTCGCGCATCATCCGGAAGGCGGTGCGAAGCGCGCCGTAATAACGCTCCCCCTCACGCGTCAGCTGGATGCTGCGCGGCTTGCGGAAAAACAATTGCACGCCAAGGCGCGCCTCCAGCTCCCGGATTTGCAGGCTGACGGCACCGGGCGTGACATTCAACTCATTGGAAGCAAGCGTGACACTGCGATACCGTGCCGCGGCCTCGAAGGCCTGCAACCCTTTCAAAGACGGAAGTTCGGCTGCCATGGTTTAGCTCATCTCAATTATCGAACGAGAAACAATCGTTTGAAAACACCATAAAACAGGGCGTAAATAGACGCAACAAGACCTGAAACGCAGTGAAAACCATCCATCTTCAGTTTGAGCTAAGCTCAACCGATATCGGGTGGATGACGGCAACCCCGCCTGCGATCATGTCGATACTCACGCTTTTGGGAGATGACGATGGCGATACAGAAACAGATGGATGCCGGTGAATGGGCGATGCTCGTCGCGCTTTCGCTTCTCTGGGGCGGATCGTTCTTTTTCATCGGTGTCGCCGTCAAGGAACTGCCGCCTGTCACCATCGTCACGCTGCGCGTAACCCTGGCGGCAATCGCACTTCTCATCGTCTGCCGCATCATGGGCCTTCGCCTGCCGCGTGAATGGGCGGTGTGGCGCGCCTTTTTCGGCATGGGCCTGCTCAACAACATCATCCCCTTCTGCCTGATCGTCTGGGGTCAGACCTATATTGCCAGCGGACTAGCCTCGATCCTCAATGCCACCACGCCCCTCTTCACCGTCATCGTCGCCCATTTTCTGACCGCCGACGAGAAGATGACCGGCAACAAGCTCACCGGCGTGCTGATCGGCTTTGCCGGCGTGGCGACCATGATCGGCCCCGCCGCATTCACCGGCTCATCCGGTCTCTGGGGCCAGATCGCCATTCTCGGCGCGGCCATCTCCTATTCCTTTGCGGGCATATTCGGCCGCCGTTTCAAGGCCATGGGCGTGCCGCCGCTGATGACCGCGACCGGCCAGATCTCCTCTTCGACACTGATGCTCATCCCGGCCGCCCTTCTCATCGATAAACCATGGACGCTCGCCATGCCGGGCCTCGGAACCTGGGGCGCGCTTGTCGGCATCGCCCTCTTGTCGACGGCGCTCGCCTATCTGATCTTCTTCCGCATCCTCGCCAGCGCCGGCGCCACCAACCTCGCCCTCGTCACCTTTCTCATTCCCGTCAGCGCCATCCTGCTCGGTTCGCTGCTTCTCGGCGAGCAACTGGAGATGAAGCACTTCGCCGGCATGGCAATGATCGCCGCCGGTCTTGCGGCGATCGACGGCAGGCTGCCGGCAAAACTCAGAAGCCTGCTGCGCAACGCACCCGCTTGACAGGGCCATGCGGCAAAAGCATTCTGCGCGCATGATCGCAACGAAACAGAACATCACCCGTCGCCATACCATCACCGGCCATCCGGCAGGGAGAGGTATGTCGTCGCGTTAAGCGATCCATTTCCACCCTGCCATTAGAGCAGGGTACGCAAACCTGCTCCCATACGCCCAAGGAGACAGGCATGCAGAATATGAAATTAGCCGACAATGAAGATGCGCAATTCAGCTTGAACGAAGTCATCCTGCGTGCAGCGCGCCTGGATGATGCGGGAGCTCTGACCGAAATGTTCAACCTGCCCGGCGTCCGTCACGGCACGCTCCGACAGCCGTTTCAGTCCGTTGAAAAAACGCGAAAATCGATGGAAAACCGTGGCCCGAACGATATCGCAATCGTTGGCGAATGGCGTGGAAAGATCGTTGCCAATGCAGGACTGTTTCGCAGGGCGGGAAGGCAGTCCCACATCGCCGATCTGGTGATCAGTGTTCACGACGATTTTGCGGGCAAGGGCGTGGGGTCATATATCCTCGCGGCGTTGATCGACACGGCCGACAATTGGCACGATATACGCCGTATCGAGCTGAACGTATTCACCGACAATCTCCCGGCAATCCGGCTTTACGAGAAATTCGGTTTCGAACGCGAAGGCACCCTGCGCAACGACGCCTATCGTGACGGAAAATATGTCGATGCCCACGTGATGGCGCGTCTTCGATAGTTCCGGTCAGTTGTCCAGGTGATCCGCAAACACTTCCCGAATGGTCCGCCGCGACCATTCGGCCATTTTGTCGTTACGCCCGCGCTCCGCATCCAGCACGATCAAAGCCTTCCACAGCGCCCAGCCACGCCCGCGCTGCCATGTCGCCTCATCCAGATCCAGCGCCTGGCGAAAAACGGCGCGGCTTTCCGCATCGAGCTCATTCCACGCGAGGATGAGATCGGAAGACGGGTCGCCAACGCCGGAACTGCCGAAATCGATGACGGCCGAAAGCCGGCCGTCCTTCACCAGCAGATTGCCCTCGGCAATGTCTCCATGCACCCACACTCCCTGCTTCCGCCAATGGCTCGAAAGTGCAAGCTGCCATATCTCCATGGCCAGCGCCTGATCCACCTCATCGGCAAGCCGCGCCGCCGAAGCCTTCGCCTCCCCGTCATAGACCGAAAGCGAGCCGCCGCGATGGAAATTATGCGCGCCTGCGGGTGGGCCACCCGAAGCATCCACCCCGTGCAATGCCCTTAAAAACGCGGCAACATCGATGGCGATGGTTGAAAGATCAACGCGATCCAGATACCGGGCGAGCGGTTCGCCCTCAAGCCAGCGATAGACGGACCAGCGGAACGGATAACCCTGTCCCGGCTGCCCGAGCGCCAATGGCGCAGGGATCGGAAAAGGCAGGAGCGGCGCAAGCGCCGGCAGCCACCGATGTTCCTTCTCCACCTGCGCAACATACCGGGCGGCACTTGGCATGCGGATCAGCATCTCATCGCCAAGACGGAAGCTGCGATTGTCCCAGCCGCTCAGTTCCACCGGCCGGATATTTAACCCCGCCCATTGGGGAAACTGGCTGTCAACCAGCGCCCGGACCTGCTCTGTGCTGACGACAATGCGGTCATCCATGCTGTGCTCTCCGTGTCAGGCGCAAAGCTCTAGCGGCAGAGAACAACATTGCCATGACGGTGTATCAGCCGCCGATCAAGGCCAGCCATTCGTCCTCGTCCATGGTCTGCACGCCCAGTTCCGTCGCCTTGGCAAGCTTCGACCCGGCTCCCGGCCCTGCCACCAGAATATCGGTCTTTTTCGAAACGGAACCCGCAACCTTGGCGCCCAGGCTTTCCGCCCGGGCCTTGGCCTCGTCCCGGGTAAATTTCTCCAGCGAGCCGGTAAACACCACCGTCTTGCCCGCCACCGGGCTGCCATCGGTCGAGGGCTTTTCGGCTTCCTTCGGGCGAAGCTCCCGTATCAGCCGGTCGATGACATCGAGATTGCGCGGCTCCTTGTAGAATTCGATGATGGCGCGCGCCACCACCTCGCCGATGCCGTCGATGCTGTTGAGTTCGGCCCAGGCATCGCTCGCCGGGTCGGCTGCCGCCTTCATGCTCTCTTCGAAATGGTCGTAAGTGCCATAGGAGCGCGCCAGAAGCTTCGCCGTGGTCTCGCCCACATGGCGGATGCCGAGCGCGAAGATCAGCCGGTGCAGATCAATCTCGCGGCGGGCATCGATGGCGTCGAACAGCTTTCTAACGCTGACCTTGCCGAAGCCGTCGATATTTTCGAGCTTGGTCAGATGGGAGGCTTCCTGCCGCGCCTTCAGGGTGAAAATCTCGGGCGCAGTCTTGATCGAGAGTGCCGGATCGTCGCTTTCGAAGAAGAAATCGATCTGCTTCGTGCCGAGCCCCTCGATGTCGAAGGCATTGCGCGAAACGAAATGTTTGAGATGTTCCATCGCCTGCGCCCGGCAGACGAAACCGCCCGTGCAACGCGTGACCGAATCGAGCTTGCCGGTTTTTTCATTGCGCTCCCGCACCGCATGGCTGCCACAGACGGGGCATTTCTCCGGGAAGGCATATTTCACCGCCTCAGTCGGGCGCTTTTCCAGAAGCACGTCCAGCACCTGCGGAATGACATCGCCGGCGCGCTGCACGATCACCGTGTCGCCGATGCGAATATCGTGGTCTTCGGGGCGGATACGCTCGCCGCTATTGCCGATGCCTTCGATATAATCGGCATTATGCAGCGTCGCATTGGTGACGACGACACCGCCGACGGTGATCGGGGTGAGACGCGCCACCGGCGTCAAGGCACCGGTGCGTCCCACCTGGATTTCGATATTCTCGACGGTGGTAAACGCCTGCTCGGCCGGAAATTTATGGGCGGTGGCCCAGCGCGGGCTGCGCGAGCGAAAACCCAGCCGTTCCTGCAGATCGAGCCGGTCGACCTTATAGACCACGCCATCGATATCGTAATCGAGATCGGGCCGTGCTACGCCGATTTCATTATAGTGCTCAAGCAATTGCTCGGCGGAGGTGAATCGCTTCATCAGCGGATTGACCGGAAATCCCCACTCCCGGAATTTTTCGACGATGCCATATTGCGTATCGGCAATCCGCGCCGGCTGGCCGCCATTCGAAACCTCGCCCAGCGCGTAGGCGAAGAACCGCAGTTTGCGTTTCGCCGTCACATTGGCGTCGAGCTGGCGCAGGGAACCGGATGCCGTGTTGCGCGGGTTCACATAGGTCTGCTTGCCTTCGGCCTCCATCTGGGCGTTGAGCGCCAGAAAATCGCTCTTGGCCATATAGACCTCGCCGCGCACCTCCACCACATCGGGCGCATCGGCGGGCAGCTCGTTCGGAATTTCGTTGATGGTCCTGATATTGGCGGTGACATTCTCGCCCGTCGTGCCGTCACCGCGCGTCGCCGCCGTCTTCAGCCTGCGGTTCTCATAGCGGATCGACATGGAAAGCCCGTCGATCTTCGGCTCGGCGGTGAAGGCGATGGAATCGTCCGGCAGATGCCCGAGGAAGCGATAGACGGAACTCACGAAATCCCGCAAATCCTCTTCCGAAAACGTATTGTCGAGCGAAAGCATCGGCCGCGCATGCACAATGGGCGCAAAGGTCGGAAGCGGTGCGAAACCGACTTTTCTCGACGGGCTGTCGGCCCGTACCAGCGCCGGAAAAGCCGCCTCGATCGCATCGTTGCGCCGCTTCAGCGCATCATAGTCCGCATCCGAAATCTCCGGCGCGTCCTTGCCGTGGTAAAGCGCATCATGGCGGGCAAGTTCGGCCGCCAGAAACGCAAGCTCGGAAGAGGCTTCAAGCTCGGTGAGGTTTTCGACGGATTTCTGGTCTTTCGACATGACGGCCTCTTTTGCGAATTACCGAACGCTTTTAGCCGAAATAACAAACATTAAAAACAGTTTTGCCGCTGGACTCACAAGCCGAATCCGCTCGCGCAACGCAGCGGGCAGCCGTCAGTCCTTGGCCGCCAGCAGGCGAGCCGCCGCAGCCCTCGCCTCGTCCGTCACCGACGCACCGGCAAGCATGCGGGCAATCTCTTCGGTGCGGTGTTTCGGCTCCATGGTGGCCACGCGCGTGGCGATACGCTCGCTGCCGTCGCCTGATGGTCCCTTGGAAATGAGAAGATGGGTCGCCGCCCGTGCCGCCACCTGCGGCGCATGGGTAACGGACAGAACCTGCACGGTTTTCGACAGGCGGCGCAACCGCTGGCCAATGGCATCCGCCACCGCGCCGCCGACACCCGTATCGATTTCATCGAACACCAAGGTCGGTGCCGAACCGCGATCCGCCAGCGCCACTTTCAGCGCCAGCAGGAAGCGGGACAATTCACCACCCGAGGCCACCTTCATGATCGGTCCCGGCCGTGTGCCCGGATTTGTCTGGACATGGAATTCCACCGTGTCGATGCCGTCGGCCGTCGCCTGTTCGGCATCGGAGGTCACCTCGACGGTAAACCGCGCCCGCTCCAGCTTCAGCGCCGGCAGTTCTGCCATCACCGCATTGGAAAGCGCATCCGCCGCGTGGCGGCGTTTGTCGGAAAGCGATTGCGCGGCACGGTCGAAATCGGCCTTCACGACGCCTAGATTGGCCTCGAGCTTGCCGAGCTTTTCTTCGCCGGCATCGAGATCGGCGAGATCGGCCACCATTTTTTCGGCGAGAGCCGGCAAGTCCGGCACGGCAACATTATATTTGCGCCCGGCGGCGCGCAGCGCGAACAGCCGCTCCTCCACCCGCTCCAGCTCACGAGGATCGAATTCGGTGCGGCGCAGCGCCGCCTCCACTTCCATCTGCGCATTGGAAAGGCTGTCGAGCGCGGCGTCCAGCAATTGCACCGTGTCTTCCAGCAAGCCGGGAGCCTCGTGGCTCTTGCGCTCCAGACGCCGCATCATCGAGGCGATGACAGGCACAGGCGACGTATTGCCGTTCAGAAACTCGCTTGCCTCGGCGATATCGCCGGCAATGCGTTCGGATTTCTGCATCACCGCCCGGCGTTCGGCCAGCTCGTCCTCTTCACCGTCGCGCGGCGAGAGCGTTTCCAGTTCCTCGACGGAAGAGCGAAGGTAATCCGCCTCGCGGGCCGCCGCCTCCACCTTGGCGCGGTGCGTCTTCAGCGCACGGTCAGCATCCTTCCAGGTGCGATAGAGGCCCTGAACGGCACGAGCCTCATCGCTCAGCCCGGCAAAGGCATCCAGCAGCGTGCGGTGTGCATCGGTATCGACAAGCGCGCGATCATCATGCTGACCATGAATCTCGACCAGCAATTGCCCGAGCTGGCGCATCATCTGCACGCTGATGGCCTGATCGTTGATATAGGCCTTGGTGCGACCGTCAGAGGATTGCACCCGGCGGAAAATCAGGTCGCCATCGTCGTCGAGACCGTTTTCACGCAGGAGAAGCCGTGTCGGGTGATTGTTCGGGACCTCGAAGGTGGCGGTAACCTGCCCCTTCTCTTCCCCGTGCCGCACAAGGCCGCCATCGCCACGCCCGCCAAGCGCGAGCGAGAGACTATCGAGAAGAATGGATTTGCCCGCACCCGTCTCGCCCGTCAACACGGAAAGGCCCGCCTCGAAACCGAGGTCGAGCCTTTCGATAAGAACGATATCGCGAATCGAGAGCTGGACCAGCATGGCCTATGCCCCGTCTCAGGCGCCGATGAGCTTCTTGCCGGCGCGCGAAATCCAGGACCCCTTGTTTTCCCGCGGCTCCAGCCCGCTGCCCTTCAGCAGCTTGTAGGAATCCGAATACCATTGGCTGTCAGGATAGTTGTTGCCGAGAACGGCGGCCGCGGTCTGCGCTTCGTCCACAAGGCCCATCGCGTAATAGGCTTCCGTCAGACGCGCCAGCGCTTCCTCGATCTGGTTGGTGTTCTGGTACTGCTCGACGACGATGCGGAAACGCGAAACGGCGGCGAGATATTCCTTGCGCTCAAGATAATAACGGCCGACCTGCATTTCGCGGCCGGCGAGCTGGTCGCGGGCGAAACGGATCTTGGCCTGCGCATCGGCGACATATTCCGAATCGGGATAGTCGTTGACGACCTTGTTCATCGCCTCGACGGTGCGCTGTGCGGCGCGCTGGTCCTGCGTGACATCGGAAATCTGCTTCGAATAGGCAAGGCCGATCATGTACTGAACGTAAGCGGCATCCTTGGAGCGCGGATATTGGCGCAGGAACCGGCTGCCGTTGGTAATGGCCACATCGTTCTTGTTGGTGCGCGTGGCAATGAAGGTCTGCATCACCAGCGCCTTCTGGCCCCATTCGGTGAAGGGATATTGCTTGTCGATCGCCTCGAACTTGCGTGAGGCTTCGGTCATGTTGCCGGCGTTCATGTTGGCAAGCCCCTGCTTGTACAGAACATCCGGCGGATCGGTCTCGACGCCGAGCTTGGTGATGTCGATGTCCGGATCGGACTGGCAGGCCGTGACGGCGACACTCGCGCCGACCAACATCAACGAGACGGCGATCCCCCGCATCGTACCCTTCATTGCACCAGACCCTACATGCTTCATTCGACAGTTCCCACTTCCCGCGCAAATACATAAGCATCGGCTTTGCACTGGCGTTCTAGCCATAAAAGCATCCGCAGGGCAACGCAATGATGACGCATTAACGCATTTTTATGGCATCGACCCGTGCAATCGCATGAATATCAGGCGATATTACGCAACTTCTTGTTCGCATCGCGAAAAAGCCGCCCCAAAGGGAGCGGCTTTTTCTGTCAATCGATAGCCTGCGAAGGAATTCACGCAGACCAGGGTGCGAATTCCGGCATGTTGACCGCAACGAATTCGCGGGCGCGCACCATCTGGTTGCGGGCGGCCGGCGCTTCGACGATCTCATAGGCGGTGCGGTCGCTCAAAAGCGCCTTCAGCGCATTGGCGTTGACCTTGTGGCCGCCGCGATAGGAGCGGTAGCAGCCGATGAACTGCGCACCGGCAAGCGCCAGGTCGCCCACGGCGTCCAGCGTCTTGTGACGGACGAATTCGTCCTTGGCGTAACGCAGGCCTTCCATGTTGATGACGCTGTTGTCGTCGGAGATGACGACCGAGTTCTCAAGCGAGGAGCCGAGCGCATAACCGGCGGCCCACAGGCGCTCCACATCACGCATGAAGCCGAAGGTGCGGGCGCGCGACAGCTCGTTCTTGAAGCTCTCCGCCGTCAGGTCACCCTTCCAGGACTGTTTGCCGATCAGCGGCGTGTCGAAATCGATGTCGACCTCGAAGCGCGTACCGTCATAGGGACGGAATTCCGCCCAGGAGGCGCCCGAATCGATGCGCACCGGCTTGGTGACGCGAATATAACGGCGCTTCACGCCGAGGCTCTTGATGCCGACCGATTCGATCGCTTCGATGAAAGGTGCGGAGCTGCCGTCCATGATCGGTGCTTCCGGACCGTCGACTTCAACGATGAGGTTATCGAGGCCCATGGCGTAGATGGCAGCCATGACGTGCTCGATCGTCGCCACCGACTGGGAAAGCGAGCGGCCGAGCACGGTGCACAGGTCGGTGTTGCCGACATTGGCCGAAACCGCCTTCAACTCGGTAACGCTGCCATTGTCATGAAGGCGATGGAAGACGATGCCCGTTCCGGCTTCTGCGGGCTGGAAGGTCATCGAAACCGGATTGCCGGAATGCACGCCAATGCCTTTGAGCTGAACAGCATTTGCGATAGTTGTCTGAAATCCGAGCAGTCCGATAGTCATGCGAATATGCCTTGTTTTGCAAACCGCGCCGCTTGAGCGCCGTTCAAGTTTTCGAGCCGGTTTGGCAACCGGCCAAGTCCGTATTTTCCTTTACCCAGCCTCATACATACGCACATGTAGGTGCCACGACAAATCACTGTTCGTTTCGGATTGTTACACGCGTAAACCTTTGAAAACGCGAATTAATTTAGTGTTAATAACGTAAAATAAACAAAACGCCCGGATCGTGAAACCCGGGCGTTCGAAGAGGCGGATGGAATCGCCCTTAGTTGGACTGGCGGCGCAGGAACGCCGGGATTTCCAGCTGGTCGTCGTCGTGATGGCTGGCCGAAGAAGGCGTTGCACGGCCATGGTCGTCAAGCTGGCCACGACGCGGTGCGTAGAGGCTGGCTTCCGGCGAAAGCGGGGCGCGGCGCTGCTGCGGCGCCATGCTCGGCGCATCCATCATGTCGGAGGGAACTTCTTCTTCTTCGCGGCGGCCAAGCGAGTTGGTGATGCGCTTCAGAAGACCCATCGGGCCACGCTCTTCCTGAGCGGCAGGAGCGGCGTGGGTGCGGTGGTCCAGCTCGGCCTTCACGACCGGCGGAAAGTCTTCGACCTTCGGCATGCGTACCGGCTCGGGCTGGCGGGCAACCGGTGCGGGTTCCTGATAAACAGGAGCCTGCGGCTGCTGCATGCGCGGCGCCGGAGCGGCAACCTGTTCCGGAGCATGGTAGACGGGCGCCGGAGCGACCGGTGCCGGAGCGGCCTGCTGAACCGGCTGGGCCGGACGGAGAGCCGCCGGCGCTTCAGCCGGAGAAGATGCGAACAGCTTGCTCTGCGGACGGAAATCCTGGGCCGGCTGCTGGTGTGCGGCGAAACCGAGTTCGCGTTCCATTTCGGCTTCCGCCGAACGGATGGTCTGGGCGATCGGGTCTACGGCCTTCTGTGCCTGCGATACTGCTGGAGCAGGCTGAACTGCGGCCGGAGCGGAAGCAACGGCCGCGGAAGGACGGATAAGCGGCTTGGCAACGGCTGCTGCGGCACGCATATCGGCAACGTTCTGTTCGCCGACGCCTGCAACGCGGTCGATGCCGGTTGCGACGACCGAGACGCGGATGAGACCTTCAAGCGCTTCGTCGAAGGTCGCGCCGAGGATGATGTTGGCATCCGGATCGACTTCTTCGCGAATGCGGGTGGCCGCTTCGTCGACTTCGAACAGGGTAAGGTCGCGACCACCAGTGATGGAGATCAGCAGGCCCTGTGCGCCCTTCATCGAGGTTTCGTCGAGCAGCGGGTTGGCGATTGCCGCTTCCGCAGCCTGCATCGCACGGCCCGGACCGGAAGCCTCGCCGGTGCCCATCATCGCGCGGCCCATTTCGCGCATGACCGAGCGAACGTCGGCGAAGTCGAGGTTGATGAGACCTTCCTTCACCATCAGATCGGTGATGCAGGCAACGCCGGAGTAGAGAACCTGGTCGGCCATGGCGAAGGCGTCGGCAAAGGTCGTCTTGTCGTTGGCAATACGGAAGAGGTTCTGGTTCGGAATGACGATCAGCGTATCAACGGACTTCTGCAGTTCCTCGATGCCCTGTTCGGCAAGACGCATGCGGCGGCCGCCTTCGAAGTGGAAAGGCTTGGTGACGACGCCGACCGTCAGGATACCCTTGTTGCGGGCAGCCTGTGCAACGACCGGGGCAGCACCGGTGCCGGTGCCGCCGCCCATGCCGGCGGTGACGAAGCACATGTGGGTGCCGTTCAGGTGATCGATGATCTCATCGATGCATTCTTCAGCGGCGGCGCGGCCGACTTCCGGCTGGGAACCGGCGCCGAGGCCTTCGGTGACGTTGACGCCGAGCTGGATGACCCGGTCTGCCTTCGTCATGGTCAGCGCCTGCGCATCCGTGTTGGCGACGACGAAGTCGACGCCCTGGAGGCCGGCCGTGATCATGTTGTTGACAGCGTTACCACCACCACCGCCGACACCGAAAACAGTGATGCGTGGCTTCAGCTCGGTGATATCAGGCTTTTGCAGCTGTATCGTCATTTTAGCATTCCTTCTTTCTCTGGCCGCATCGCCCCGCTGGCCGATTCTTGAAAACTCAACTCTGAAACCTCCGGCTTACGCCACGAGGCCACTCAAAAACTCTCTTTCAGCCATTGCCCCACCCGGGCTATCCGGCCGCTACCCGTACCAAACGGCGAGAACATTCCGCCTTGCGCCGCATGAATTTCGATGTCCGCCACCTGCGGATAGATCATCAGTCCGCAGGCGGTTGAAAATGCCGGTCCCTTCGCCGCTACCGGAAGACCGGCCACGCCCATGGGGCGGCCGATACGAACGTTGCGGGCGAGAATGCGCCGTGCCGTTTCCGGCAGCCCCGTCAGCTGGCTTGCGCCGCCGGTCAGGACAACGCGCTTGCCGACAATGGGGCTGAAGCCGGACTTCTGGATACGATCACGGATCAATTCCAGCGTCTCTTCGATACGCGCCCGCACGATGCGGGTTACAAGGGCTCTTGAAACTTGCGATGGTTGATCGCGATCGTCTTCGCCAATCGGCGGTATCGAAATCATGTCGCGCTCATCCGCGCCATTCAGCAAAGCCGAACCATGCACCACCTTCAGTCTCTCCGCATCTTCGATTCGTGTCGAGAGGCCACGTGCAAGATCTGTCGTAACGTGATGGCCGCCAAGGCCGATCGCATCGGTGTGAATGAGGCGGCCTTCGGCAAAAACCGAGATCGTCGTGGTGCCGCCACCCATGTCGATGGCCGCGCAACCAAGTTCGACTTCATCGTCCACCAGCGCTGCAAGACCGCTGGCATAGGGCGTCGCCACCATGCCTTCGACGGAAAGATGCGCACGATTGACGCAAAGCTCGAGGTTCTTCAGCGCCGTGCGCTCGACCGTCACCACATGCATGTCGACGCCGAGAAGGTCGCCATACATGGAGAGCGGATCGCGAATGCCACGCTCACCATCCAGCGAATAACCCGTCGGCAGCGAGTGCAGGATCGCCCGGTCCTGACGCATGGACTGCTGGCTTGCCGCCACCAGAACCTTGCGCAGGTCGCTTGCTTCCACTTCCTGGCCGCCGAGATCGATGCTCGCGGTATAGATATCGCTCGCCAACCGGCCGGCGGAAACATTGACGATCAGGCTGTCGACGGTGAGACCTGCCATGCGCTCGGCCGCATCGACCGAAAGACGGATGACGCCTTCCAGCGCGTCGAGATCGGCGATCACGCCTGACTTCACGCCGCGCGAGCGCTGGTGGCCGATGCCGATGATTTCGACCTTGTGGGTGCGGCCCGGCAGAATTTCGCTTTCCTGACGCGGCGTCAGCCGGCCGATCATGCATACGACCTTGGTCGAGCCGATATCCAGCACCGACACGATGTGGCTGCGCTTGGAGGAAAGCGGCTTCAGCCGAGGCAGACCGAAATGGGAAGAACCGAATAAGCTCATGTGTTCTTCTCCGCCTTCTTGAGAGCCTTGGTGCGCGCATCGACAGCGGCCTGGCGGCGTTCCGTGGCGCCCTCGGTCAGCTGGATCGTGGTGCGGTCCGCGAGCCTCAGATCAACCGCGGCGACATCGCGCGACAGAACCTTTTCCTCGAGATCGAGCCGCGCCAGCAATTGCAGCGCCTGCGGCAGGTTTTCTTCCGGCAGCTTGACCACGATGCCGTTATCGAGATGCAGATCCCAGCGACGGCCGGCAATGCGCACATAGGCGCGGACACGGTTGCGGATTTCCGGCCAGTCGGCCAGCTGCTCGACGAAACCGGCGGCACCCGTTTCCGCGTCGCGGCCGACGAAGAGCGGCAGGGCAGCGAATTTATTGTCCCGCAGCGGCGCAATGACGCTGCCGCTTTTTTCGATCAGCGACAGTTCCGTTCCATGCTGCCAGATGCCGAAGGCCTGACGCTCCTTCAGCCGGACTTCCACGGTCTTGGGGTACACCTTGCGGATATCGACATCTTCCACCCAGGGAAGCTGCACCAGCTTGCGGCGTGCCGCATCGATATCGAGCGCGATCAGCGAGGTGCTGCCATCGAGGCCGAGAAGCTGGAAAACTTCGATTTCGGAGGTCTGCAGATTGCCGGAAACCTTCACATCCTCGACCGCAAAGCCTGCGGCCGATGTCGTGGTCTGGGTAACGATATTCGTGTGTCCGCCGAGCGACATGCCGTAAAGCCCGGTCACCGCGTAAAAGGCGACGGCCGAAATCGTACCGGTATGGGCAGGAATGTGAATGCGTCCGGTCGCAAGGCTGACACCGAAACGCACGAAGCGACGCAGAGGACGCGGCAACACCATGCGGTCGTCGGCGCTGGCCGCCGCCGCGAATTGTTCGCGCTTTTTTGCCGTCGACTTTTTGCCGATCACCGCAAACACGAAGCGTCCTCCACCATCCAGCTGACAAGGTTACCAAAGGAGCGGCCAGCGTGAGCCGCCATTTCCGGCACCAGGGAGGTCGGCGTCATGCCCGGCTGCGTATTCACTTCAAGCCAGATAACTTCGCCATCTTCTGAGAAACGGTCGTCGTAACGAAAGTCTGAACGGCTTACGCCACGGCATCCGATCGCCCGATGCGCCATAACCGCCAGTGTTTGAATTTTTTGGTAAATTTTCGGTGAAATTTCTGCGGGAATGACATGTTTCGAGCCACCAGCCGCATATTTCGCATCATAATCATAGAAATTGTGACCGAGCGGCACCACTTCGGTGACGCCCAGCGCCTCGCCGTCGAGCACACCGCAGGTCAGTTCGCGGCCGTGAATATAGCGCTCGACCATCACCTGATCGCCATAACGCCATTCCGACGAGGTGAGGATCTGCGGCGGATGCGACTGGTCTTCCTTGACGATCACGACACCGAAGCTCGAACCTTCCCGCACCGGCTTCACGACATAAGGGGGTGCAAGCGGATGTTCGCTGGTGAAATCGAAGCGGTTCATGACGCGCTCGGCGGCCACCGGGATGCCGGCAGCAGCGGCAACCTTCTTGGCCTGCGCCTTGTCCATGGCGAGCGCGGAAGCGAGCACGCCGGAATGCGTATAGGGGATGGCGAGATATTCGAGGATGCCCTGAATGGTGCCGTCTTCGCCAAAGGGACCGTGCAGCGCGTTGAAGGCCACATCCGGGCGCAGCTCGGCTAGCACGGCGGCGACATCGCGCCCCACATCGACCCGGGTAACCTTGTAGCCCTCGTCTTCCAGAGCCTGCGCGCAAGCGTTGCCCGACGACAGGCTGACCGGCCGCTCCGACGAAAATCCACCCAAAAGAACAGCTACGTGCTTGCCGCTCATCGAACCCTCTGACACCAACTCTCCGTTACGAACCACGCTCCGAACCGACCGAATTTGACGAACGGTGATTCTGGCACATGACCCTTGAGATCAGTTAAACGCCATTAAGGTTAATGAATCGTTTACTTTCGTTAACCGCCGCGTCCAACGTGCCGAGTTTCGTTAAAGAATCAGCACCGATCCGGATTCCCTCCTTGGAATCAGAGAGTTGCATGGATTGCAACATGCAGGTTTTCAATGATCGGAAATAAAACGGCGCTCGCGCGTCTGCCGCTCCGCGATAAAGGCAAGGTCGAAACGTTAACAGACGGGATTATTCCCCATGGAAAATTATCTGGCGTTTCAGCGTTTTAAAACCACGGCCTGAATCAGTCTCTCAATCGCCGAAGCATCCCCGGGAAGCATAACCACACGTGTCGCACTGATGATCACATTATCTGCATTATTTCTTTTTTAGCATTCCATAAGAACAAAAATTGCGTTAACGCAGTCGTCGCCTCCCAAGGCATGACATTGCAATCATCCAAAATGGAACCAATACCATGACCGACGCGATATCTCCGGTATCGCCGACCGCTGACACTTCGAACGTTGTAAAGACAAATTCGCCTGCACGAGTTCTCACTGCCAGCCTGGTCGGTACGACCATCGAGTTTTTCGATTTTTACGTTTACGCCACGGCCGCAGTGCTCGTGTTCCCCACTTTGTTCTTCCCGAACAATGACCCGATGACGGCGCTTCTGGCGTCCTTCGCCACCTTCTCCATCGCCTTTTTCGCCCGCCCGCTGGGCGCTGTGGTCTTCGGCCACTATGGCGACCGCGTCGGCCGCAAGACCACCCTTGTCGCCGCCCTGCTCACGATGGGCGTTTCCACGGTCGTGATTGGCCTCCTGCCCTCCTATGAGACCGCCGGCGTTCTGGCCCCGCTGCTGCTCGCGCTTTGCCGCTTCGGTCAGGGTTTCGGCCTCGGCGGCGAATGGGGCGGCGCCGTCCTGCTCGCCACGGAAAACGCCCCTCCGGGCAAGCGCAGCTGGTATGGCATGTTCCCGCAGCTCGGAGCACCCGTTGGCCTGTTCCTTTCGTCTGGCGTGTTCTGGATCCTGCTGCACTTCATGTCTCAGGAAGCGCTTTTGAGCTGGGGCTGGCGCATTCCCTTCGTCGCGTCGATCATCCTGATCGCGGTCGGCATGTGGGTTCGCCTGTCGATCACCGAAACGCCCGACTTCCAGAAGGCAATCGAAAAGGAAGAGCGTGTGGCCGTGCCGGTCGCGGAACTGTTCCGCAACCACAAGCGCAGCCTCGTGCTCGGCACCTTCGTGGCGCTGGCCACCTTCGTGCTCTTCTACATCGGCACCGCCTATCTTCTGTCCTACAACTCGTGCTCTTCTACATCGGCACCGCCTATCTTCTGTCCTACAACGTCAAGGTCCTGAAAATCCCGTTCCTCGACGCGCTGGAAGTGCAGATCCTCGGCTCCATCGTTTTCGGCATCTTCATTCCGATCGCCGGCAAGCTCGCCGAAAAATTCGGTCGCCGTGAAATCCTGATCCTGACGACGGTGCTGATCGGCCTGTTCTCCTTCCTGCTGCCAAGCCTGATGACCGGTGGCGAAGGCTCGATCTTCGTCTTCGCGGCTCTGGCCATGATGCTGATGGGCATGACCTACGGCCTGATCGGAACGGCGCTCGCCGCCCCCTTCCCGACCCGCGTGCGCTACACCGGCTCGTCCATCACCTTCAACATGGCCGGCATCTTCGGCGCATCGCTGGCGCCTTACATCGCCACATGGCTGCAGGTGAATTACGGCATGGGTTATGTCGGCTATTATCTCTGCGTATCGGCGCTCATCACGCTCGCCTGCATCCTTCTGTCCCGCAAGGACGAAGTCTGAGCCGCGCAGGGTTCAAAATACAAGAAGGCCCGCGGAACCTTAGGTTTCGCGGGCCTTTTCATATCTGCGCCCGACAGCGCAACAGCGCATCTCTTCCCGGCTTTGTTGGAAATACGCTAGGCGACGGATTGCCGGATGTCGCGCTGGCCTGACACGCAGATGCGGTTACGCCCCGTACCCTTTGCCTGATAAAGCGCCAGATCGGCATTGTGCAGGACTTTTTCGAAGACTTCGGCATCCTTCCGGACGGCCACACCGATCGATATGGTGACACCGATCCGCATGTCCTGATAATCAACCGGCACGGCCTCGATACTCGCACGCAGCCTTTCGCAAACGTCCAGGAACGATTGCAGCCCGGTTTCCTGCACGACAACGAACTCCTCGCCGCCCATTCTGGCAACGCTGGCAGAAGCAGCGAAGGCGGCGCGTATCCGCTGTGCGACGCTGGAAATCACCGCATCGCCGGCCAGATGGCTGAACCTGTCGTTCACAGACTTGAAATGATCGATATCGAGGAAGGCGACGCAATAATGCGGGCCGAGATCGATACATCCGGCATAGAGCCCAAGGCGATTGCTGAGGCCCGTCAAGGCGTCCGTATGGCTCAGATACAGAAATCGCTCATGCGATTGCGCCAGAAGCTTCACTTCCCTGGCATTCAGCCAGCAAACCAGCAGCGTTATCGTAAACGAGATTGCGGCGGACAGGGTGATGCCAAGGATAAGCCCGTTGACGAGATCCGTTACCAGCCCGAATTCCGCCAGCAGAAGCAGTCCGCCAGCAGAAGCAGACCGAAGAAACAGATAAGAACAGCGATGACCGTGACGACGCACGCGACCCGGATTGCAAATTCCAGCGGTTCAAGCCGCCGGCGACGCTCCGACGTCGCAATCGAAAAACTCATCATCTCGATCAGTTTTTTCCAGAGACCCAACACCATCCCCAGCAGCGCCCAATCATCTAACGTCAAAAACTCTAATATAAATCGTCTAAAATATTGGAGAGGGCCGACACCCTCTCCACTTTCATCTTGCTATAGACCACAACCATTGACCGACCGTTACGATAAACGCCAACGGCCGCATCAACGCAAGGTTTTGTCGCCAACCATACCGGCCAACACCGGATTTCAGCTTCCGAGGAACGGCTCCACCTCACGGCCCGGCATGAAAAGGCCAAGCCGCTTGATTTCCCATTCCAGCCGGATGCCCGACTTTTCGAACACGCGCTTGCGAATGGTCTCGCCCAGATATTCCAGATCGTAACCGGTCGCATGGCCGGTATTGATCATGAAATTGCAATGCAGCGACGACATCTGCGCGCCGCCGATGACCAGACCGCGACCGCCCGCTTCATCGATCAGTTCCCAGGCGGAATGACCTTCGGGATTCTTGAAGGTGGAACCGCCCGTCTGCTCGCGGATCGGCTGCACGGTTTCGCGGTGGTGGCGCACGGCATCCATGTCGGCACGGATTTTCGCCTTGTCTTCGGGATAACCCTCAAACAGCGCGCCCGTGAAGATCAGGCCCGCATCGGCGCCGGAATGGCGATAGCTGTAGCCCATATCGGCGTTCGAAAGAACATGCTGGTTACCCTGACGGTCGACCGCATAAACCTCCACGACACGCTCGCGCGTCTCGCCGCCATTGGCGCCCGCATTCATGCGCAGCGCACCGCCGATGGAGCCGGGAATGCCGTAATAGAAATGGAAACCGCCGATACCATTATCCATGGCCATAGCGGCAATATGCTTGTCCGGGCAGATCGCGCCCCCCTTGATGCGGTTTTCGCCGGCAAGCTCCACCTGGCCGAAACCCTTGGCCGACAGACGGACGACAACGCCCGGAATGCCGCCATCGCGCACCAGGAGGTTCGAGCCGACGCCAACCACGGTCAAGGGCACGTCTTCCGGCAGAATTTTCAGGAAGGCAATCAGATCGTCGGTATCGTGCGGCTGGAACATGACTTCCGCAAGACCGCCGGCTCTGAACCACGTCACGCGGTCCATGGGCGCATCCGGTGTCAGACGTCCCCGCAATTCATTTACCCCGTCGCCGAGCCTCCCCAGCAATTTAACCCCATCGACCTGTCTCATTCAGACTTTCCTGATATGCTCTTCAATTCCGAAGGCAGCACCGCTGCCCATTGCGTGATATTTCCAGCCCCCAAGAGAACCACGAAATCACCCGGATTCGCAATGCCTGCAACCACTGAGGCGAGATCTTCCCGTTTCTCGAGAAAACGGGCGTCCCGATGGCCGGCGGCCTTGATGGCCGAAACCAGCGCTTCCGAGCTTGCACCCTCGATCGGATCTTCGCCCGCGGCATAGACCGGAGCAAGGATAATCGTGTCGGCATCGTTAAAACAATGCGCGAAATCGTCGAACAGGCTGGAAAGACGGCTGTATCGGTGCGGCTGATGCACCGCGACGATACGGCCCTTGCACGCCTCCCGCGCGGCGGCCAGCACGGCCTTGATCTCGACCGGATGATGGCCGTAGTCGTCAAAGACCTGCACCCCATTGGCTTCGCCCGTCAGCGTGAAGCGCCGCTTGACGCCACCGAAGGAGGCAAGGCCCTTCTTGATGTCGGCCTCCGAAATGCCGAGACGATTGGCAACCGCAATCGCCGCCGTCGCGTTCGAGACGTTGTGGCGGCCGGGCATCGGCAGGACGAGGTCCTTGAAGGAGAATATCTTGCCGGTACGGCGACGGCGGATTTCCACATCGAACACCGAGCGCGTACCATCGATGCGCACATTCGAAAACCGCACGTCGGCCTGCGGGTTCTCGCCATAGGTGATGACCTTGCGGTCCTCGATGCGGCCGACCAGCGCCTGCACTTCCGGATGGTCGAGGCACATGACGCCAAAACCGTAGAAAGGCACGTTCTCGACGAACTGCCGGAAAGCGGCGCGCACGGCGTCGAAATTGCCGTAATGGTCGAGATGCTCGGGATCGATATTGGTGATCACAGCCACATCGGCCGGCAACTTCAGGAAGGTGCCGTCGGATTCGTCGGCCTCCACCACCATCCATTCGCCCTCGCCCATGCGGGCATTAGTGCCGTAAGCATTAATGATGCCGCCATTGATGACGGTCGGGTCGAGATTGCCGGCTTCGAGCAGCGTCGCGACCATGGAGGTGGTCGTGGTCTTGCCATGGGTGCCGCCGATGGCGATGGCATTGCGGAAACGCATCAGCTCGGCCAGCATTTCGGCCCGGCGAACGATCGGCAGATGTTTTTCACGCGCCGCGATGAGTTCCGGATTGTTCTTTTTGATGGCGGTGGAAACGACCACCACCTCAGCATCGCCGATATTATCCGCCGTATGTCCGACGAAAACCTCGATGCCCTTGTCGCGCAGCCGCTGCACATTGGCGCTATCGGCCTGATCCGACCCCTGAACGCGGTGGCCGAGATTGTGAAGCACTTCGGCAATGCCGCTCATGCCGATCCCGCCTATGCCGATGAAATGCACAAGGCCTATGGCTTTCGGCATCTTCATGCCCCAACTCCTTCATTCTTCTTCTTGAATTCCTGTACGGACCGGCCGGAAGCAATCGC
>Ga0209371_1001023_pt1 | contig 21221 bp, 26 predicted proteins | sample AgamicAtAmrz_FD_187165 | JGI IMG/M metagenome (GOLD analysis project Ga0209371, IMG submission 187165) | Agave microbial communities from Guanajuato, Mexico - At.Am.rz (SPAdes) (version 2) | ecosystem: Host-associated > Plants > Roots > Rhizosphere | place: Guanajato, Mexico | collected 2012-06-07
AAGCCGTCCGGATAGGGGTGCAGGGTGTCATCGATCGACGCCCGAAGTTTTATGAAGATTATCAATATGATAAAATCGTCCGGCTGCCCGGAATCTGATGGAGGGATGCATTATGAAGCGCACTGTGGTGGCCTGATCAAGATGATCTGGCACAACTGCCAGGGAGCTTGTGCCATGCATACACTGCAGGCGACCCGAGATGTCCGCAAAGTGTCGCTCTGGCTCGGCCACGCCAGCCTTCAAAGCACCGAGGTATATCTCCGGGCCGATCCTACGGAAAAACTCGAGGCGCTCTCCACAATGGTGCCGCCAACACTCAAGCGGGTCGCGTCCATGCTCCCGATAAGCTGTTGGCCATACTGAAATCAGTCAGTCGATCGGGAGATTATGTCGAGTGATCGCCTCTTAAACACCGTAGCAGCAAGCGTTTGCCGCCGCGGACTCCGCATTATCGGCCACTCCACGTTATTGCGCATGTCCGTATGGCCGTGCGCCAACCAGACTTTCACACCAGCAGGAACCCGGATCATCGCGGACCCAATATGCAATCGAGAATCCGGCCAAGCGCCTCTGTGTCTATGTTGCTGTCCACGCGGACCCGACGGCCCCGGCCGAGCTCAATCACCACATCGCTTCGCTTCAAGCGGGACTGCGATGGAGCTGCCGCTTCCCTGGCCAAGGGCTGGGCTGCCGACGGCCTGCGACGATCACCGGCACCAGCATGTTCGCCGCCTGCGCTGACGGCTCCTCTGTCCGGCAGAGCTCTTTGCGCCACCGAAAGAGCTGGCTCACGTGGATGGCGGCTCATCGCGCGACCTCGGAAAGCACCGCACCGGGCTCAAGGCAGCCCGCAACGAGCCGCTCCTTGTCTTCGCGAGACCAGCGCCGACGGCGCTCGACAGACGTGATCACTTCAATCGGATGCATGGTCATAGGACTACGAGTGTTTGCACTAGGGATTCCGATTTACGCATCAACATCGCAAGACGGCCCTCACCGTGGCTTACAAATTGCCCACAAAACCTGGACAAATTAATGGCAGGTTTGGATTGATGCCTCTGGCAATTTCGATGCCGCGCAGTATTCTGCCTTTCGCACCAGGCTCGAGACTAACCGCGCTTGGCATGGAGTGCAAACATCTTAAGATTCCGCTTGGACCTGAAGCTCGGATATAAAGCGACAATGACGTCAGTGGTCTTCTGCGCCTAACAAACAGGATGATGGATAATCGGATCCGCAATTATATGTCAGGCGTAAATGAGCAATGCGCTCAGTCTGCGAGCAAACTGTAATCCATCTGTATGGAAGTCATCTGGGGGCTTGCTCGGACCGCCGCCAGGCACCTCATCCGATCAAAATGCCACCGGCCGCGATAACAGCCTCAGGCGTATCGACGTCGAGATGGGCCGCATCGCCTATATCCACATCTATTACCGGTATTCCCGATGCCTCTATGAGGTGCCGCGCCCCGACATCACCCTCAAGCCGCATGACAGCTTCGCCGAGTGATCTCGGAAGAATGACCGGATTGCCGCGTTTGCCGCGCGAAACCGCGCGAACGATTGCCTTCCCCGAAGCCACGCGGAAAGACGAGATGAGGGCATCTAGATCGTCGACTGTAACAGCAGGCATATCAGCAAGCATGACGAGAACCCCATTGGCATCGCGCGCTACCACTGATGAATATCCTGAGATCAGCGAGCTTGCCATGCCGGATGCATAGCCCGGATTGTACACAATGGTGACCTCTAGACCCAAGAGCGCGGCCTCTACCTCATTCCGACGATGACCGGTCAAAACGATGACGGAGTCGACATCGGCGGCGAGCGCTGTTTTGGCCACACGGCGCACCAGCGGCTCACCGTCGAATTCGGCGAGCAGCTTATGGGGCCCGCTCTCACCCATACGGCTGGCTTTCCCGGCAGCCAAGACAACCGCCGCGACGGTTGCGGGCAGGCGGTTATCCTTTTCGTTATCTCGCAGCGGCGGCGCGACGTTCATTGGCAGTTCTCTTATGGCCACAACTATTACATCGCGCATACGGCGTCTCACGGTCAAGATGCTATTCAGCATCAGGTCGAAACAGTTTTCTGTCAGCACCGCGCACATTTACGATATGCCTTTCATCTTGGCCGGCACCGGAAAAGCGCCATACCGATTTAAACGATGCAAGCGCAACGAGCGTGGCAACCTTCGGCCGTTTGTCCTAATCAGTATCGCTAAACCTGCATCAGCATTGATGCCTGCAGCACAAATTCGGCATAGTCGCAGTCCTGTACTAAGAGGTCGCAGCTATGCCTCGAACTATGCTATTTTAATATTCTGACAAACTATCGAAGTCCGACGCCCCGCGCGAGCAGGTCATTCTGATCGTTGACGGTCCAGCCGCCGGCGAAACCGAAACCCTTCCGCAGCCACAACATTGCCTCGCTGGCAATCGTTCGTCGCGCCGTTGTCGTCAGCGGAACCGTCAAGTGCATGTCGCTCGACATAACCGACAACGATCTCCGGGATAAGTGCTGCGAACCCATCTGCGCCGGCAGGACACACCTCCCGGAGAAATCGAAACGACAGAAGCTTGTGGCTCCCCACTGTCGCGGTGGCGAGCCCTTTCCCTGTTGAGAGATACTGACCGACTCCATCGACGATCTCCTCTTGCTCACTGCGCTGAACCGGAGGCGCGGCTGGCATTAAGCCTTTCTCCCGTAACGCAGAAAGCAAGCGGCGGACCGCCGATCTATCGCCCGTGTCGGGCTTCCAGTGTTCGAAATGATGCTCAAGAAAGTGGTCGACGTGGATCTGGCTTAAATCCTGCGGAGCGTGTCCATTGCCAATATGCCAGTCCATCAGATCCCGAAAAAGGCTTAGCAAACGCCACGTGCATTGCCGACCCAAACCTTGGTTCGACATTTTGGCGACGTAAATGCCCGCAATCTCCCGACGCGAACCGTAAAGCAGCTTCCGGTAGAGGCGCTTCGAATCAAATAGTCAGTTGCGTTCATATGTCTTCTCCTTCGGGTCGGTTGCGACGGAGAGCCCTAAACTCTGCCGACTGGCCGGCCGCTATGATGCCGGAAACGTTGGCAAAAAGTTGAATAATCGGCATAGTTCGCCGGTCGGCATAAACGGCATTGGACTAACCCGCTCCTCTGTGCCGGAGCGGGAAAGAGGTGGGGTCTTCAGCAGGAGTTCCAACTGCGCGACAATGGCATGGCTGATTTATCCATCCATCAGACATAGGAGCTTGTCATGACCCACTTCGCCAGCGCATGAGCGAGGAGATGCAAGTCCGCAATTCTTCGCCCAATACCCAACTCTCGTATCTGCGGCAGGTGCCGCCTTCCGCGCGACATTTCGGCAAGTCCCCAGACTTGCTCGGTCGGGAGGATATTCAGACCTATCAGATCTATCTGGCCAACGAGAAGAAGCTGGCGTATGGCTCGATCCATATCGCCATTTCCGCGCTGCGCTTCTCCTCGCTGTGCCCCTCGAAAGGACTGGGTACCGGAAGAGGTTCTGCCGTTTCCCAAGAAGCCGTAGAAACTGCCGATCATCCTTAGCCCGGATGAAGTGCAGCGCTTTCTCGACTGTGTGCTTGATTTCAAACACCTCACTATCCTGACAACGCGCTATGCCGCCGGCCTGTGCATTTCGGAAGTGGTGCACCTTAAGCATGGTCGTCCGTGTTGAGGAGGGTAAAGGTCAGAAGGACCGCTATGTGATGTTGTCGCCCAAGCTCCTGCGCGATTATTGGAGAATACGGCGGCCGAAGGAGTGGCTCTTCCCCGGCGATCTCGCCGGCCGCCGGAAGATTATCGCGGCCTCACGCCGCTGATCTACGCCACGTCAATCCCTACGGCCGGTTCGACCTCGATCTGGACAGCCGGATAGATTTCAGCAAAATCGCAGCGTGAGGGGCGGCGCGAAAATGCACTTTGCAAAGCTTAGGTGCAGTACGAATTTGTGTTCAGAGACATACCGCGCTACCTAGTGCGACAGCACCCGGCTGTCCATGAGGGACAGGGGTCAGGACGGGCGAACGCTATGTCCCTTCTCTGCAAGCCAGGCGTCGTGCAGCCATTTTTCAGTGCCACGCTTTCCGGGAAAGCTGATCCAGTGAATATCGCGCTCGAACACCATGACCTTACGGTCAGCGCCAACTATGACCCACATCCAAAGTCCATCGGCAGTATTGCGCATCTTCACCTTCATGCCGGGCAGCGTAAGGTTTTTCGTGACACCGTTGCGGGTGACGCGCAGCGGCTCGTCGTGAGGATCGACCCAACTGATTTTCAGAACCGGCAGCAGATCGGGGGCGGCTTCGCGCAGGAAGCTCATGGCGAGAGCCTGCGCTTGCTCACGGGACGGCAGTTCGCCGCCGACCAGATCGAGGTCCATCCGGGCAAAGCCCTTGAGGCGGCCGTTATTCGCAATGACGGTGCTGAAATGCTCGCCGCCGAGCGCAGCATTGCGGCCGTCCGTTCGCTCGTAGCGCACCAGTTCCGCCCCTTCCTTGTCTACGGTGACGGGGCGACGGGCGATTTCACGATATCCGGCCGGCATATAGGTCGCGATGGTGTCAGCAACAGGCTGGGCCAGAGCAGTTGTCGTCATGGGGTTTCCTTTCGGCGTATCAGCGAGCGAGATGGTGGCGGGGCTTCCGGCGATGAGACCGAGCGCGGCGAGTGCAATGGCGGGGCGTAATCGGGGCATGTCGAGGACTCCTTTCATCGTGGGCTGGAGGATGAGGGTAGGGAAATGCCGAACGTGAGTCCGAGGGCGGCCAACAGCAGCAGGACGGCCGACAGCAGCCAAAGCGCGGCGGTACCAAGGGCTGCGAGTGCTTGAGCGATGGGCGGCGCGGAGCTCGCGCCGACAAACAGGGCAAAACTGTAGATCGCCAGCGCCCGGCCACGATTAGCGTTCGTCGTCCGGCCAGCGACAGTGGCGATTAGCCCCGGCACAGCAAGGGCTACGCCGCCAGAAAGAAGGGCGCTCGCCAGCAGCGCCGCCGATGGTGTGGCAATGGCGGCGATCCCGAGCGCCGCCGCCGCGAGGATCAGGCCGAGGCGCGCCGTGACAGTAGCGCTATAATGGCGCGTCAACGGGGCCGCTGCGAAGGTGAAAAGCAGGGGCGGCAGGCCGACAAGCCGCAGGGTTTGAAGGTCAACCCCGATCGTCGCACCAAGGATTTGCGCCCCGCTGTAGAAGGAGACGAACCCGAGCAGCACGGTCACAGCCGCCAGCCACGCCGCGACGATGCCCGGATCGCGCAGCAATCCGGCCGGACGCGCAGCCTGCGCATCGTTTTGCGGGGCAGATATCGTCCGTTTTGATGATGCGGTGAAAGCCAGACCGAGCGCGCCGACGGCATAGAGCGGCGCGAGCTGGAACATGATGGCGGGTAATTCCCCGTTCGACCCGGCCGCGAACAGTTGCGCCAGCGGGGCCGCACCGAGGAAGGCAAAGCTCATTAATGAGACCCCGAGCGGCCGGTGTTGCGCGGGCAGATCCTCCGTCACGAGCGAGAGGGCGGCCGGAGGGAAGATCGAGGCAGCCAGCCCTTGCACGGCCCGCGCCAATAGCAGAAATCCGAAACCGCTCGCCATTCCGACGAGGGCAGTCGCCAAGGTGATGCCGGCCAGTCCGATGAGGATCATGCGCTTGCGGCCGTAACGATCCGACAGGGGGCCGAAGATCAGGAAGCCCGCCGCATAGGCAAGACCGAAGGCTGTCCCGCTCAGGGAGGCTTGTGCGGGATCGACGGCAAAACGGGATGCTATTTCCGGAACGAGCGGGATGGTCACATAGAGCTGGCCGACGACAAGAAATCCGCAGGCCATGAGAAGCGCCAGCAATGCGACATGGCGGGCAGTGAGGCCGGTTCTATTCATTATGTAACCTGACGTTAGCTTTAGATTCTGGATTCATGTTTTCCTGCCTTGCTTGCTTTCAGCCCCGCTGCGCTTGTGCGATCAGCTCTTGCATACGGGCGATGTTGCCTTCCAGATCCCGTTTGAACGCGGTCAGTTCATGAAGCTGGGTTTCAGCCTTGGCGAGCTGGACTTTCAGAATCTCGACCACCTTTTCCTTGCCCTTGATGCCGGTCGCATCCGCGAAATAGAGAGGGAGGACCGCAGCGATTTCATCGAGATTGAGGCCGAGCCGCTTCAAGGCGGCGATCTTCTCCAAACGCTTGAGCGCGGTATCATCGTAATAGCGGTAGCCTGCACCCTCGCGTTCAGCCGGCTGCACCAGCCCAAGCCGCTCATAATAATGGATCGTGCGGTGGCTGACACCTGCGCGCTCTGACAGCTCGCCGATTTGAATAAGGGACGACAATGCAGCAGTTTCCTAAACCTGACGTTGGGTGTAGATTTAGATTGCTGATCCTGTTATGTCAACAACGGCGGGCCGCTGGTAAATTCGGGTCGGGAGCGCCGAATACCGCATGTTTGGATGCGACGATACGGTGTCGCAAAGGCGGTCGTAAAAATGCCGCCGACGCGGGTGACTTCGCGACGGCGTTTCTCCCAATGTCACTTTTGGGTAGGCCCTAGAGTAACATTCATATGTGACGTGCGCGGAGTGTAACAAAGGGGTGTATTTTCGATCAAAGTAACGTTACAAAATCGGAACCACCATAATGTTACATAATTGAATGGCTGGCGTCGGATACGCTCGCGTCAGCACCACAGATCAAGTCTTCGATATTCGAGACGCGCGTCTTTAAGGCCGCAGGTTGCGAAATCATCCGATCAGAAACCGGATTTGGATCGTCCCGGAAGGGGCGATCCGAGCTGGAAACCATCATGAAGTTTCTGCATGCGGGCGACGAGTTGGTGGTGCTGCGGCTTGATCGGCTTGGCCGCTCCACCCGCGACGTTCTCAATCTTGTTCATGAGCTCGACGAAAAGGGCGCATCCCTGCGCGTCCTTGGACCCGAAGTGACGACGGCGGGCAGCATGGGCCGGATGGTCATCACCATCCTCGGCATGGTCGCCGACATGGAACTCAAGTTCATTAAAGACAGACAACGTGCGGGCATCGACGCAGCAAAAGTTGACGGCATCTACAAGGGCAGGAAGAAGAATGTCGATGACGCCGAAATTCGCAGGCGGATCACGGCTGGCTCAACGAAAGCCGCCGTTGCCCGTGATCTGAACATTTCCAGGATAACTGTCTACCGCGCGTTGGAAGGTCAAGGTCCGGAGTCAGCTTCTACGTGACTGCACGTTCGCTATCCGTTTTTTGAGTCGGCCAAAATCGCATATGTGGAACGGCCCGCTTGGCAAGATCTTTCCTCGTGCATTTCCCAAATAAGGACGGTGCGGTCATATGTCCGGCCTGTTTTCTGGCCTTTCAGCCATGGCCACGATGAGGTCCGCGGAGCAAATCGCCTAATCAGCTTCTCGCGCTGTAACGCGCCTGCGATTTTACGGTCTGAATTGCTTCGGGATGTCGTCCCGTTGGGTCATCACAATTGGCACCTTGCCTGCCTCTCCGACTGGTCGGCCGGAAAGCTCTTATGTCTAAGCCTGTTCGATCCTCTTCGCACCCCGATAAGTATCGCCATGAACGAGAAGCGCCCAGATGATGCGCGCGACCTTGTTTGCGAGTGCGACTGCGATAACCTTGAACGGGCGGCGTAACATCGTGGCCGCGATCCATGGGGATGGCTGGAGGCCTCGACGAGCGAGCTTGAGGATCGACGTCGCTCCAGCGACAAGCAGCGTTCGCAGTTGCTGGTTTCCGCGCTTTGAGATCGATCCTATCCGTTCTTTTCCTCCGCTGGAATGCGCGCGTGGCGTCAACCCAATCCAGGCAGCGAAGTCTCGACCGGTTAGGAAGCCAGCGGGGTCCGGTACAACTGCTCGAACAGTCGCGGCGATGATCGGTCCGACGTCGGGAATCGCTGTCAGGCGTCGAGCGCTGTCATCTTTCCTCACCGCCTCAAGAATTTTCCGATCGAGCCTTTCAACGCGTGTCGTCACGGCCTCGATCTGCTCGACGAACTCTTCCAAAGCCATTCGCGCTTCATCTGGCAATCTCGGGTCGCTATGGTCGCGTACTACGGCGGCAAGGCTGATAATTCCAACCAGACCGGTCGCCCTGACAATGCCCAGTTCGGCGAGATGAGCTCTCAAAGCGTTGATTGCCTGAGTGCGCTGACGGATGAGCAAATCTCGTGCTTTGAGCACCATTCCGGCAGCCTGCTCGTCTTGTGTTTTTGCCGGTACATAGCGCATGGTCAGCCGGGTGACTGCCTCACAAATAGCTTCGGCGTCTGCGGCGTCAGTTTTGTTGCGTTTGAGGTAGGCCTTCACGTATGCGGGTGGCATCAACCGAACCGTATGCCCCAGGGCCTGAATTTCTCGAGCCCAATAATGCGCGCTGCCACAGGCTTCCATCCCGACAAGGCAAGGCTGCAACTTGTGAAAGAAGTCCAACACCTGCGACCGACGCAGTGCCCGACGTACGATCACGGCTCCGTCTTCGGCTATGCCATGGACCTGAAAAACGGATTTGGCCAGATCGAGCCCGACTGTGGTAATCTTCTCCATGGAGCGGTCCTTCTTGTTTTGTGGCGTTTCAACACGACCACGTTAGGCACTTGATGCCGTTTGAGAAGGGCCGTTCCACCTCATCAGCTTCGGGCCGTGTGTGGACGCCTCTGGAAATGCAAGCGATTTTTTTACTTTGGCTACAGGCAATGCGGTCGAGTTCCGTCGTGTGTCCGGCCTCAAAGTGCGGTATCAGACACCGCGGGCCCTTATGGATCGTTCGGGGATCAGATCCAAATCGACTAGGCGTGCTCAAAAGGCACCTGGCCGGAAACTGGTTCTTCAGATCCCGTCTTCTCGACTTTTCGCCCATAAACCTCCGCTTAGAACCACCGCATTTCATCGTCTCCGGACAACTACCCCACCGCGAGCCATCAAGGCCCAGACGATACGGGCGATTTTGTTTGCCAAGGCGACTGCGACCAGCATCTTGGGCTTACGCGCAACCATGCGCGACAGCCACGACCCTTCAGCGGCACCATATCGTGCTGCCTTTTGCACAACAGCCATTGCCCCAAGGATCAGAAGCCGTCGCAAATCTCTTTGCCCCATCTTCGATGTTTCGCCCAACCGCGTCTTGCCGCCAGTTGAATTCTGCTTTGGTGTTAGCCCAAGCCAAGCCGCAAAATCGCGACCTTTTGAAAAAGTTGATGTCGGTGGCGCCATCGCGACCATTGCGGTAGCCGTAATCGGACCAATTCCGGGAATTGTCATCAACTGCCGAGCAGTTTCATCCGTTTTAGCAATGTTTCTTATACGCTCGTCCAAAGCCGAAATGCGTTCGTTGAGGATACCAATATGGGCAGGAAGCTCTTTCGCCAGCTCAACAACAGCCTGTGGAAGTGCTGCATCCCCATCCTCTACAACCCTTGCAAGGTTTCCGAAATACTGGATCCCCTGCGGTGCGATAACGCCGTACTCTGCAAGGTGTCCACGCAAGGCATTCATCGCCTGCGTCCGTTGTCCCAGCAATAGATCCCGCGTCTTGAATACCATTGCCTGGCTTTGCTGTTCGGCGCTCTTGACCGCAACAAAGCGCATCGTGGGGCGAGATGCTGCCTCCGCAATTGCTTCTGCGTCAGCGGCATCATTTTTCTGGCGTTTGACGAACGGTTTGACATATTGAGGCGCAATCAAACGAACCTCGTGGCCGATCTTACCGATCTCGCGGCCCCAGTAGTGAGCGCTCGCACAAGCTTCCATCGCCACAAGGCAAACCGGATGTTCAGCAAGAACGGCAATAACCGCGATCGCGAGAGCTTCCGGCGGAAGGCCACTGAACCGTTGGCCATCATGCCGTGCAACTGGAAAACATTTTTCGCCAGATCAATTCCGATAATGCTAACCTCACCCATGGACGTCTCCTCAGCTATAGCAACGTTTCGACACCGCTATATTGGCACATTGCGATGCCGTTAGGAGGCGTCCACCCCATCGACTGGGCCATTAAGCAGTTTTGTGCGCACCGACGCCCTTATGAATAAAAGGCCCCGGCGCTCCCGCGACCGAGGTCTTGTATGGTCCCCCTGAACAGTTTGCAGTTAACATCCGGCCGGGATGGCTGGGGCTTTGGACAGCCCTTGAACCGCGCTGAGGCCGCTCGACACGGCTGAAGGGCGGAGCGGCGGCGTGGGCTTTCGCCCTGCTCCATTCTTCCGCACGAACCCCTGACAACAAGAGCGCCGCGCCCTCGTGGCTGCGGGGTCCGGTTTCGGGACGATGCCGATCGAAGCATTGCCAGATCGCGATCATCCGCGACATATGCTAGAACCGGTTGCGGGGGGTGCGCAACCTCGGGCATCAGATTAACACAAAACAGACGGCGGGGGACGGTCTGTCGAGCACTGGAGGCCCGTAGCGGGTCAGATGTTCCTAGAGACAAAACGTCGAGGCGCCAGATCCTCCTGCCGATTAGCCTCCAGACCTAAGAGCCCGGATTAGCAGGGAAAATGCTGCCGAAGGGTACTGACGGCTGGGGTAATAGATGTGATAGCCGGTCCGTTCGGGACACCAGTCGGCAAGAACGCTAACAAGTTCGCCGCTTGCGAGATAGTGCTGGACCTCCGCCTGGTCCAGATAAGCCAAGCCCATTCCGGCCAAAGCTGCATTCAGTCTGAGAGGCAGATTGTTGACGATGATCTGCCCTTCCACCCTGACATTCAACTCACGCCCACGTTTTCGAAAGCGCCATGGTACTGCGCTTGCAGTGGTGGTTGCCCTGACGGTGATGCAATTGTGGGCCGTGAGATCCTGTGGTGTCTTCGGTCGGGGATGGCGCGAAAAGTATGACGGCGAGGCGACAACCGCCATGGTAATATCCGGTCCGATACGCATGGCGATCATGTCCTTCGCCACAAGATCCCCGGTGCGAATACCGGCGTCGAAGCGCTCGGCAACGATGTCGGTCAGACCGTGGTCGACGACGATCTCGACCGTGATGTCGGGGTAGTCTGGCAGCAGCCGAGCCAAGGCTGGCTGCAAGAGTGTGATCGCCGGACGATAGGCGGTGGTGATCCGGATCGTGCCGGCGGGCCGTTCGCGCAGTTCGGCCAGTGCATCAAGCTCAGCGCCGATGCTGGCCAGTGCTGGCCTCAGAGTCGCAAGAAGTCGCTCGCCGGCCGCGGTTGGCGTGATGCTTCTAGTCGTACGCGTCAGCAGGCGCAGCCCAAGCCGCTTCTCGACACGCCGGATCGTGTGGCTCAGCGTCGATTGGGACGTCTCCAGAATTACGGCAGCGCGCGTGAAGCTTCCTTGCTCAGCCACCACAAGAAAGGCGTTTAGATCCGCCAGATTCTCCCGTCCCATCAGTGCCTCCAACTATTTCAACCCATGGTTCCGTAAGCGAGGTTCGGATTTTGTGAAATCTCTTGATAGTCTCATTTATTCATGAACATCCGACATAAGTCCAATCGGTTTCGCCCAGCTAATGCGCAGAGCTGTTCTGCGTCAGAATACTCGCGCAGCTGAAACCAGAAGGGAGAGAATGCCGAAGATGATGAGAGCAATGACGACGCTAGCTTTATTGGCAACCGCAGCGCCTTCAATGGCACAGGACGTCGCAAAAGCCCTGCCGGACCTTGGCGTAAACGTTCTGGCTGTGGTCTCGGACGGAGATCAGACGGCCAGAAGCTACAGCACCGGTATCCTGGGCGACGAGACGAGGACCGATCGGCTCACGCTTTGGACAACCCCATTTGACGCAACGGGAACATCAGCAGGCAGCGTCGAGGCTCCCAACGCAAATTACTCTCCCTCCGGGGTCGTCGTCCTGAACACTCAAGGCACCCGTGCATATGTCGTGGAGACGATGCGGCGTCCTGCAGGGACGACACAATTGGCGCAACTGGAGCCGTCCACCCTCCTCACGGCTTATGACATCAGCCAGCCGCGTGCGGCGAAGCAGATAGCGTCGATAAATATCGGGATGCGACCGCACAGCCTGGATTTATCAGCGGACGGCAAAACTCTTGTCGCGCTCTCCAACGACGCCGAGCGGCCTCTTGCTTTTATTCCGATCACAGAAAACGGACTCGGCGAGCCGGGCTTTTTCCAGATCCCCGATCGTCTGGATGGCAAAGGCTTTGGCTTCGTCCAATGGTCACCAGTCGACAATATCCTCGCTGTCCAGTTCTCGCTTGACAGTGCCGTCAGGTTTCTCCGTGTCACTCAGGATGGCGCGGGCCGCGTGACGACGATCGATCCGTCAGGCGACAAAGTCATCACCAACAAGTATCCGTTCATCGGGCAATTCACACCTGATGGCAGCCACTACATCACCAGTGATGTAAACTGGGGGCCGGACGGGGCTGGCGTTACGCGCGGCGTGTTGACGATGATCCGCGTTGGCCGGGGCGAAAGCGACATCCAGAACCGCCAGGTCGACGTCGACATTACCGGGCGAAGCGTCGAGAGCTTTGCAATCAGCCCGGATGGACAATACCTTATCGCGAGCGCCATGGAAGACACTGGCCAACCGGTCGGTCATCCGAACTTCACCGGCCTCGCGCGTATCACCATCCACCGAATTGACGTTGAGCGCGGACGGCTCGCCACGGTCGGGGAAGTCCAACACGAGGCGCGCTTGCCGCAAGGGATCGTTTTTGATCGTAGCGGCAAATACCTTTTTGTCGGCACCAATGAATTGGCCGACGATGCTTCGCGAGGCGGAGTGAAGATCTTCCGGTTCGATCGTTCGCCAACGCCCACTTTGATCGATACGGGAATCAAACTCTACGCGCCCCCGGGAGTGCACTCGATCACGGTTGCACATCCATGAAATCTTCCGTCGCCGGTCACGCATTGAGGGACACCTTCGCCACCCATATACTGTCCGTGCTCATCCAGGAGGAGATCGAATCCGCTCTGAGTGACGATCTTCCCGGCTACCCAGGATCGGCCGTTTATAGTCGCATAACGGGCAATACGCTCCGGAAGCTGCAACGGCTGCTGGGCAATAACAACCTTCGGTACTACATCCATTCTGTCTCTCTGAAAGAGAGTCGGACGCCTATCGAGGCCACTTCGAAATGATGATGTTCGGCTCCAGAGGCGCTACATAAAGGGACGCCGGGCCGCATATCTGGAACCAAAAACCGCGTCGCTGCGGCCGTTCGGCGCGCCCCGCTTCGATGTTCCACTGGAAGATGGCGGTTACTTCAACCTGCCGCTTGCCGGTTGGCTGCGACGTCGCCGTAGCGGTCCCACATTTCACGCAGATACGCAGTGCCCGCGAGGATGTTGTCACGCGGTTCATAAGGATTGCGGCCGAGACCATAGCGGATGCGAAGCTCGGCCCATGTGTCCGGCATGACCTGCATCAAACCCATCGCACCGGCCGAGGAGACGGCGCGCTCGTCGCCTGCGCTCTCGGCGCGCATGACGGCGATGATCCATGCAGGCGGAATGCCGAAGCGGTGCGATGCCTCCGCGATATGCGCGGCGTGTGGATGCGCAACCGCGGCACGTACCGGCGACGGAACTTGCGCGAGGACCGGCGGCGTTGCGGCTGCGGCGAAGATCAGGCCGGAAAGAAGAAGGCGGAGCGCGGAGCGCCGGATGGTGGACAGGCCTCCGGCGCCGGCGCGATGTCGGGCCGCCGCCATTCAATCCTCCTGCCGCTTCTTGGGAGGCTGGACGGTGTTCAGCACCCATGCAGAGGCGCTTCTGCTTCACGAGGATCGCGAGAGCCTGATAGCGGCGACCGCCGGCGGGCACCTCGAACATGCCGGTTTCCTGCCCGTCTGCGTCGAGCACCGGCCGGACGTGAAGGCTCTGGATCAGGCCTCGACGCGCGATCGAGGCCGCCAGATCTTCGATCGAAACGCCGGCCTTGATGCGGCGGACGTTCGACTGGCTCAAAACGAGCTTGTTGAAGGGGATGTCGCGCGAGGACGACAGGGTGATTTTTTGAGCGGTGGTAGCCATTGGAATCATCTCCGCGACGGGCGCCGAGAGCCTCTCTCTCGAACCTAAACCCGTCACGAAACGAAGCGCCGCCCTCTCACTCTAGGAGGGCAGCGCCACGTATACGGAGAAATGGAAGGGCACGAAGGCGCAAAGCCGGAAACACGGATTTCCGCATTTCCGGCTACGTGGAGATCAGGCTGCGCGATCGAGCAGCTTCTTGGCCTTGCCCTCCAGCTCCAGCCGCGCGTCCTGATGGGTTTTGTTACGAGCGACGGCGGTGATGCCCGCGACAAAATCGAAGATCGACTCCGGCGGGCGGCCTTCTTCCGCCAGCACGGTCTCGATGATCTTGCCGGTTTCCGCCTTCGAGAATCCGCGCTTGCGCAGGAATTCCGTGCGGTCCTCGTCCGTCTTCGCGACGACGCGCTCCCGTGCGGCCCTGATGCCGTTGATGAACGGCATGGGGGAAGAATTCGCGAAATTCAGCAGGGCCGGCGCGGCCTCGTGGGCGAAGCGTGAGGCCGCGTATTTCGAATGGCGGATCGTGATCTCTTCGAAATCCTCGACTCCCCACAGATTTCTGTTTTGGCAGACTGCGCGGAGATAGAAGCTCGCCATGCCGAGCGTCTTCGCGCCGACTTCGGAGTTCCAGCAGTAGAAGCCGCGAAAATAGAGGTCGGGCGAACCGTCGGGGAGCCGGCCGGCCTCGATGGGGTTGAGATCGTCGACGAGAGTCCATGCGCTATTTCCTGTCCATCGCGGACGAGGAAGGTGTGCGGAGATCCGTCGTGAAGGATTTGCGCCGGGGTATGGGAGATGCCCCCGAGCCTGATCGCGATTTTCTGCATCAATATCTGACGCTCACACGTTGTGACCTGTTCTTTGCGGACAAGGCCGTGCTGATCGAGGGAACATCCGAGCGACTGTTGCTTCCCGCGATGATCCGCAAGACAGACAATGCAGCGCCCGGAGAACCGCAACTTGGCAGTCAGTATGTCACTGTGATGGAGGTGGGCGGAGCCTATGCCCATCGCTTCTTCGATCTGTTGACCTTTCTGGAACTCCGCACGCTGATTATTACGGACATTGACGCTGTTCGCCCCAACGCGAACAACAAACGCGAGGCTGTTCCCGTCGCGCAAGGGCAGTTTACGAGCAATGGCTGCCTGAAAGCCTTGTTCGGTGATAACGTGTCGCCAATCGAACTGCTCGCCAAAACGCCGGACGAAAAAACCGCCAATGGGCGGCGTGTCGCCTACCAGATTCCCGAGGATGATGGTGCCGGATGTGGTCGAAGCTTCGAAGATGCCTTTATCTTGGCAAACCCGGCACTTTTCCCACTGGGAGATGAAGATGCCGCAACCGCTGCGTATGAACTTGCTGCGGAGCAGAAGAAGTCCGCCTTTGCGCTCGAATACGCGATCACGAACACCGAGTGGAGCGTGCCGCGCTATATTGCGGAGGGGTTGAGATGGCTGGCGCAGGGTAATCCAGCGCCTGTGGCTCCGCCGGAGGCAGTAGCCGTCGAGATCCTCGCAGAAGCCGCCGGCGTGGACATCGATGCGATCCAGGGAGGCGAGCATGGCTGAAGGACAAGAGAGCCTCGCTGATGCCGCCGGTCGTATTGCCCTTGAACGCATGTTCGCTTGTCTGGATGAGGGCCGTAGCTTCCGTCTCGAGGCAGGCGCCGGTGCGGGAAAGACCTATTCTCTTGAAAAGGCGCTTCGTAGGCTGATTGACAAACGCGGCACAACTTTGCTGCGGCAACGCCAGCAGGTAGGCTGCATCACCTATACCAACGTCGCCAAAGACGAGATCATTTCCCGGACGCACGCGCATCCGGCCGTGAGGCCAGAAACCGTGCATGGTTTCTGCTGGTCGATACTCCAGGACTTCCAGCCGACGTTGCGGGAATTCGTACCCGGCTTGCCAAGTTGGGATGAGCGGCTTTCCGAAGTCGGTGGTATCGGCGAACGCCGCGTCCACTATGAGTTGGGCTATCCGGGGGTCACTGACGATCAGGTCTCCCTTCGCCATGAAGATGTGCTGTTGCTGATGATACAGGCGATGGAGCGTGCCAAATTTCGCCGGGTGTTGACCTCTCGCTACCCGATACTTCTCATCGATGAGTATCAAGATACGGACGCGGGCTTCGTTGATGCACTGAAAAAATGGTTCCTTGACCGTGGCGAAGGCCCGTTGATCGGTCTTTTCGGCGACCATTGGCAGAAGATCTATGGTGAGGGATGCGGACTGGTTGAACACCAGGCGCTAGAGGTCATCGACAAGAAGGCGAACTTCCGCTCCGTCGATCCAATCGTACAAGTGTTGAACCGGATGCGGCCTGATCTGCCACAGATGGTCAGTGACCCCGCAGCTCCAGGCGAAGCCCGTATCTTTCATACGAATAACTGGCCGGGGCAACGGCGAACCGGGCAAGGCGGGGGCCATTGGACCGGCGATACCAGCCCCGACGCGGCTCGCGCCTACTTTCAGCACGTTCAGGATCGTTTGGCTGCTGAAGGATGGGACCTGTCTGTTGACACAACAAAAATTCTGATGCTCAGCCACAGCATCCTGGCGCGAGAGCAAGGTTATGAGGGTATTCGGAGCATCTATGGCCAGTTCAATGATCCGTGGCTAAAAAAGGACGACCCTCACATCAAGTTCCTCGCTGATCAGCTTGAGCCAGCCTGTGCCGCGTTTGAAGCCAAGCGCTACGGAGAGATGTTCGAGGCATTCGGATCGGCGATGCCACGAATTCGCCGGCACCAAGACAAAGTCGCCTGGACCGACGGGATGAATGCGCTGATTGCCCTGCGGCTAGCCGGATCGATCGGTGAGGTGATCGATTTCATCGTAGCTCGACCTCACATGCGCCTGCCCGCGGCGGTCGAGGAGCGTGAAGCAAAACTCGCCGCCGTAGGCGCTGAACCTATTGAGGGTGAGTCCCGCCGCGTCACACAACTTCGCAAGCTGCGAGCCGTGCCATATACTGAGCTGATCGCCTTGGATCGTTTCATCGACGGACACACACCTTTCGCGACCAAACATGGTGTGAAGGGAGCAGAATTCGAGAATGTGCTCGTGATCGTCGGACGCGGGTGGAACAAGTATAATTTCGCTCAGACCTTGGAATGGATCGACAACGGCCCGCCCGCGGACAAGCAAGAGTTTTTCGAGAACAATCGCAACCTCTTCTACGTTGCTTGTTCACGCCCGAAGGTTCGACTGGCTCTGTTGTTCACGCAACTTCTAAGTGCATCCGCGATGGCGAAACTCAACGAGTGGTTCGGTGCGGAAAACGTCGTCGCGCTGCCGGCTGATCCCCCGTTGCCGGCGGCACTGTGACAGGTCAGTCATGCACGTTTGAGAAAAGCGCCATGCTCTGCTCCTCAACAAGTTTTTCAAAGGCGCTGTAGCATTCGCCCAGGCGAATGCACTGCTCCTTCAATGTCGGAACAAGGATATCGAGCTTGAGTGGCAGGCTGCCGCCGATGCCGTAGCGCGGACGGGATCGATCGGGGATCCGCTCTCGTTTGACCATTTGCGTTATGCCGAGCTCGATGCGTGGTGTGAAGCGATGCGTGTGCTTGCTTCGAAACTCCTCGGTCCTGCTTTTGAAATTGCCGTTGTCGACCTTGTTGAGCGCCCGGATCAACGCACGCCATCCACGCCAATACTTTGTCAGTTTTGACGCCCATTCTTCGTTGATGGCCCAGTCCTCGGGCAGCGTAGAAAAATCATCCGTCCATTCGTCGCGCAGACGAACTGCATTTGCTTGGTGGGATAAATGCGCAACTGCGAAATAGAACCTGGCCTTTAACGTGTACGGGGTAAGAAGCGCCATCGTGGCCAAATCCTGAACGAACTCGCGGAGGATCTCGTTCTTTTGGTGAAGATCCAAGCCGACCATCACCTTTTGCCATGTCTCGATTCTTGTCGTTACGCCGATCAGATGATTGATTCCGTTGGCGAGGTCTCGCGCGGCCTCATCGGCCAAGTCTCGATAGGCCATTTGCTGCAATCCAAATTCAGCATCCAGCCGGATGGTTTGCGGCGCGCGAAGCCAACCATATGGCATAAAAGAGATGCAAGGCGTGGCATTGCACAGGAGCGCGCGATATTCAGCGAATTTTGCAGCGAGAAAGTCATCAACCTTCTCATCCATCAAACCGTCGTTACGTGCCGCCGGATCGCTCAACGGACTGTCCCTTCGGCAAGGGAGACAGCGATGTCACCGAGCGAACGAAACAGCACGAGATGATCGTCTTTGGACGCCACGAACCCTCGTCGGCGCCAGAATTCCGCCGCCCCCTCATCGACGGCATTGACCATCAAGGCCCGCCCGCCGATGAGCGCCGCGGCTTCAACGCAGCGCTGAAGTGCGTGTTTAACTAGGCCTGTGCCAATGCCCTGTCCCGCCCACTCCGTATCGGTAGCGAGTTGGCCAAGAAGCAAACAGGGAACGGGATCGGGCGGCTGGCCCGTGCGGATCGAGCGCGGCAGGATCGAAGGAACGACAGCCGTCGGTGCCAATCCGTAGTACCCGACGACGCGCCCGGATTCGTGGACAACGAGAACCGCCGTAAAGCCCTTTTCCTGATTGGAAAGCGCGCGCGTCTTCAACCAATGATCAAGCGTAGGCTTACCGCAGGAGAAGGCGGAAACATCATGCTCGGCAGAAAGCGGTTCAGGAGCCGACAGTGTCACGGCTCACCGCTTTGCGACGTAGCCAGATTCCCAGGGTGCCGGCCGCTTTGCCAATTCCACCATCTCGGGAACGGACGCAGCCGGACGTGACAGGACATCAATGAAGTCGGCAAAGCCTTCCGGGCTCATGCGGATGAGCCCCTGCTCCATGACAACTTCTTCAGCGGCACGGACGGCGGCCTCGCGTACAAAGTCCGTGCGCGATCGCCCGCGCAAGGTGGCGGCTCGATCGATCATCGCAACGTCGGCCTCGGGCAGACGCATTGAGATCGGGTATTCCTTACGTTCGACGGTACTGGCCATATCTATCTCCTAGCCGCAATATAAGGGCTTGTAGCGCGAAATACAATACGATACCGTCACGCTCATTGGCGGGACGATCCGCTTGATGGAAGGATAGCCGCCGAGGAGTTTCAAATGCGCCAGGAACCAGTTTCACGGAGTTCTCATAGGTCATTTCACTATGCCAGCGCACGCAGGTCTTCGCTGGGCCGCGCCATTACGCGCACAACCACGCCCGCTGGCGCCGCCTGTTCGCCCTTGAATTCAATTGCTTATGATTCCTTCCGTGTGAATTCTTTGGGACATGGCCCAGGAAGCACGCACATCGAAGACGGCGGTCACGCAAAACGAGCGCGAAGAGCTGCTCGAAGCGATGCTTGTCGATGCGCCGGAGTTGACCTTCACCCCACGCGGCGACCCGGACCGTCGCCTCATCAAACTCGCCCGCTTGCTCGGCAGGCAGATGGCGCGCCAGAACTTCGAGGCGCAGATGAACACGCGGGGCTCGAGCGGCTCCTGATGACCGGAGACGTGATTTGAAAGTCGCCCTCTACGCTCGCTATTCCTCCGACAATCAGCGCGACGCGTCGATCGCCGACCAACTCCGCATGTGCCGGCTTCATGCCGAGAATCAGGGCTGGCACATCGTCGAGGAATATACCGACCACGCCATATCTGGCGCATCCCTTCTGCGCCCAGGCATTCAAGCGCTGATCTCCGATGCCGGACGAGGCCGTTTCGATCTGATCCTGGCCGAAGCTATGGATCGGCTCTCCCGCGATCAGGAGGACATTGCCGGCCTGTTTAAGCGGATGTCCTATTCGGACGTGAAAATCTTCACCCTATCGGAGGGCGAAGTCTCGCACCTTCATGTCGGCCTTAAAGGCACCATGAACGCGCTGTTCCTCAAGGATCTGGCTGACAAAACCCGCCGTGGCCAGCGCGGCCGCGTCGAAGCGGGCAAGTCTGGTGGCGGCAATTCTTACGGCTACGATGTCGTCAAGAAGCTGGATGGCAACGGCGAACCCGTTCGCGGCAACCGGACGATCAACGAGGCGCAGGCCAGGGTAGTCGAGCGAATCTTCCGCGACTACGCCGCCGGAAAATCGGCAAAGACGATCGCCTTCGCCCTGAACAAGGAAGGCATTCTGGCTCCCTCGGGCGGGGATTGGGGCTTTAGCACGATCAACGGCAATCCCAAGCGCGGGAACGGCATCCTCAATAACGAGATGTATGTCGGCAAGATCGTCTGGAACCGCCAGCGGTTCGTGAAAGACCCGGACACCGGCAAACGGCAGGCGCGACCCAACCCGGAATCCGAGTGGGTGATTCAAGACACGCCGGAACTGCGCATCATCGACGACGAACTGTGGCAGGCGGTGAAGAAGCGCCAGGCCGAAAACAAGATCGAGCGGGACGAGAACGGGCATGCCGACGTCGGGGCCATCAATTACCGTCGCCGGCCCAAGTACCTCTTCTCGGGCCTGACAAAATGCGCCTGCTGCGGCGGTGGCTACTCGGCCATATCAGCGACGCTGATCGGCTGCTCGACAGCGCGTAACAAGGGCACCTGTGAGAATCGCGTCAACATCCGGCGGGACGAGCTGGAATCGCGCGTCCTCAACGCGCTGCGCAACCGCATGCTCGATCCAGAAATCTTCGCCGCGTTCTGCGATGCCTACACGCAGGAGACAAATCGCCTGCGCATGGAGAGCCGTGCCAATATCGATGCTGCGCAATCGGAGATCGATAAGATCGGTCGTGAGGAAAAGCGATTGATGGACCTCTATCTCAAGGAGGCCATTTCGATCGAAGCGGTGAAGGAGCACGGCGACCAGCTCAAACTCCGGAAGGCCGAGCTCACGGACTTCCTGGCCGGCGCTAATGAGCTGCCTCCGCTCCTGCATCCTGCGATGGCCAGTCAGTACCGGCTACGGGTGCAGCAGCTCTACGAAACACTAAAGGATGATTCTGAGGAGCGGCGGATCGAGGCTGCCGACGTCCTGCGCGCACTGGTCGAGGACATCATCCTGACGCCGGCGGATGGCAAGATCGAAATCGACGTTCGCGGCGATCTTGCTGGAATCCTTACGCTTTCCGTCCAAACGAAAAACCCCGCCAGAAGGGCGGGTTCATCGCAAGTAAAGATGGTTGCGGGGGCAGGATTTGAACCTGCGGCCTTCAGGTTATGAGCCTGACGAGCTACCGGGCTGCTCCACCCCGCGTTGACTGGTTTTATTATAGCATAAAGGCCGC
>Ga0209371_1001024_pt1 | contig 21216 bp, 18 predicted proteins | sample AgamicAtAmrz_FD_187165 | JGI IMG/M metagenome (GOLD analysis project Ga0209371, IMG submission 187165) | Agave microbial communities from Guanajuato, Mexico - At.Am.rz (SPAdes) (version 2) | ecosystem: Host-associated > Plants > Roots > Rhizosphere | place: Guanajato, Mexico | collected 2012-06-07
AGATAGGCAAAAACGAACAGCATAGACATGGCGCTGCCGCGATCCGACTGCCGTGCCTCGCGCGCAATCAGGCCCAGTCCGCCAAAGGTCATAAAGGCATAGCCGGCGCCGGAGATAAGTGAGGCGCTGATAAAAAAAACCAGACTGTGTTCAGATACGGATATACACAGGCTGAGCATACCCGTCGCGGAGACAATCGATCCCGTTATGACTGAACGGCGAGCCTCAATCTTTCTGGCAAGGCTTCCAGCGATTCCCAGCGCCACGGGAAAAAGTGCCAGCGCCACGCTGTTAATCCACGGGCTGGGTGAACCGATGAGCGAACGGGCAATCTGAGCGCCTACAGATGATATGAGCACCCCGTGGGTATAGGCGCCCGTTACCGCCAGCGCGGCATAGATGAAAGTGTGGCGCAGGTATACTGGCACGTCAGGGCGGGCCAGCAGTCTGGAAGGCATTCCCACAGGACGGTCGCCCGGGATGAACAGACAAAGAACGATCAGGACTATCAGCAGCGCAAAGAGAACATAAAAACTCAGGCGCGTAGGCGCCGGTGCCCACGTGACCAGCGCCCCGGCCAGTAAAAGGGCCGCGGCGAACCCCACCGACTGCGCCCCGAGCGTCACAGCACCCGCGCGCGCTGAGCCGCCCTGACCGGCGTAATCTACCAGTGCCGCGGCAGAAGGCCCTGCTGATAATCCCACGCCTATTCCCATCATGACCCGCCCCGCCAACAGGACAGCTACGCTGTCTGCAGCCGCAAACATCAGCACGCCCGCAGCAGAGCTGAGCAGGCCAACGAGCATGACATATTTTCTGCCTGCTCTGTCGGACAGGCCCGCAAACAGCAGCATCGTCACCACAACTGTCAGCGGATAAACAGCAAAAATCACCGTTACAAGAGTAAAGGACAGGTGCCACTGTGCGGCATAGAGCGGATAGATCATTGCGGGTGCTGCGCTGGTCCAGAGCGTATGGGCCACTACGGCGGCACTAATCCAGAAGGCATATCGGGCTGAAAGAGTCTCGGTTTTCATGCTGCGATCCTGTTTTAAACTGTTCGTTTTAAAACTAGCTAATGGCACAGTAAAAAGGCAAGCGGTTTTGAACCAATCAGTTTTTTATTTTTTTCAGTCTGGTATTTTTTGCCGACAGGATGCATATTAAAACGATTGGTTTAAAACGGAGGTCCCGATGGCCAGACCCAGGAAAATAAGCAATGAAGATGTTCTAAGCCGCGTTATTCCGGTCTTCTGGAAGAACGGGCTGGCTGGCACCAGCCTGGGCCAGCTTGAAGAAGCGACGGATATTAACCGCTCAAGCCTGTATGCCACCTTCTGCAGTAAGGAGCAGCTTTTTGTCAGCGCGCTTGAACACTATGTCAGTAGCGCGCCCGCTCAGTTTCTGTTACAAAAACAGCCGTATGGCTGGCAAAATATTGAACAGTTCCTGCTGGCTGCGCCGTTTAATAATCCTGCGTTTAACGGCTGCTTCATTATCAACTCCACACGGGAAGTTGCCGTTCTGCCCGCAGCTGCGCTGGAGATCGTGCGCGACTTTCGCGGAGCGGTCATTGAACAGATACGGATGAATATCCCGCTACAAAAAAATGCCGGCGTAATGGCAGAAATTATCTGGTCTTTTCTGGTTGAGGCCTGTCTGGAAGCAAATGACAGGCTCGAGCCGCAGGGCTGGCAGGCGCGCGTCACCGCCCTGCTTGGCTTTATCAGATCTTCTGATAGCCAGTAATGTCTCAGCCTGACCGGATCTGAATACGTTTTGCATTCTGGAGTCTGAATGATACGTCTTGAAGATGTTACGTTGTTCGTCCGTTCCGCCGCGCTGGGCAGCTTTTCCAGTGCAGCCCGTGAAGCCGATATTCTTCCCGGGCAGGTCAGTGCCGCAGTCAATCGCCTCGAGCGCGACCTGAATAAACGCTTGTTTGCGCGATCCACGCGCAGCCTGCGCCTTACCGCAGAAGGAGAAACCTGGCTTCCTTATGCTCAGGAAATGCTGACTATCCTGCAGGCAGGCACTGAGCGCCTGCAGGGCAGTGAAGATGAGATGCAGGGTGAACTGAAAATTGCCATTCCGTCAGATATCGGGCGAAACATCATCCTGCCGGTGATCACCGCCTTCTGCGAAAAACATCCCAAAATATCCCTTCGCCTCTTTATGTCCGATCAGGTCAGCGATGTTTTTCGCGATCCGGTGGATGTGGCTATCCGCTACGGGACGCTCGAAAACAGCAGCTATGTGGCGTTGCCGCTGGCCGAAGACAACCGGCGCGTGCTTACCGCTTCACCGGCCTATATCAGCAAGCATGGCAGGCTGCAGCACCTTGATGATTTACTCAGTCACCACTGTCTGCTCTATACCCTTAACGGACACGCTTACGATAAATGGTCATTTCCAGAAAATGGCGTTCGCCGCCAGCTGACGGTAAGCAGCAGGATGCTGTGCGATGATGCCGATTTGGTGAGACGCTGGGCAGTAGCGGGAATGGGTATTGCCTATAAATCATGGATCGATGTCAGCACCGATGTGCTGGCTGGTCGGCTGGAAGTGCTGCTTCCCGAACAGCCTGGTGAAGCCGTGCCGCTGAATCTTATTTGCCCCCATCGTAAACAGTTTTCGCCCGCGATCCGGGAGCTGCACGCCCTGCTGCGCGAACATCTCAAGTCTATTACGGCGTTAATGCGTACACATCCGGCTTTCGCGCTGGGAGCGCAGGCTGTATCAGCCGCCAACCAGAGCGCCTGAATTAAAAGGGCCATTTCACTGAAATGGCCCTTCCCAACTAAGCTTATTTATCTAACGTCGCCGTCATATGTACCTGATTACCTGAATAGCTTTCGGTAATTTTATAAGTGGCGCCTGCTTTCTGAGCCTGCTGCGCAATATGAGATTCAGCGTCATCAATTGTCGAACCTGTCGCAGTAATGCTTTGCGCAAAACCAGCGAATGAAACAGCAGAAAGAGCGATTGCAATCAGTGCGGATTTTACAGTTTTCATTTTCATTTCCTTTAAAAGTCGTTGTGATGTCAGGTTAGTACTTTAAGGTGGCCGTTCAATTCGGTCGCCTTGTATGAGTTAAATATTAATAAGCGCTCTCGTAACGGAAAAGAGCCTTTTCAGGAAAGACTTTCACGAGTGGAATGAAGATAAGCCGGAGTTGCCTTACCTGCTTCAGCTCTTAAAGAAACATTGCTGATAAAACAAGTGCAAGGAAATATAAAAAAGAAAAGGCCACTCAGATAAATGGCCCTTTTTCATCATTTTCATATTTACTTGATCAGCTCGGCTGTCATATGGAACTGATTACCAGCATAGCTTTCGGTAATTTTATAATCAGAGCCCGCTTTTTTAGCCTGCTGTGCAATTTGTGACTCCGCTTCATCCAGCGTCGAACCCGTTGCGGTAATACTCTGAGCAAAGCTGCCAAATGAAATGGCGGTCAGGGCGGCAATAATCAGAGCAGATTTTACAGTTTTCATTTTCATTTCCTTAATCAGTGATTGAGATTTTCAGGGTTATTTATCAGGGCGGCCTGTTATTTCCGCTGCCTTGTGTGAAATGAATAGTAGTGCGGACATCTGCTGTAAAACAGGTGCAATAACAGCAAACACTTTCACGTGAAAAGTGAAGATAGAAAGTCTGGTTCTGCAGGAGGATTGACGCACACTTAAAAAGTCAGTACGTGAAGCGTCTTATTCAGGGTATTGTTAATGTTCAACGTTTTCAGCGATACCGGCAACCCAGACGGTTCCGGCGCCAGGCTGTAACAGGAGAATATGATGCATCGGGTAGGCTTACTGATTTCTGATTACTTTCAGGTTTTAGGGTTGTCCACGCTGAGTATCTTTGAGTTCGCTAATCAGGTTAAGGGTGAACCTTTCTATGATTGCGCGGTTTACTCTGAAAGGGGTGGATCCGTTTTATCTTCGTACGGCTTCAGCGTTGACAGCAAACCGCTTGATGCGGACGCGCCCGTTGACACCTGGCTCATCGCCGGGGTGCTGACGCCGGTTGAGCTGCCGGCAACGCCCGGCGTGGTGACCTTTTTGCAGACTCATGCGCTGAAAGCGCGCCGCGTGGCCGGTATCTGTACCGGCGCCTTTGTGCTGGGCCAGGCGGGACTGCTTGCGCAGCGCCGCGCCACCACTCACTGGATCCACGCGCAGACCCTGAAAACGATGCACCCCACCACTCGAGTGGAGGAAGACCGCATCTTTATCATCGACGATCACGTCTGGACGTCCGCCGGCTTAACCGCCGGTCTTGATATGGCGCTGGGCATGGTGGAAAAGGATCTGGGCGCGGACGTCGCGCGCAGCGTGGCGCATCTGCTGGTAATGCACCATCGCCGCTCGGGTGGGCAGACCCAGCATTCGGAGATGCTGATGCTCGCGCCGCGCAGCGATCGCCTGCAGTCCGCGCTGGAGTATGCGCGCAAGAATCTCAGCAAGCCGCTCACCATTGAAGAGATGGCGGATGCGGTGCACGTCAGCGCGCGCCAGCTCAGCCGGCTGTTCCGTTCTGAAACCGGCAAGTCGCCGGCAAAAGCGGTGGAGGCGCTGCGGCTGGAAAATGCCAGGCTGCTGATTGAGCAGAGCAGGCTGTCGATGGAGGTGATTGCGCGTGAGTCCGGGTTCCGCGACCGGCGCCACATGCGCGAGGTCTTTATGCGCGGCTATGGCATTCCGCCACAGTCTATACGCACCGGAAAAGCCTGATAGCCTCGCCTCTCTTTATCCCTCCTCCATCATGATGTCCGTTAATCCGGCCATCATGATGTCCTGAAATACGCCCTTTCTTGTCAGCCGCGCCGGTGCGCGACTGCGTACTATGAATTCACCAACCCGATAACTGACAAGGTGAACATCATGACGCAGCAGACACACACCGACCGCGGCACCGCCGTTGTCACCGGCGCTTCCACCGGCATGGGCGCACTCTACGCCGGCCGCCTGGCACGTATGGGCTATGACCTGATTATCGTGGCGCGTAACCACAATCGCCTGAACCAGCTGGCTGAGCATATCACCACCGACAGCGGTCGCAGCGTCGAGGTTGTCGCAGCTGACCTGGCCGATGCCGCCCAGCTTGCCAGCCTGGAAGAGAAGCTGCGTCAGGATGCCAGCATCACGCTTCTGGTTAACAATGCCGGCATTGGCACCCACACCCCGCTGCTGCAGAGCAGCGCGGAGCAGATGACCGCCATGATCAGCCTGAACGTCACCGCCCTGACCCGCCTGACCTACGCCGTGGTACCCGGGTTTGTTGACCGCGGACGCGGCGCCGTCATCAATATTGCCTCAATCGTCAGCGTCGCGCCCGAATTGCTGAACGGCGTCTACGGCGGCAGTAAGGCCTTTGTTCTGGCATTTACGCAGTCGCTGCATCACGAACTGGCCAGCAAAGGCGTTCAGGTGCAGGCCGTACTGCCTGGCGCCACCGCGACGCCTTTCTGGGATAACGGCGGTCTGCCTGTCGATCGGCTCGACCCAAAAATCGTCATGAGCGCACAGGAGATGGTGGATGCCGCCCTGACCGGCTTTGCCCGCGGCGAGCTGATCACCATTCCGCCCCTGCAGGACGAAACCCTGTGGACAAATTACGAGCAGGCACGCCAGGCGATGATCCCGCACCTTGGCAGTGATGCGCCAGCTCCACGCTATCAGCCTGTTTCCATGCACTGATCCACCCTGACACCTTAATTACCTTAAAACTTATCATCTGAAGGAATATGACCATGAAACTGACGAATAACACTGTTTTTATCACCGGCGGCACCTCTGGCATCGGCCGCGCAATGGCAGAAAAATTTCACCGGCTGGGTAACCAGGTGATTATCTCCGGGCGCCGTGAGGCGCTGCTGAAGGAGGTGACCGCTGCCAGCCCGGGCATGGATTATGTGGTGCTGGATGTGACTAGCGCCGACAGCATCAGAGCCGCCGCGCAGAGCGTGCTGGCCCGCTATCCGGCGCTGAACGTGGTGATCAACAACGCCGGCATCATGCCTTTCGACAACGCGGCCGGCGAGCTGGACGATGCGCAGGCGGTCACCCTGCTGGACACCAATATTCTTGGGCCGGTGCGCGTCAGTGCCGCCTTTATCGAACACCTGAAGCAGCAGCCTGACGCGGTGCTGATCAACAACAGCTCAGTGCTGGCGTTTCTGCCGCTGGCAACCAACGCGCTCTACTCCGCCACCAAGGCCGCCATTCACTCTTACACCCTGTCTCAGCGTTTCCTGCTGCGCGACAGTGGCGTGCAGGTGATTGAAATTTCTCCGCCATGGGTTGATACCGACCTGATTTACAAGAGCGGCGATCCGCGTGCCATGCCGCTGGAAGACTTTATCCGCGAAACCTTCGACAAGCTCGGCACCGACACCATCGAAGCCATCGTCGATCGCGTGCTGCCGGTGCGCGATAACCCGGGCGCAGACGAGCATACCCTGGTGAACCAGTTCAACCAGTCCGTAGCGGATAACCCAATTCCTGTTCAGTAAACGCTACAGGGGCGTCCAGCCCCTGTTTTTTTATGCCGGAGATGAATAATGAACGCTGCTATCACGTCTTCCCAGCGCCGCGCCCTGCGCGCGCTAAGCATCGCTTACTTTGTACAGGCTACCGGTGCGCTGTCTGTCGCCGGCAGCCTGCCTGCTATCTCTGCTGCCTGGCAGCTGACTGATGCGCAGAGCGCGCGCTTACTGAGTATATTCGGCCTGACCTTTGCACTCGCCGCCCCGCTGGTTCAGGTCATGTTTGGTCATCTGCGCCGTCGCCAGCTGGTACTCACGGGCATCGCGCTTTTTGGCCTGGGCGCCTTCGCTTTTGCGCTGTCTCCGGCCTACGGTGCGCTGGTTGCCTCCCGCATACTGATGGGAGTGGGTGCAGGGTTTATCGGCCCGGTACTGGTTGCGCTGGGTTCTGAGCTGGTACATGAACAGCAGCGCGGGCGGGCTATCGGCATGGTGCTTCTCGGGGTATCGATGGCGAGCCTGGCCGGTATTCCGCTCGCCGCGTGGGTTGCCGGCATATGGGGGGCGAAAGCACTGTTTGCGCTGGTCGGACTGGTGAGCCTGCTGAGCGGGCTGAACATCCTGCTGACGGTGCCGGATGAAAGTGTGGGTTCGCGTATCCGGCTCGCCGAGATGGCGGACGTCCTGTCTGAGGGGAAATACCTGACGGCATTTCTGGTGGTGTTTTTCATCACCTCAGGGGTCTACAGCTTTTACTCTTTTATCGCCCCACTCATCCGCGACACCTACGCTGGCGGCACGCATGCGGTCTCTGCGGCGCTGGCAGTGCTGGGCGTAGCCGGGGTGCTGGGAAACCTCTGGGTCACCCGGGCGGCGACACGCTTTACATCTGAAAAGCTGCTACTAACGGGCATGACACTGCTCATCGTAGATACGGCGCTGATTGCCCTGCTGCCGAAAGCGCTGGGGGTGCTGCTGGCGGCGCTCGTTTTCTGGGCCTTTGCTACTGACCTGCTCTGGCCCAGCCAGCAGCGCAGGATCGTTGAACTGTCGTCTGCCCGGCATCGCGGCATTACGCTGGCGTTGACGAGTGCCTTTATGTTCGGGGGCATAGGCTTTGGCTCAGCGGTGGCCTCCTGGGTTTATCCGGTGGCGGGATTTTACGGGCTGGCCGGGATGTCGGTGGCCTTCATTGTACTGGCGTTGGTCAGCCTGCAGCTGTCCGAGAAGCTCAGGAAGCCCGTGGCGACTGCTGAGCCATGTCAGAGTGAAGCCTAAACGGACTGGCGACGGACTACGCTACAAACATGGCCATGATGGTAGTCAGCAGAAACGCCGGCGGGAAGATTTCGCTTACCTGTCCGGCGGCCTGCGCCTGGCGAAGCGTTGCCAGAGTGCATCTCCAGCGCAGTCTTGAATAGAGTTTCTTGTTCCCTCTCGTTGTAAATATACAAAAGAAGACGTTCATACCTGGCCAGCTACACTACTGTTGTTATATGACCCGCATTTATCTGTCCGATCATTCTTTTTATCTGAATACCGTCAGCCTGACTAAGAGGAGTAAAGGATGCGTATGAAATATTTACTACCAACACAAGTATATCTGTCTCATAACGCCGTTATGGCTTCAGGCATGTTGGTGCTGTCATTGTTGTTTTACAGCTCTGCGCTGACGGCAGGTACAACGATGTTCGACTCTTTACCTCCTGATACAGCAAGCCTTGAGCAGTATCAGTGGCATAATCGCCCTGTTATTGTATTTGCTCCATCTGAAAAAGATGCTGACTATGTCAGGCAAATTGCCATGCTAGAGCAAAGCAAAGCTGATTTAGCGGATCGCGATATCATTGTGCTAAGTGATACCTCACCCGCTGCCAGTGGCCAGCTGCGTTCGCAATTTAAGCCCGATGGTTTCGAAGTGATACTGGTCGGTAAAGATGGCGGAGTGAAAATTCGTCAAAAAACACCGCTTACTTCAGAAGATTTACTCTCTACCATCGACAGAATGCCAATGCGTAAGGCTAATTTGCGTTAATACCTCATACTACGCGACAAGGGTATTAAACGGGGTATAGCAGACAGCCGTTATCTGGCATTTACAAAAGCCTTTTTATAGAAAGTAGCGATGCTGAATAACACCATAACTTGCCCGACTGCAATTCACATAAATGTAAAAGTGTGAGTCTTCATATGTGGCTTTTTTAGTTCTAACGCAAATTACATCGCAAAGGTGAAATTTGTCGTGCAGCGACCTGATAATAAAAGCCCCTGAAGAGAACTTCAGGGGCTTTATAATCATCCGTAAGGATTAGAGAGCCATATCATGCTGAGCTTCAGCAGCGGCTTTTGGTTTCTGAGGTTGAGCCTGAGGAGAGTCCTGAGCGTCCTTCATCTGGATCACTGGCGGTTTTACCAGCTGCAGCGTTGCCGCCGTTTCATCCCAAACCTGCTGGGTCAGCGCAACGTTGCCGTTCAGTTTCTGCCCATAGCTAGGAACGATGCTACGGATCTTGCTCTGCCACTCCGCCGACTTGAATTGCTCAGGGAACAGTTCCTTCATCACGTTGATGGAAATAGGCGCAGCAGTAGAGGCTCCCGGAGAAGCGCCCAGCAGCGCAGCCAGGGTTTTCTGTTTATCGGTAACGATTTCAGTTCCCAGTTTAAGTACGCCGCCTTTTTCAGCATCTTTCTTGATGATCTGAACGCGCTGGCCTGCCTGAATGAGTTTCCAGTCCTCTTTACGCGCTGACGGATAATACTCTTTCAGCGCCTCGAATCGATCTTCGTCACTTAACATCACCTGGCCAATCAGGTATTTCACCAGGTCAAAGTTATCAAGCCCTACGTCTGTCATAGGACCCACGTTTTTGGTCGTAGTGGTACTTAACAGATCGAGGAAAGAGCCGTTTTTAAGGAACTTGGTCGAGAAGGTCGCAAATGGCCCAAACAGCACGACACGTTTACCATCCAGGAAACGCGCATCCAGATGCGGTACCGACATCGGTGGTGCGCCCACAGAAGCCTGTCCATAAACTTTTTGCGCGTGTTGACGGGCTATGTCCTGATTCTCTGTCACCAGGAACGAACCGCCGACAGGGAAACCTGCATAATTCTCAGCTTCCGGGATGCCCGTTTCCTGCAACAGTTTTAACGCCCCGCCGCCTGCGCCAATAAAGACATATTTAGCATCTACAGCGTGCTCTTTGCCGCTTTTCACGTCGGTAATAGTGACGTGCCAGGAGTTATCGCTGTTACGTTTAAAGCCCGTAACTTCAGACGAGGTTTCCAGCTTAAAGTTAGCGTCTTTTTTCAGGCTACCCACCAGCTGGCGTGTAATTTCGCCATAGTTGACGTCGGTGCCAACCGGCGTCCAGGTTGCAGCCACTTTCTGGTGTGGATCGCGCCCGGCGATAATCAGAGGAGCCCATTGCTTGATCTGATTCTGATCGGTAGAGAACTTCATCCCCTGAAACAACGTCGTCTGCTGCAGCGCTTCATAACGTTTAGTCAGGTAATCAACGTTCTTGTCACCCCATACAAAGCTCATATGTGGCGTAGAGTTGATGAAAGAGTGCGGATCGTTTAACACGCCACGCTTTACCTGGGATGACCAGAACTGGCGAGAAATCATGAAGGATTCGTTGATTTCAAGCGCTTTAGACACATCAATCGAACCGTCTGGACGTTCTGGCGTATAGTTCAGCTCCATATTGGCGGAGTGACCCGTACCGGCATTGTTCCAGCCATTGGATGATTCGAGCGCAACACCATCCAGCTTTTCAACCATGAGCTGTTTCCAGTCAGGCTGGAGCTCTTGCAGTAACGTGCCCATTGAGGCACTCATAATACCGCCGCCAATCAGAAGTACGTCTGTTTTTTCGTTAGCGTCTTCAGCATGGGCTGTCGCACTGACTAACATCGCGATGAGAGATAACGCAGGGAAAATTTTATTTTGTTGCAGCATTATATTTAGTACTATCGAAAATAGATGAGTGAAGCAATATTTTAACTTACTCGTATCGATTTTTAAACACTCCATATAAAACACCGCTTCAAAAAGATGACAATATTTAATTTTTAAATTAAATAAAACGTATTTTAACTAAAAAAATCAGGTTGCTGATTTTTTATTATCAACCATTGAAATCTGCCGTAGAAACTAAAAACCAGCCAGCGCGAAACCTAAGAAAAGATAACAGGCTGGTTCCGCACGATGTTTGCTGGTAAAAAAAGACCTACACGGGCATCTAACTTAAATTTTTATTATTGTTTGGCCGGTGAAATTTTTCGCCTGCCGTATGCTGTGGCCGGTTTTCATAAAATAGAAAGGCGCGGAATTTTTACTGTTTTCCCTTTCTCTCGTTAATAAAAGAGCAACATGATATCCCGCCACACCCTGTCGTTTTTTTCAGCACGCATGCACAGGGTAAATAAACGACCAGCCTTCAGCGTTCTGCAATCAATTACAGGTTATGAGTAAGCTTTTGAATGTTGTCAGAAAGCATATCCAGCAGAGCCTTAACATAAATATTACTATTTCCCTGATGCCACATCACACTCAGCGGAAGCCCTTCCACATTCTTCATCGGCGAGAGAGCAAGGTATTTCACGCCGTCAGCGTTCATATTCTTATAGGATGAGGGGACCAGAGCAATACCCAGACCGGCGGCCACAAAACTCAGGATGGTCTGTTTCTCTTCTGCATACTGCGCAATAACGGGTACGCAGCCGCCCGCTTTGAAAACGTTCATCGTCAGATCGTGACTATGAGGCCGGGTACGCCTTTCCGGCACGATTACCGGCTCATTACGAAAATCATCGATACTGACTTCACTATGACTTACCAGCCGGTGATGGGCAGGAACGGCGAGCACGCAGGTTTCATTAGTGATAAATCGCGTGGTCAGCGTTACGTCAACCTGTTCAGGCGGACGTACAAAAATTACATCCAGCCATCCGGAGAGCAGCCGAGGGATAAGGCTGTGCGTTTTATCTTCAGTAATATGGATATCCGCATCAGGAAATTGCCTGACAAAAAGATTAATCAGTTCCGGCAGTAACCCTCTGGCGGCGCTGTCAATAGCGCCTATCCGCAGCGTTCTTTTTTGCGATAATGTTTTTTTGCGGAACCGCAGCCGTAGCGCATCGAAATCAGCAATTACGGCTTTGGCCTCATTCAAAAATGCTGCCCCTTCAGGCGTCAGCGACACATTTCTGGTCGATCGGTTCAGTAGCCTTATCCCCAGGTCCTCTTCCAGCAATTTTATGAAGCGGCTGAGTGATGCAGGCATCATTTCAAGTTTTCGGGCTGCCCGGCCAAAGTGAAGTTCATCACCCAGCACCACAAAGCAACGCAACTGATTTATATCCATTTTTCCACCCAAAACTGGTTATGCAAATTATTTGTATAAAGCAGTGCCGATGATAAAGCCGCGCAAAACTTCATACTGGGATTATTACAAAACGATAACAACCCTACATGACTGTGGAGCATCCTGAAATGAATAACGACCTCGAAAAAAAGGTTATGCGAAAGGTTACCCTGCGCATCATTCCTTTTATTATGCTGCTGTATTTCATTGCGTTCCTGGACCGGGTGAACATAGGTTTCGCTGCCCTGACCATGAATCAGGATCTGGGTTTTTCCCCCACCGTATTTGGGCTGGGTGCCGGCATTTTCTTTCTCGGCTATTTTCTTTTTGAAGTCCCGTCCAACTTAATCCTGCATAAAGTGGGCGCCCGCATCTGGATCGCTCGCGTGATGATCACCTGGGGCCTGGTCTCTGGCTGCATGGCTTTTGTGCAGGGTACGACCAGCTTCTATATTCTGCGCTTTCTGCTCGGCGTGGCTGAGGCAGGCTTTTTCCCGGGCATCATCCTCTATCTCAGCTACTGGTTCCCGGCCGCAAAACGCGCGCAGGTCACTGCCATCTTTATGGCCGCAGCTCCGCTCTCCACTGCACTGGGATCGCCTATTTCAGCCGCTTTGCTGGAGATGCATGGTTTCCTCGGCTACGCCGGTTGGCAGTGGATGTTTGTACTGGAGGCTGTCCCGGCGCTGATGCTTGGCGTTGTGGTGTTGTTCTTTCTTACTGACCGCCCGGCCAAAGCCAAGTGGCTGACTGACGAAGAGCGCACCTGGCTGGAAAACACGATGCAGGCTGAGGAGCTGGCTCGCACCGCTAAACAGAGCCACAGCAGCGCATGGCGAGGGCTGGCGGACAAGCGCGTACTGGCACTGGCACTGGTCTATTTCGGTACGTCCGCCGGATTATATACGCTTGGTATATGGTCGCCGCAAATCATCCGCAGCTTCGGCGCCACATCGCTTGAAATTGGTTTCCTTAACGCCTTCCCGGCTGTCATCGGCGTTATCGCCATGATCCTGTGGGCACGCCATTCCGACCGTACTAAAGAGCGCAGCTGGCATGTGATTGGCGCCTGCCTGCTGGCTGCTGCCGGGCTGATTTACGCCGGTAACGTCAGCACGCTGTTCGCCGTGATCATCGCCTTAACGCTGGTCACCGTGGGGATCAGCGCATCCAAACCTCCACTGTGGAGCATGCCAACGCTGTTTCTCAGCGGGCCGGCAGCCGCAGCGGGTATCGCTACGATCAACTCCATCGGCAATCTCGGCGGTTTTGTCGGCCCGATGATGATTGGCGTAATCCGTCATCAAACCGGTAGCTACAGCTGGGGGCTCTACTTTGTCGCCGCGCTGCTGGCGCTCTCAGCTCTGATTGTCCTGATTCTTTCTGCCAGAGCGAATAAACCGCAAACGGCAGAGATCCCTCATCCTCATACTCATTGACTGGAGAAGTAACTATGCGTAACTACAAAATTGCAGCCATACCTGCCGACGGTATCGGTCCGGAAGTCATTTCAGCAGGTGTTGAGGTGCTGCAGGCGCTGACACGTCGCGATCCACAACTGAAGTTTGATGTAGAGACCTTTGACTGGGGGTCGGATTACTACAAAAAACATGGCGTGATGATGCCAGAAGAGGGACTGAACACGCTGAAGAAGTTCGACGCTATTTACTTCGGCGCGGTGGGAGCGCCCGATGTGCCTGACCACATCACGCTGTGGGGGCTGCGTCTGCCGATTTGCCAGGGTTTTGACCAGTACGCCAATGTTCGACCTACCAAAATCCTGCCGGGCGTGACGTCACCGTTGCGTAACCGTGGTCCGGGCGATCTTGACTGGGTCATCGTGCGTGAAAACTCTGAGGGCGAATACTCCGGTAACGGCGGTCGTGCGCATCGAGGCTTGCCAGAAGAGGTGGGTACCGAAGTGGCCATCTTCACCCGCGTTGGAGTCACGCGCATCATGCGCTATGCCTTCAGACTGGCGCAGTCACGTCCGCGCAAGCTGCTGACCGTAGTGACCAAATCCAATGCCCAGCGTCACGGTATGGTGATGTGGGATGAAATTGCCGCTGAGGTAGCGCTGGAGTTCCCGGATGTGCAGTGGGACAAGATGCTGGTCGATGCCATGACGCACCGTATGACGCTGCATCCGCAGACGCTGGATACTATCGTTGCCACCAACCTGCATGCCGATATTCTGTCTGATCTGGCCGGTGCGCTGGCAGGCAGTCTGGGTGTGGCGCCTACCGCCAATATCGATCCGGAACGCCGCTTCCCATCCATGTTTGAACCGATCCATGGTTCAGCGTTCGATATCACCGGCAAAGGCATCGCTAATCCGGTTGCGACCTTCTGGACCGCCGTGCAGATGCTTGAACATCTGGGCGAACGCGACGCTGCTGCGCTGATCATGGAAGGCATCGAATACGTGTGTAAGAAAGGCATTCTGACGCCTGATATCGGCGGCACCGCCACTACCGCTGACGTCACCCGCGCCGTGGTGCAATTTATCGAAGCCAAAGCTGACGTTGCCGAGACCGCATAACCATGAAAAATGAACAGGCCGCAGCGATCCTGCAGGATATCTTTCAGCAGGCTGTCGACAGCGCCCGCGCCGGGCCGGTGATCCCTCCGAATCTGCCGGAAAAGCCACGCGGTCGTTGCGTGGTGATCGGTGCCGGAAAAGCTTCGGCAGCGATGGCGGCAGCGGTGGATGCGGCCTGGCCGGATGTGGATCTGTCAGGCGTGGTAGTGACGCGTTATGGTCACGCGGTGCCCGCGGGTCGCATCCGCATTATCGAGGCGGCGCATCCCGTGTCAGATGCCATGAGTGAAACGGCCGCCATGCTGATTGTGGAGGCCCTGCGCGGGTTGACACCGGATGATCTGGTGCTGGCGCTGATTTCCGGTGGGGGGTCTGCGCTGATGGCGCTGCCCGCCCCGGGATTGACGCTGGCCGATAAGCAGAAAATCACCCGCTCTCTGCTACACAGTGGCGCCAACATCAAAGAGATGAATCTGGTACGTCGTCACCTCTCCGCGGTGAAAGGCGGCAAGCTGGCGATGCTGGCGCAACCGGCCCGTATCGTGTCACTGATTATCAGTGATGTGCCGGGCGATAATCCGGCAGACGTAGCGTCTGGCCCCACCGTTGCCGACCACAGTATGCCGCATGATGCGCTCCAGGTACTGCAGCGCTACGGCATCGCGATCCCTGACGCTGTTCGCGACCTGCTAAACCAGCCGGCCAGCCCGGTGAAAAACGTAGCGAACGGCGAAGTCAGGCTAATCGCTACCCCTGCGCTGGCTTTGCAGGCAGCTGCGGTAGCCGCACGCAATCACGGACTCACGCCGCTTATTCTGGGCGATGCGATAGAAGGTGAAAGCCGTGAAGTAGCCGTGGTTATGGCCGGTATCGCCAGGTCAGTGAAGCAGTACGGGCACCCGGTTCCCGCCCCTGCTCTGCTGTTGTCGGGGGGTGAAACCACCGTAACGGTCAGCAACGGTCAGCCAGGAAAAGGGGGGCGCAACACCGAGTTTTTGCTCAGCCTTGCCTGCGCATTGCAGGGTGAACAGGGTATCTGGGCAGTCGCCGGCGACAGTGATGGTATTGACGGTACGGAAGATGCAGCGGGCGCGATGGTCTTCCCGGACACGCTGACACGCGGCAAAATACGCGGCCTTAATGCGGTTAATTCTCTTAATGGACATGACAGCTACAGCTATTTTCACGCGCTAGATGATTTGCTGATCACCGGCCCGACGCTAACCAACGTAAATGATATCCGGGCAATATTGATTGCCTGAGCCTGTTGCTCTCCTGCGAGCCGGGAGAGCCATTTTCATACTTAGCGTTTTTCAGCCTGAGCCCGTTTGTTAACGTTCTGCCTGCTTCACCTGATGCTCTATCCTGGAAAGCTACAGCCTGTTGCATCGGATTTGCGCGATCTGAAAAATCCATTCGCCCTATTAAAGCCAGTTAAGCTTCTGGATAACGACTACCTTTTCCCGTCACGCGTTGGTTCTTCACGACACATCTCAACCAGACAATATAACCGTATTTTTCATGAATGGATCGGGAAGCTGGGCCTCGGTAAGACGCTCTCCAGTACGCATTAAATGCGCAGAACCAAGCCATATCTGATCTATAAAAAAGAATCTTCGGATAATTCACTTACTTTTTGATCACTAAAAACTTGAAAGCAGAGTACGTTTCCGTGGCACTGAAGCAGATGATGCTCTGGAAGTATCGGCGTCAATCGAAGTCTGGCCTGTGAGGGCTGCAACAGCAGCACTATGCCAGGAGCGGACATTACTGGCATCATGTTATGTTGTTAACCGGGAGCAGTTCATGGGGTGTGCAGTTCGCACAACGAGGGAGCTGTCTGACACTGATTATTGATGGAGAAGATGAATGACAAGTGATTTGATTGCGCTTTCTGCTATTGGCGTAGCTATCCTTTTTGGCGCAATGAGCCCGGGTGTCAGCTTTCTTCTCGTGGCACGAACGGCCATGTCCGGTTCCAGACGGGCGGCTTTATCTGTCGCTGCAGGTATGGGTTTTGGTGCGTTTATTTTTGCTGTCATAGCTTTAGCAGGTCTTCATACCCTGCTGACTCTGGTCCCATCCCTTTACACGGGCCTGAAGGTTGCAGGCGGTTGCTATCTTTTATGGCTGGCGTTGAAAATGTTCCGCCGTCCTTCAAATCGTTTCAACGATTCTGCCGGTTCAGAGGAAGTCAGCGCCTCAAAAGCTTTTATGACAGGCGTATTTACGCAAATCAGCAATCCGCATACTGCACTGGTCTTTGCCAGTATTTTTTCCGCAGCGCTTAGTAAAAATATTCAGCCTGTTATGTACATCATTCTGCCCACAATGGCATTCGTTATTGATGTGCTCTGGTATGCAGTCGTTGCATGCTTATTATCAACTGACGGGCCACGTCAGGCTTACATTAGATACCGTAAATTTTTAGATAAACTCAGCGGAGGCGTTATGGCCCTTCTGGGAATACGACTGCTGTTGAAATAAGTCAGACGAGCACGATGTAGTCTACTGACAAGAAGTGCGCATGTCCGCTTTTCGCTCAAAGCGGACATTAGCCTACGTGCCTGTCTGCTTAATGTCATAGCAGAGGTATCGGCGCCGCCGTGATAACAGGCATTGAGGATAAATGTCTGTTTTATCGAGCAGCTTATTGATTCTCTTACATATCCATGCAGTAAGGTAACAATCATCAGAGTGCTGTTTACAAGAACAACTTGTTGCGCCTGGCGTCGATTCGCCGATCGAGCCTGCGTGTCATCCAGACTTCCGCAAGATCCGCAGCCGGTTAAGGCAAAAGCCGATACAGACGCCGGGTCTGAGGCTGGCTTAAAAATTCATTTGGCTCAAATCAGCGATAAGCCCCTGCCCTTTGGGCTGCCAGTTAAGCTGCTGGCGCGTCCAGGCACCGCTGGCACGCAGATCCATCGTTGCAAAAGCGGCGAACCAGCCGAAATGCTCCGCGGCCTGTTCTGGTTTCAGCGAAACGGCGGGAATATCCAGGCCTGTCGCCACGGTTTCAGCAATCAGCCGTGAGGCAATGCTTTCTTCGGCTACCGCATGATAGCGTTTGCCGCATTCGCCTTGCTCAAGCACCTTTACATACAGTCCGGCCACGTCATCCACGTGTGCCGCACACCAGGCATTTTCGCCTTCACCAATATAAGCTGCCGCGCCTTTTTCCCTGGCAAGCGCGATGTAATAGCTGATTAATCCCTGGCGTTCGGTATTGTGAACCTGAGGCAAACGCACCACCCTGACATCGATCCCCGATTCCAGTAGTTGGGAACCTTCAAGCTCAGAGGCTACACGTGGGTTGGGGTGTGCCGGGTTAAAATTTTGCTCAAGAGCAGGTTGGCCACTGCCGTCATCGCCCATTCCAGTTCCGGAGGTGATCAATAACGGGCGCTGACTGCCCTGCAGCACAGAGCCAATAGCACGAATAACCCGGCGATCTTTCTCGCAATTCTCCGCAAAACGGCTGAAATCATGATCGAAGGCGGTGTGGATCACGGCATCGCATTGATCAATGCCTGCGAGCCACGCCAGTGGATCTTCCAGCGTTCCGTGCTGAGCGGTTGCGCCCCGATCGGCTAACTGCCGGGCGGCTTCTTCTGAACGCACCAGCCCGACGACCTGATGACCGCCTGCCAGCAGGACCGATACCAGACGTGAGCCAATAAAGCCCGTTGCACCCGTTAGAAAAATACGCATAGTCTGTCTCCTGAGTGATTGACGGCGACAGCGTAGGCGCGGCTCTCTTACTATTAAAGTAGTGACATTTTCAGTGTATAAACATTAACAGGCTAATCTATGACACTGCTTTCTGAAAATCCGCTGGGTGAGTTTTTAAGGGCCCGTCGTTTGGGACTTGATCCAGCTTCGTTTGGTTTCTTGCCCGGCCGCCGCCGTACGCCGGGCCTGCGCCGCGAAGAAGTGGCCCAGCTCGCGAATATCAGTCCGACCTGGTATACCTGGCTTGAGCAGGGCCGCGGGGGCGCCCCCTCGCGCGAGGTATTAAACCGCATTGCTGTCGGACTGCGACTTACCTCTCCCGAACGCGATCATCTGTTTATACTCGCGTTTGGCCATCCTCCGGAAAACCGGGTCAGTCCGTCCCGCAACATAACCCCACGACTGCAACGCATGCTGGAAAGCCTGACGATTCCGGCAATTATCAAAACCGCCACCTGGGATGTGGTGGCATGGAATCACCCTGCGTCGGTTGTGCTGAAGGATTATGCGCTGCTCCCGCCCGCGCGGCGCAATATTCTGCGCCTGCTTTTTACCGACCCGCAGGCGCTGGAGATGCAGGACGACTGGGAGAGTGTGGCCCGGCTCATCGTCAATGCCTTTCGAGCGGATGCCGCGCGCCTTGGCGCTTCAGAGGAAATCGATCGGCTGGTTGAGGAGCTGTCAGCACAAAGCGCTGACTTCGCCCGCCTCTGGCGCAACAACGATGTTGCCGGGCATGGGGAAGGGTTAAAGGTGCTGCATCATCCTCAAATCGGGAGAGTTGCGCTGGAGTTTGCCACCTTTTCTGTTGAAGGGAGGCCGGATCTGACAATGATGCTATTCAATCCAGCAACTGATGACAGCAGGGAGAAAATAGCGCGCTGGATCAGCCTGAATTCGCCTCAGCGCGAAGGCTGAGCCAGGCAGTCTTCATTTTCGTAGAGTAACTGACAACTTTAAAAAAACAGCACGGGAGAAAGCATGGACTCTATTCAAGGAAGGTTAAGAATCGCAGCAGGACAGTTTGCGCCAGCGCGCGGCTGTATTGATGAGAATATGCGTTATCACGAAATGTTGATTGAGTCTGCGGCATCGGCAGGCGTTAACCTCATCTTTTTTCCTGAACTCTCTCTGACGGGTTATGAACCAGAAATGGCTGAAGAAGTGGCACTGGCTGATGAAAGCTGTCTGCACCCACTTCAGGTATTGTCTGACAGGTACGATATGACAATTATTGTAGGCGCACCGTTGCATGTTAAAGATGGAAAACCGGCTATTGGTGCATGTGTGATTTCATCAAAACGGCCCGTTTTCTGTTACCGAAAAATATACCTCCATCCGGGAGAGTCCGATTATTTTTCAGCGGGTGATACGGAGTGCGTGTTTAAGGAAAGGTCATTTAATGTTGGCATAGCCATATGCGCAGATGCAGGACAGCCCGTACATGCAGAACGCACGGTGCAGCAGGGTGCTGAAGTCTATCTGAATGCCGTTTTGAGCGCCGGCGGGTTTGATAAAGATTCAGGACAGCTGCAAAGCTACGCCAGACTTTACGCAATGCCCACGCTGATGGCCAATTACTGTGGCCCGTCAGGTGGCTGGAAACCGGTCGGAAAAAGCGCCGCATGGGATGCAAGGGGAGAACTTATTGCTCAGGCTCCGGAGGATTGTGCTGCCCTGGTCATCATGGACCTGCAGGATAATGGCTGTTTCGGGCAAGTGATCTGCCTTCATAACTAAAAAAACTGAGAAAGCTCAGCAGGTCTCTTTCGAAAGCTCGTCAGCGCTTTTCTGTCATCTCAGAGAAGTGCTTTTTTCTTTCAGAAAATCAGGTGCCCTGTAGTTTGATAGCGTGAAAGGCTAACATCCGCTTTTCGCTTATAGCGGACCTTACCTTTCTTATATGTCTGCTCTGTGCCAGGAGCGGACGTTGTTAAAACAGCGTATTTTAATCAGTCTGAAGCTGTTAAAGGATTCAATGTTCTCGCACGCTGTTTAATACGTGAACTTACAGATATGCTGCAATGTCTCTGAAAGATTACTATCAATAATGAAGTCCTGTTCATGAATTCATGTACGGCAACGCGCTTAAAGAGGGAAAAATGGATAAGTATGCGGAACGACTCACAGGGTTTATGCGCGCTGTAGGTTGTATGAATGATGCGGCAAATCGTATATCTGATTATTTTGTGGTTAAACTTGAGGAAAGCGACAGCATGCTGTCTTCTTTGGCGATGTATCACTCATCTATTACAAATAAATTTCCGGCCGCATACTGGCACCCACAACTCAAAGAATGTTCTCAACAAATAGTTATGGAAACAGTGGCAATATGGTTTTTTGAACATGAAGACATGCAGCTTCTGCCATCCTCATTGAAGCAGAATATCCTGGGTAATTTCATAGATGCTCTCATTGAAATGACAGGTAATGCACTATTCTATAGCCTCATCACTAGCCCACCAGTGTGGTATGGCTCCCAACACGACGAGTTTGTCATCGAATCACAATATGGCAGATACCTCATTCATTTCAGTTGTCACTGACTTTTTTGTCACAATCTAACTTCAGCAAAGCTTTCCTACACAACCTTTACTTCGGTTAGCGAAATCGGCTGAGGGCTTGGCTCGCTGGAGAAATGAAAAAACCATAAATCATTCATTGCTAATATCCGCTTTTCGCTCAAAGCGGACATCTACCTTCACGCAGGCGCCTTCCGCAACACACTAAATCAGAGTCGAAAATCTCTCCCTACCCGCCTCTAAACTCTTCAGATATCGCATATTCCGTATTTGACAATAAAGTAAAGACGCGACAGTTTTACGCAGCAGTTGCCAGGCCATAAAAGGCGTTAAGTGACCCAAAATCCCTCGCCCCGCGCTAAAAAGGAGATGTGCCATGGTGAAGCAACTATACATTCTCCTTGCACATCAACCCGCAAAGAGTAACCTATATACAAAACATATACGTTTCATATAGGCCACCCATGGGCATTGTCAAAATATCCGATCTGATGCATGAAAATCTGCGTATCGCCAGTCAGGCGATGAGCCGCTCCATCAACGCGCAAGCCGAA
>Ga0209371_1001027_pt1 | contig 21171 bp, 20 predicted proteins | sample AgamicAtAmrz_FD_187165 | JGI IMG/M metagenome (GOLD analysis project Ga0209371, IMG submission 187165) | Agave microbial communities from Guanajuato, Mexico - At.Am.rz (SPAdes) (version 2) | ecosystem: Host-associated > Plants > Roots > Rhizosphere | place: Guanajato, Mexico | collected 2012-06-07
AGTGCTTTCTCGTCAAAAATTTCAGCTCCGTTCTCATCGAATTCCGCGTTCTCATGTAACTCGTTTACTTTCAGCGTATTCTGGCTCATAAGCGGCTCCTACCCGTGATTCCAGGGCAGAACATAAAGCTGTTGTGTTCTGCCGGATTATCGCTGCGGTAAATAACGCAACGGGTTTACGGATTTCCCCTTGTAACGAATTTCAAAATGTAATCTGACTGAACTGGTTCCGGTGCTACCCATGGTAGCGATCTTTTGCCCCGCCTTAACTTCCTGTTGTTCCCGGACCAGCATTGTATCGTTGTGGGCGTAGGCGCTCAGGTAATCATCATTGTGTTTGATGATGATTAAATTACCGTAACCCCGGAGTGCGTTACCTGCGTAAACCACTCGTCCTGAAGCAGTGGCCACCACAGATTGTCCGCGTGTCCCGGCGATATCGATACCTTTATTGCCACCTTCGGCGGCAGAGAAGTTATCGATAATCTTCCCATCAGTCGGCCAGCGCCAGCTTCCGACCGGCGTTGAACTGTTGGTTGTGCTGCTAACCGTAGGGGGTGCGGTAATCACTGGAGCTGTTGTCGTTGCAACATTTGCTCCTTTCGAAGGCAACAATTTGCTGCCACCCGAATTTCCCGAATCATCAGAATACGTAATAACAGGTTGCTGTGCAACAGCAGGAGATTTAATTTGTGGCGCTGCCGCAACCCCGCCCTGCGTTGCATCAGCCGCAGTAATGGAATTTCCACCGGTAATTGGCTGGCCCGACCCATTTCCAATCTGTAATGTCTGTCCGACATTCAGGCTGTATGGCGCCGGAACGTTGTTGCGCTGGGCTAAATCGCGGAAATCGTTGCCGGTGATCCAGGCAATATAGAACAATGTGTCTCCGCGCTTAACGGTATACGTTTCACCTGAGTAGCTACCCTTAGGAATATTCTGGTAACTGCGGTTGTACACTATACGGCCATTCTGCGTTTCAACATTATTGCTGGTACTAATCATTCCACCGCTGACTGGGGCAGATGCTGAATTTCTGCTTAACATTTGTCCCTGAGAGGGTGCGGCAGGAATACCGCCTGAAACCTGGCCTCCGCCCGCCGGGGTGTTCATCATGCCGCCACCATCGCCGACGCGGCTGATCGGGGCCTGAGAATTGTCGCCAGAGCTGCAGCCAGCCAGCCAGAAACCTACCAGTGAAAGAGCCGCCAGACGGCGTAACTGAAAAAGTGTGCTTCCCGTGCTCATTAATCCCCCGTGATGGCAGCGCTGTTCTGTGTATTTCACTGTACCTGCCAGCAGAATGCTCTGCATGGCGCGGTAAAATCTGCTTTTTTATTGAATAAACTGGATAGTAACAACATCAGCTACGTGGTGCCATGAAACAGTTGTGAAGAAATACGTAGAAGGTCAGGCCAGGTCGCCCTGCACCAGTGGCACAAAACGCACCGGCTCAATGATCTCTTCAACCACCTCTTCGCCCTGACGACGCAGGCGTTTCAGCACCTGCTGCTCTTCACCAACCGGCAGCACCATAATGCCGCCTTCTGCCAGCTGTGCTATCAGCGCAATCGGAATTTCCGGCGGTGCCGCCGTGACGATAATCGCATCGAAAGGGCCACGCGAAGGCCAGCCCTGCCAGCCATCGCCATGGCGCGTGGAGACGTTATGCAGATCCAGCTGCTTGAGGCGACGCTTTGCCTGCCACTGCAGCCCTTTAATCCGCTCCACGGAATAAACATGATCGACCAGATGGGCCAGAATCGCCGTCTGATAACCCGAGCCGGTACCGATTTCCAGCACCCGGGAGTGCGGATTCAGCGCCAGTAGCGCAGTCATTCTCGCCACCATATAGGGCTGAGAGATCGTCTGTCCGGAACCGATAGGCAGGGCAACATTGTCCCAGGCTTTATGCTCGAAGGCCTCGTCGATAAAACGCTCGCGCGGCACGTCACTCAGGGCTTTCAGCAGATTTTCATCGTCGATGCCCTGCTGACGCAACTGCGTCAGCAATGTCTCAATACGCCGGTTTACCATGCCAGGTTTACCTCAGCCTGGACCAGCCAGTCGCTGAGCACATCCTGCGCACTGTGTGCCGTTAAATCGACATGCAGCGCGGTGACAGACACATAGCCCTGATCCACGGCGGCGAAGTCCGTATCCGGTCCCGCATCCAGCTGTTCGCCGGGCGGGCCAATCCAGTAGAGAGTGTTGCCACGCGGATCCTGCTGGGCAATCACCTGGTCGGCAGGATGGCGGCTGCCGCAGCGCGTTACGCGAATACCTTTTAGCTCTGCCAGGGGCAAATCGGGAACGTTGATATTGAGTATGCGGCCCGTACGCAGCGGTTCATGCGTCAGCGCCTTCAGAATGGCGCAGACGACCGCCGCCGCCGTCGCGTAGTGCTGATGGCCATTCAGCGACACCGCGATGGCCGGCAGGCCGAGATGCCGCCCTTCCATCGCGGCCGCTACCGTGCCGGAGTAAATCACATCATCACCCAGATTGGGGCCGGCATTGATCCCTGATACCACGATATCGGGACGCGGCTGCATCAGTGCGTTTACCCCCAGATAAACACAATCGGTCGGCGTGCCCATCTGAACGGCAATATCGCCGTTTTCATGGGTGAAGGTGCGCAGGGGCGTTTCCAGGGTTAATGAGTTCGAGGCACCGCTTCGGTTACGATCGGGGGCAACTACCTGAACGTCAGCAATCTGCCGAAGGGCTTTTGCCAGAGTCTGAATCCCTGGCGCATGAATGCCGTCATCGTTACTGAGCAATATCCGCATTTCGTTCTGACCTTTTTTTATTCGACTGGTCGCTGTGGCTGAACCTGTCTGAACGGCATGGCAACAGGTGGGACATGGACAGCGATTTTTGCATTCTAGCGAGGCACGCGAGGAAGTGGTAGGCGTAAATCACAGGACAACAGAGGTTTGCCGCAACATTACCCACACTGTGGGTCAGGTTGCGGCGGCGATTACTCATCAGGCTGGTCGGAACCATCCGCGTGGGTCAGCAGTTCCCGGACAACGCTGGTGGCAAAGCTGCCTGCGGGCAGCCAGAACGCCAGCGCCAGCGTCGCCGCATCCTGCCAGTGCCATTGCATATCGCGCGGCACCACCAGCATGGCGCGGCGTGCGGCGTCGACTTTCTCGCGTTCAGTCAGGCCGATCAGCAGCGCAGCATCGGCCAGCGCCTGCTGTTCAAAGGCCAGCGCCTCCGCCTGTGGACCTGGCTCGCCGCGCCCCGGCAGCGGCGCGGTAATGCGCAGCTCATGCTGATCGACCCGGCGCTGCGACTCAGCCAGCTCATCAGGCTGCACGACAAACCAGCTGCCACGGCCGGTCAGCTGCAGCGCATCGCCGTTAAGCACCTGAGTCAGCCCACCCTGCTGCTGCAGACGCGCACTGGTTACCTGGTTAAACAGCGCACTGCGCGCGACAGAGAGCAACAGGCTGCGCTTGTTGCGGTCGCGCAGGGTAATCTCGTTGCGCGCCCACTTCTCCGCCATCACAAGGTTGTTCCCGCCGCGACCAAAGCGTTGTTCACCGAAATAGTTCGGCACGCCCGCCGCGCAAATCTGCGCCAGCCGGGTTTCAACGGCGTCACGGTCGCTGATCTGACGAATCACCAGTCGGAATGCGTTGCCTGCCAGCGCGCCGATGCGCAGCTTACGCTTGTGGCGCACCGCCTGCAGAATGTCGACCCCTTCCAGCGCAAAACCGCGCAGATCGGGCATCGCATTGCCCGGCAGACGAAAACAGAGCGTCTGCTCCGTCACCGCATGGCGGTCTTTCATCCCGGCATAGCTCAGGTCGCGCGCAGGCACCCCGAGATACTTCGCCAGTGCTTCCGCCACAAAGCGGGTATTCGCGCCCACCTTCCGGATGCGCACCAGCAGATGCTCACCTTCCCCGTCCGGGCCGTAGCCCAGGTCTTCCACGACCACAAAATCGTCCGGATTCGCCTTGATAACGCCGGAAGCGGCGGGCGTGCCGTGCAGGTAGTTCAGCTTCATTGGCTGTCTGCTTTCAGCAGTAAGGCTACCGCCTCGCAGGCAATCCCTTCACCGCGCCCGGTAAAGCCCAGTTTTTCTGTCGTGGTGGCTTTGACGTTGACTGCATCCATGTGGCAACCCAGATCTTCCGCGATGTTAATTCGCATCTGCGGCACGTGCGGCAGCATCTTAGGCGCCTGCGCGATAATGGTGACGTCCACATTGCCGATGCGATAGCCTTTGGCTTCGATACGACGCCAGGCTTCGCGCAGCAGGCCGCGGCTGTCCGCGCCTTTGAAGGCGGGATCGGTGTCCGGGAACAGTTTGCCGATATCGCCCATCGCGACGGCACCCAGCAGGGCGTCAGTAAGCGCATGCAGCGCCACATCGCCATCCGAATGGGCGATGAAACCCTGCTCAAACGGAATCCGCACACCGCCAATCACTAACGGACCCTCTCCGCCAAAGGCGTGAACGTCAAAACCGTGACCGATACGCATCATGCGCTCTCCTTTAATTGAATCTGACTCAGATAAAAAGCCGCCAGCGCCAGATCTTCCGGCCGGGTGACTTTGATGTTATCACTGCGTCCGCTGACCAGCAGCGGATGGTAGCCGCAATACTCCAGCGCCGACGCTTCATCGGTGATGGTGGCACCTTCGTCCAGCGCCCGCGTCAGGCAGGCGGTAAGCAGCGCATGCGGGAAGAATTGCGGTGTTAAGGCATGCCAGAGGTCGTCGCGTTCCACCGTGTGAGCGACCGCCGCTTTACCCGGCTCACCCCGTTTCATGGTGTCGCGCACCGGCGCGGCCAGAATCCCGCCGACGTGACTTTGCTGACGCACATTCAGCAGTTGCTGAAGGTCGTCAGGATGCAGACAGGGTCGCGCCGCGTCATGGACCAGCACCCACGCGGAACCCTGCGCGGCCTGTAAGCCAGCGAGCACCGATTCGGCGCGCGTCTCGCCGCCGGTGACCCGCACGACGCGCGGATCCTGGGCCAGTGGCAGTGAGCTGAAGTAGCGATCGTCAGGGCTGAGGGCGACAACAACCTGTCGGATAGCGGGATGGGAAAACAGACGGGCGATGCTGTGTTCCAGAAGGGTGTGCTGACCAATCGTCAGATACTGCTTCGGACAGGTTGCCTGCATACGGCTGCCAATCCCGGCAGCGGGCACTACGGCAATCACATCCGCAAGGGAGGCCAGAGTGTTCATGTTTTATCGTTGTTGGTTTTGCGCAGAAAGTTGCGCGTTGCGTTTGTTCTGGTCAGGCACCAGACGATAGAAGGTCTCACCGGGCTTAATCATGCCCAGTTCATTGCGTGCACGCTCCTCAATCGCTTCTGAGCCGCCATTGAGGTCGTCAATTTCGGCAAACAGCTGATCGTTTCGCGATTTCAGTTTGGCATTGTTTGCCTGTTGCACCGCGACATCATCATTGACGCGCGTATAGTCATGGATGCCATTTTTCCCCAGCCACAACGAATATTGCAGCCAGCCAAGCAGCACCAGTAACAGTAACGTCAGTTTTCCCATCCCGCCCCCTAAAAACGGCCCAATCATCCCATAACTTTGCACAGGACTCCACACCAGCGGCGAAAATGGCGCGCTTTGCTGCGCGTCCGGGCAAAATATGCATCCGTACCGATTCTGACGGGAAAAGATTTGTAACCTGCCGATGCGTTTGAACATCAGTACAGGCGGCGTGAGGCGTTACCAGCCGGAGAGAAAAGAGAACATCAGCCAGAAGAGCGTGACCACAATAATCACCGTGGCGAGCGCAGCCCAGAGCCACTGGCCGCTGAGCAGTGTATTCAGTGCGATACCCGTGACCACGGCAACCGGCAGCAGTGCCAGAAAGAATGGCCAGGTATAAAGAAAGAAAAACAGCGTGTTAGAGCCGAACAGCAGAAAGGGAATTGCCAGCGCGCACCAGTAAGCGAGAAAGCCGATCACGCCACCCGGCAGCAATGAGCGCGGCTCATCACGGGAAGCGTCATCTTTACGGGCGAGCATTGGGGTAATGTTCTGCATAGGCATCCTGTTGGCGCGAGGGCGGCAAATCAGAAGTGATCTGCCGCTGTCTCTTCAGGATCTGATGATATCGCGGTCACGCAGCAGGTCTAACAATTGGGCTGCCAGTTTTGTAACCAATTGTTCGCCATCCAGCTGGATTTCCGGGCGGTCAGGGGCCTCATAAACGCTGTCGATACCGGTGAAATTACGCAGTTCACCCGCACGGGCTTTACGGTATAACCCTTTGGGATCGCGCGCTTCGCACACGGCCAGCGGCGTATCGACAAACACCTCGATAAACTGCCCGGGTTCAAGCAGATCGCGCACCATCTGCCGCTCGGCGCGATGCGGCGAGATAAAGGCTGTCAGCACCACCAGCCCGGCATCCACCATCAGTTTCGCCACTTCGCCGACCCGACGGATATTCTCTTTGCGGTCGTCATCGCTGAAACCGAGGTCACGGCAGAGACCGTGACGCACGTTGTCACCGTCCAGCAGATAGGTGCTGACGCCGATGCGATGCAGCGCCTGCTCCAGCGCGCCCGCGACGGTCGATTTACCCGAGCCCGAAAGCCCGGTAAACCAGAGCACCACGCCCTGATGGCCGTGCTGCTGCTCACGAGCGACGCGTGTCACCGGATGGTCATGCCACACCACGTTCTCATCATGCACGGCCATTACTGACCGCCCAGCAGGTCACGCGCATTCCAATGCGGGAAGTGACGGCGCACCAGCGCATTCAGTTCCAGCTCAAAGGCGCTGAATTCACCGCGGTTAACCGGTGCGTCCAGATTCGGCTGATGGATCATGCCAGCGCCGACGGTAACGTTACTCAGGCGATCAATAAAGATCATGCCGCCGGTCACCGGGTTCTGCTGATAGCTGTCGAGCACCATCGGTTCGTCAAAGGTGATTTCAATGCGACCAATACCGTTCAGCGGCAGCGCATCGACCTGATGCGTCTCCAGCGAGTTGATCTCGACCTGATGCAGCACCTTTTCAACCCGACCACGCGTTTTCTTACCGGCGATTTTCAGGTCATAGCTCTGACCGGCCTGCAGCGGCTGTTCCGCCATCCAGACCACATCAACGCTGGCGGACTGAACCGCCGTCAGCGTTTCGCTGGCATCCACCAGCAGATCGCCACGGCTGATATCAATCTCATCCTGTAGCACCAGGGTGATCGCCTCGCCTGCACCCGCTTCCTGTAGATCGCCATCAAAGGTGACGATGCGCGCAACGGTAGACTCAACGCCGGAAGGCAGCACTTTGACACGCTGTCCCACCTGCACGCTGCCCGACGCCAGTGTGCCAGCATAGCCACGGAAATCCAGGTTCGGACGGTTGACGTACTGCACCGGGAAACGCATCGGCTGATGATCGACGACGCGCTTCAGCTCCACCGTTTCCAGCACATCCAGCAGCGTCGGGCCGCTGTACCACGGCATGGTCTGACTGGCAGAGGCGACGTTGTCTCCTTCCAGCGCCGACATCGGCACAAAGCGGATATCAAGGTCGTCCGGCAGCTGAGCCGCAAAATCCAGGTAATCCTGTTTAATCTGCTCGAAGCGTTCCTGGCTGTACTCCACCAGATCCATCTTGTTGATCGCTACCACCAGATGTTTGATCCCCAGCAGCGTCGAGATAAAACTGTGACGGCGGGTCTGATCCAGCACGCCTTTACGTGCATCGATCAGCAGGATTGCCAGGTCGCAGGTTGAGGCGCCGGTCGCCATATTGCGGGTGTACTGCTCGTGGCCCGGGGTATCGGCTATAATAAATTTACGCTTTTCGGTCGAGAAGTAGCGGTAGGCCACGTCGATGGTAATACCCTGCTCGCGTTCCGCCTGCAGACCATCCACCAGCAGCGCCAGGTCCAGTTTTTCGCCCTGGGTGCCGTGACGCTTGCTGTCGTTGTGCAGGGATGAGAGCTGATCTTCATAAATCTGACGGGTATCATGCAGCAGACGACCGATCAGGGTACTCTTGCCATCGTCTACGCTGCCGCAGGTCAGAAAACGCAGCAGGCTTTTGTGCTGTTGTGCAGTCAGCCAGGTTTCAACGCCACCCTGCTCGGCAATCTGTTGTGCAATTACGGTATTCATCTGGCGTCTCCTTAGAAATAACCCTGACGTTTTTTCAGTTCCATCGAACCGGACTGATCGCGATCGATCACGCGGCCCTGACGCTCGCTGGTGGTGGAAACCAGCATCTCTTCGATGATCTCCGGCAGCGTCTGCGCCTCTGACTCTACGGCGCCGGTCAGCGGCCAGCAGCCCAGCGTGCGGAAACGCACCATCCGCTCGGTGATCTCTTCGCCCGGCTGCAGATTAATGCGATTGTCATCGATCATCATCAGCATGCCATCGCGCTCCAGCACCGGGCGCGGCGCGGCGAGATAGAGCGGCACGATCTCGATGTTTTCCAGGAAGATGTACTGCCAGATATCCAGTTCAGTCCAGTTCGACAGCGGGAAGACGCGGATGCTTTCGCCTTTGTTAATCTGACCGTTGTAGTTGTGCCACAGCTCAGGACGCTGGTTTTTCGGGTCCCAGCGATGGAAGCGATCGCGGAACGAGTAGATACGCTCTTTCGCCCGGGACTTCTCTTCGTCACGACGTGCGCCGCCAAAGGCCGCATCGAACCCATATTTGTTGAGCGCCTGCTTCAGCCCTTCAGTCTTCATGATGTCCGTATGTTTGGCACTGCCGTGAACAAAGGGGTTGATCCCCATCGCCACGCCTTCCGGGTTGCGGTGAACCAGCAACTCTGCACCCATCGCCTTCACGGTGCGGTCACGGAATTCGTACATTTCACGAAATTTCCAGCCGGTATCCACATGCAGCAGCGGGAACGGCAGCGTGCCCGGATAGAAGGCTTTGCGCGCCAGATGCAGCATGACGGACGAGTCTTTACCGATGGAGTACATCATCACCGGATTGCTGAACTCCGCCGCCACTTCGCGGATGATATGGATACTCTCCGCCTCCAGCTGACGCAGATGAGTGAGTCGTTTTTGGTCCATGATTTTCCCTCAAGCCAGATTGACAACGGCGGACTCGCGAGCCCCCTGCTGTGCCGAATGTTTAAACCAGGCGAGTTGCCCGTGCAGATTTACCACCTCTCCAATCACCAGCAGCGCCGGAGTGGGTGCTGAGGCGGCCAGCGCCTCAAGTTGTTCTAAGGTGCCGGTCAGCACCTGCTGATCCTGGCGGGTGCCGCGACTGATCACCGCCACCGGCGTGGAGGGCGCGCGGCCATGCGTAATTAACGCTTCGCTGATCGCGGCCGCTTTCACGGTGCCCATATAGATCGCCAGCGTCTGACGGGCACGCGCCAGCGATGGCCAGTCAATGTCATGCCCATCCGGACGGCAGTGACCAGTAATAAACATCACGCTCTGTGCGTAATCGCGATGGGTCAGCGGAATGCCGGCATAGGCCGTTGCGCCTGCGGCGGCCGTGACGCCCGGCACTACCTGGAAGGGAACGCCCGCCTGCTGTGCCGCCTGCAGCTCTTCGCCGCCGCGGCCAAAGATAAAGGGATCGCCGCCCTTCAGCCGCACGACCCGCTTCCCCTTAAGCGCCAGTGAAACCATCAGCTGATTGATCTCATCCTGCGGTAACGTATGGGCGCTGGCGCGTTTGCCAACGCAGATGCGGTCGGCATCGCGGCGTACCAGATCCAGCACCTCTTCGCTGACCAGATGGTCATAAAGCACCACGTCGGCCAGCTGCATCACCTGCAGGCCGCGCAGCGTCAGCAGGCCGCTGTCGCCAGGGCCCGCGCCCACCAGGAAGATCTCCCCCTGACGGGTCGGCTCGGCCTGGAGTTCACGGTCCAGCGTCTGTTTCGCCTCTTCAACATTGCCGGCAGACATCTGGCTGGCAAACTGCCCCTCAAAGGCGCGTTCCCAGAAGCGGCGGCGATCCGACATGCGGCTGAATCGCTGTTTGACCTTATCGCGCCAGAGTCCGGCCACCTCCGCCATCTGTCCCAGCGAGGCGGGCAGCAGCGTTTCAATTTTTTCACGCAGCATACGGGCCAGCACCGGGGCGGTGCCGCTGGAGGAGATCGCCACCACCAGCGGTGAGCGGTCAACAATCGAGGGGAAGATAAAGGTGCATTTCGGCTGGTCATCGACCACGTTAACCAGCTTATGCCGCGCGTTGGCGGCTTCAAAAACCTGGGTATTGAGTGCGTTGTCGTCGGTGGCGGCAATGACCAGAAAAACGTTGTCCAGCTGGGCCGGATCGAACGCGGTCGCCACCCACTCCAGCGCCTGCTCATCCCGCAGTGCCTGCAGTTCAGGGCAGAGCTCACGGGAAGCGATCTGAATACGCGCACGCGCGCGACGCAGCAGTTCAATTTTACGCGCCGCAATATCTCCACCGCCGACAACCAGAACCGGGCGGCCAGAGAGATCGGCAAAAAGAGGCAGATAGTTCACGTTAACCCTGATGTTTTAACTTTGTATTAACGCGACTATACGTCGCAGGGTTCAGGCAGATGAAATTACGAATTGGAATGAGTAGTTACCGAATGGAATAACGCCCCGGTAAAGCACAGAACAAATTGATCTTAACAGATGAAATTTAATGACTTTTTCGTGAAGTGATTCACAGATTTGCGCATTCCTGCCCGGCGCCATAAGCAGATAAGTGCCAGTAATCCTGACACGATGCGCTTATGAGCGGGTTCAGCGCTCAAATCCCCTCACCGGATGGCAGGACAAAAGGGGTATAATGCGCCCGGAATGACGGGCCCCGGCCCGCATGCAGAACGGCTCCCGGATAACGAAAAAAAAAGGATGCACTATGTTTTGTTCCCTCCGTCTGAGGGTCGCAATAGTTTTATCTGGCGCACTCATCTCCCCACTGGCGCTGGCCATGCCGGCCGGTCAGTTTGCCGAGCAGCAGGTCCGGCACATCGCCACCCTGTTTCCCGGCCGGATGAGCGGCAGCCCGGCGGAGCTGATGGCAGCGGACTATCTGCAGCAGCAATTCACCGCGCTGGGTTATCAGACCAATACCCGGCAGTTCAACACCCGTTACAGGTGGCAGGAAGATGATGGCGCGCAGCGCTGGCATAAGCTCACCGCCACCTCGGTCATTGCCGCACGCGCGGGCAGCGTGCCGCAGGAAATCCTGATCGTGGCCCATCTCGATACCTGGACGCCGAAGAACAGCAGCCAGGCGCGCCGCAACCTGGGCGGCCTGCGCCTGCAGGGCGTCGACGATAATGCCTCGGGCCTGGGCGTGATGCTGGAGCTGGCCCAGCAGCTGAGCCATAAACCGCTGCACTACGGCATACGTTTTGTGGCACTGAGCGCCGGAGAAGCGGAGCTGCACGGCATGGACGATTATGTTGAGCGGATGAGCGCGCGTGAAAAGAAAAACACGCTGCTGGTGATCGATCTGAACAGCCTGATTACGGGCGATCATCTCTATTTCAACAGCGGCATGAACACGCCCCGCGTCGTGCGCAAGCAGACCAGCGAACGCGCGCTGGTGCTGGCGCGTCAGCAGGGGATCCCGGCGGCCAGTCACCCGATCAGTCCTAAAGATTTTAAAGGTCCGAATGCCTTTGACCGGGCGGGCTTCCCACTGCTGGATGTCACCGCCAGTAACTGGGCGCTGGGTAATAAAGATGGCGGCACTCAGCGTCATCGCAGCCGCCACTTTCCGGATGGCGTCACCCGTCATCAGACCGATCTGGATAACCTGACCTATCTCGACCGCTGGCTGCCGGGTCAGATAGCCCTGCGAACCCGCGACAGCGTACGCGTGCTGCTGCCGCTGATTAGCGAACTGACCAGCCCTAAAGTGTAAGGATCTGATATGTACGTGGTCTTTCTGAACTATGTTCGTCCGGTAGAGGAGGTGGACGCCCTGCTGGCTCCCCATCTCGACTGGCTTGATCGCTATTTTGCAGCGGATATATTTATCGCGGCGGGCCGCAAAGATCCGCGTACCGGCGGTATGCTGCTGGTCAGGGATATCGAACGGGAACGGCTGGATGCGATTCTGGCGGAAGATCCTTTTGTCGCCGTAGCGCAGTATGAGGTGACGAAGGTCAATGTGACCCGGGCGGCAGAAGCCTTTGCTGCGCTAAAAGGGATATAGTCGCGGGCGGCCGTGCGTCAGACGCACGGCCTCAGGGCTTCTCTCCCGCTGCGGGAAAGAAGCTCAGCATCAGCCTTCGTGCAGGCCGCACTCGCGTTTCAACCCGAAGAAGCGCGTCTCCTCTTCTGCCATACCCGGTTCCCACTTGCGGGTGGTATGGGTATCGCCCACGGAGAGATAGCCCTCATCCCACAGCGGATGGTACTTCAGCTTATGCTTTTCCAGATACTGATGAATCTGACGGTTGTCCCAGTCGATGATCGGCAGCAGCTTGAAGACGCCACGCTGCACGCCCAGCACTGGCAGGTTGGCCCGGCTGCCGGACTGATCGCGGCGTAAGCCGGCAAACCAGGTCTGCGCGCCCAGCGTTTCCAGCGCGCGGTTCATCGGTTCAACCTTGTTGATCTCGTTATATTTCTCAATCCCCTCGACGCCCTGCTCCCAGAGTTTGCCGTAGCGCGCTTCCTGCCAGGCCGGTGAGGTATCGGCGCGGAAGACTTTGAGATTGAGATTGAGCTGGTCGGCCAGCTCATCAATAAAACGGTAAGTCTCCGGGAAGAGATAGCCGGTGTCGGTCAGGATCACCGGGATATCGGGCTGCTGGCGCGTCACCAGATGCAGCGACACGGCTGCCTGGATGCCGAAGCTGGATGAAAGCACATAGGCGCCCGGCAGATGCTCCAGCGCCCAGCTGACCCGCTCTTCCGCTGACGCCTTTTCCAGCTGCGCATTGGTAGCGGCCAGCGCCATTGCGCGCTGGACCTTAGACATCGCATTCAGTGCGGCGAGGTCGGGCTGACTCATTTTGCTTCCTCCCAGAAATCGCGTGCCGGGTCCAGCACCGGCGCAACAATGCCTGCGCGGATGGTGAAGTCACCAAAGCCTTCGGCGGCCTGGCGTTCGGTGGCCCAGCGTCCCACCAGCTCATCGAGGGTGGCGAGAATTTCGCTTTCGTTAATGTTTTCCCGGTACATACGGGGGATGCGCGTCCCGGTACGGTTACCGCCCAGGTGCAGGTTATAGCGACCCGGCGCTTTACCCACCAGGCCCAGCTCTGCCAGCATGGCACGGCCACAGCCGTTAGGACAACCGGTGACGCGTAACACAATGTGCTCATCGCCCACGCCATGCGCATGCATGATCCCTTCGACTTTGGTGACGAACGCAGGCAGGAAGCGCTCGGCTTCGGCCATCGCCAGCGGGCAGGTCGGGAATGCGACGCAGGCCATGGAGTTTTCACGCTGCGGCGTGACCTGCTCCATCAGACCATGTTCACGGGCGATCGCTTCAATCTTCGCTTTTTCACTTTCCGGCACGCCCGCCACAATCAGGTTCTGGTTGGCAGTCAGGCGGAAATCGCCCTGATGGATCTTCGCAATTTCCGCAATCCCGCTTTTCAGCGGACGGCCCGGATAGTCAAGCAGACGGCCGTTTTCGATAAACAGTGTCAGGTGCCATTTATTGTCGATGCCTTTGATCCAGCCGATCCGATCGCCACGGGTGGTGAATTCATACGGGCGGATCGGATCAAAGGTCACGCCTGCGCGCTTCTCGACTTCCGCTTTGAAGGTGTCGACGCCCACGCGCTCCAGGGTGTACTTAGTCTTGGCGTTCTTACGATCGGTACGGTTGCCCCAGTCGCGCTGCGTCGTAACCACCGCAGCGGCCACATCCAGGATCTTCTCTGCCGGGAAATAGCCGAATTCGCTGGCGGTGCGGGCGTAAGTGGCTTTGTTGCCATGCTCGATCGACAGACCGCCACCAACCAGCAGGTTAAAGCCAACCAGCCTGCCCTGCTCGGCAACGGCGACAAAGTTCAGATCGTTGGCGTGCAGATCCACGTCGTTATGCGGCGGGATCACCACGGTCGTTTTAAATTTACGCGGCAGATAGGTTTCGCCGAGGATCGGCTCCTCATCGGTGGTCGCGACTTTTTCCTGATCCCACCAGATCTCCGCATAGGCGCGGGTGCGCGGCAGCAGATGCTCAGAGAGCTTCTTCGCCCACTCGTACGCTTCCTGATGCAGTTCTGACTCCACCGGGTTTGAGGTACAGAGCACGTTGCGGTTGACATCGTTGGCGGTGGCCAGCGCATCCAGCCCCACTTCATGCAGCATCTGGTGCGTCGGCTTCACGTTCTTCTTCAGAATGCCGTGAAACTGAAAGGTCTGGCGGTTCGTCAGACGGATGCTGCCATAAATCGTTTTATCGGTGGCAAATTTGTCGATAGCCAGCCACTGCGTCGGCGTAATGATGCCGCCCGGCAGACGGCAGCGCAGCATCATGGCGTGACGCGGTTCCAGCTTCTGCTCAGCACGCTCGGCACGGATATCGCGGTCATCCTGCTGGTACATGCCGTGGAAACGGATCAGCAGGAAGTTATCGCCGGTAAACCCGCCGGTCAGACCCTCTTCCAGATCTTCTTTGATGGTGCCACGCAGATAGTTGCTCTGCTTCTTCAGACGCTCGGCATCTGAAAGTTTGCCTTCTACAACCAGCGGTCCAGGGTGTTTATCGCTCATTAGTAAACGTCTCGCTGATAACGGCGCTCAATGCGCAGCTCACTTAAAAATTCGTCGGCCGCTTCACGATCCATTCCGCCGTGTTCGACCACCACATCCAGCAGTGCCTGCTCGACGTCTTTTGCCATACGATTTGCATCACCACAGACATAAAGGTGCGCGCCCTCTTCGATCCAGCGCCACACTTCCGCCCCTTTCGCGCGGATCTTATCCTGAACGTAAATCTTTTCGGCCTGATCGCGTGACCAGGCGAGGTCGATGTGGGTCAGCAGGCCATCCTTCACATATTTCTGCCACTCCACCTGGTAGAGGAAGTCCTCGGTGAAGTGCGGATTACCAAAGAATAGCCAGTTTTTACCGCTGGCACCGTCGTTGTCGCGCTGCTGCATAAAGGCGCGGAACGGGGCGATGCCGGTGCCCGGGCCGATCATAATTACCGGCGCATCCGGATTGGCCGGCAGGCGGAAGTTATCGTTGTGTTCGATGAAGACGCGGACTTCGCCCTCTTCTTCGATGCGATCGGCCAGCCAGGTCGAGGCACCGCCGCCGCGCTGGCGACCTTCGATATCGAAGCGAACAGCACCAACCGTAATGTGCACTTCGCTGTCGGTTTCCGCCTGAGAAGAGGCGATGGAGTAGAGCCGCGGCGTCAGCGGACGCAGCAGTGCGGTCAGCTGCTCAGCCGTGAGTTCAGCCGGGGCCAGACGCACCATGTCCACAATCGGATAACGCTGCGCATACTGCTGCAGGCGCGCTTTATCATCCACCAGCGACAGCAGTTCCGCATCTTTCGACAGCTGAGCATACTGCGCCACGATCTGCGCGGTGTTCACCGTCAGTTCGAAATGTTTCTGCAGCGCCTCTGCCAGCGGCAACGTGGCCCCATCAACCGCGACCGGCTCATCGCCTTTCAGCCAGACCAGCTCCAGCAGCTCGCTGACCAGCGCCGCATCGTTCTCATACCAGACGCCCAGCGCATCGCCGGGCTGGTAGCGCAGACCCGAGTCGCCCAGATCGATTTCGATATGGCGCACATCTTTATCGGAGTCACGGCCGGTGATCTTCTGGTTCACCGCCAGGCTTGCGCTGAGCGGTGACTCTTTGCTGTAGGGACTGGTGGTGACTTCGTTGACGCTGCCTGCCGCGGTCGCCGCCGCCTGAGCAGGCGATTCGCTGGGCACGCGCTGTTTCAGGATCTCAGTCAGCGCGCTGCGCCAGGCGGTGGCCTGATCCGCATACTCGACATCAGCATCGACCCGGTCCAGCAGACGCTCGGCGCCCAGCTCGGCCAGGCGACTGTCGAAATCTTTGCCCGCCTGACTGAAGAATTCATAAGAGGTGTCGCCCAGGCCAAAGACGGCAAAGGCGGCACCCTCCATTTTCGGAGCTTTTTTCGACATCAGGAATTTGTGCAGCGCGACCGCCTCTTCCGGCGGCTCGCCTTCACCCTGAGTGGAGGTCACCACGACCAGCAGCTTCTCCTGGCCAATCTGTTTGAACTTGTAATCCCCGGCATTCACCAGGCTGACGTTCAGCTTCGCGGCCAGCAGGTCATCGCGCAGCTGTTCAGCCAGTCGGCGGGCGTTGCCCGTCTGCGAGGCGGAGAGCAGCGTAATCGCAGGCGCTTCAGCCGGTGCAGGCGGCGGGCTGGCGACGGCGGTGCCCGGGGTCTGTTCCACCCGGCCCCAGAAATAGCCTGACAGCCACGCCAGTTGAGTCGGGGAATAATCTGTCGTCGCCGCCTGTAAGCGGGCGAGTTGTTCCGGGGAGAGCGGAAGCATTGAACCAGGTGCCTGAGTCGTCATCGCGTAAAAAATTCCAGTATCAGAAGTCCGGACCGTAAATGGCGGAAGAGTACGTAGGTTACCGGGCTGTATATTAACGATTAAATACACCTTCGACATATCAAATAACCAAAATGACTAAGTGGTTTTCCAGATAGACTTAATCGCTAAAAGTGGTAATCAAAGCGGTGATATATCAGTTAATTAGCTGGACAACAGCAGGCGGTCTGGCGGGTAAAGAGACGCTTTGTGCTATGCGGGTGCGAAAAAAGCGCTAATCAGGTAGAATCCAGCGGTTTTTAAATGTCTGAGAACCACTATGTCTACCACCCTGTTTAAAGAGTTCCAGTTCGAAGCCGCGCACCACTTACCCAATGTGCCGGCCGGACACAAATGTGGCCGTCTGCACGGTCACTCGTTCCTGGTTCGTCTGGAGATCACCGGCGAAGTGGATGCGCATACCGGCTGGGTTATGGATTTTGCTGAATTAAAAGCGGCGTTCAAGCCGGTCTATAATCGGCTGGATCACTACTACCTGAATGATATTCCTGGCCTGGAGAATCCCACCAGCGAAGTGCTGGCCAGATGGATCTGGGATCAGATGAAGCCACAGCTGCCATTGTTAACTGCGGTCATGATCAAAGAAACCTGCACTGCAGGCTGCGTTTACCGCGGCTGACCCTGTCGGATCGAAATTTTCGATCCGACACGCCTTACTCTCTCTTCCCGCTTATATCACGGCCAGATTTACGGCGCGCCGCCGCGCGGTCAGGCAATATTGAGATATTTGTGAGTCTGCATCGACAGACGCCAGTTGCGGGCAATGCAGGTTTCAATGCAGAGCCGGGTGGCATCCTCTTTACGGCTGATCGGCTGTAACGCGATGATGCGCGCTTTGGCATCGTTGACCCCAGCCAGCAGCTGATCCAGCGCGTCCACGTCCCGCTCACGGGCGACCGGATGCTTGATCTCATCGGCCCGGCTCAGCGCCTGATCCAGCACGTCGTAGCCGCCGCGCATGTTGACCTTTGGCGAGACGGTGACCCAGGTCTGTTCGGAACAGTGGATCTCATGCGTGCCGCTGGTTTCGATCTGGCACTGGAAACCCTGCTCCTCCAGGGCTGCGGTCAACGGACGCAGGTCGTAGATCGCCGGTTCACCGCCGGTAATGACCACGTGTCGGGCCGTCCAGCCCTGCTCTGCGATGGCGCGCAGCAGTGTCGCCGCGTCGGCGTCGCCCCAGGCATCACTTTCCACCGTTTTAATCAGAATATCGCCCAGCGAAGTTTCCCTGTCTGCCCGCTTTTCCCAGGTATGTTTGGTATCGCACCAGCTGCAGCCTACCGGACATCCCTGCAGGCGAATGAAGATAGCAGGTACGCCGGTGTAATAGCCTTCGCCCTGCAGCGTCTGGAACATTTCGTTAATCGGGTAGAACATTATTTACTCACCTGGAGAAATCGGGGCGCTGATTATGGCAGATTTGCCGCGCAGCTCAACCACGCGTCGTGCTTTTTCTCCGCGCCGGACAGAATAGTGAAAGGCGCGTTTAGACGGCGGACAGGTGCGGAACGCAAAGCGTTCCGCGCAGGGAAGTGTGCGGGCCGGCCCGGCAGACAGGCCGCGTCTGACCGTTTGCGATCGGGCGTTCTGTTCCGCATTGATACACCGCCACCAACAAAAAGCCCCGCACAAGGCGGGGCTTTCAGCATCTGTGATGTCGCGTTAAGCGACATCAGCAGGGGTCATTACTGACCTTTCACTTCTTTCAGACCGTTGAATGGCGCTTTAGAACCCAGCGCTTCTTCGATACGGATCAGCTGGTTGTACTTAGCCACACGGTCAGAACGGCTCATTGAACCGGTTTTGATCTGGCCTGCAGCCGTACCGACCGCCAGGTCAGCGATGGTCGCGTCTTCAGTTTCGCCTGAACGGTGAGAGATCACAGCGGTGTAGCCTGCATCTTTCGCCATTTTGATCGCAGCCAGGGTTTCGGTCAGAGAACCGATCTGGTTGAACTTGATCAGGATGGAGTTAGCGATACCTTTTTCGATACCTTCTTTCAGGATTTTGGTGTTGGTAACGAACAGGTCGTCACCCACCAGCTGGATTTTGTCGCCCAGCACTTTGGTCTGGTAAGCGAAGCCGTTCCAGTCAGATTCGTCCAGGCCATCTTCGATAGAGACGATCGGATACTGTTTAGTCAGATCTTCCAGGAAGTGGGTGAACTCTTCAGAGGTGTACGCTTTACCGCCTTCACCGGCCAGAACGTATTTGCCATCTTTGTAGAACTCAGAGGCCGCACAGTCCATCGCCAGGGTGATATCTTTGCCCAGCTCGTAGCCTGCTGCTTTTACCGCTTCTGCGATAACGGCCAGCGCTTCGGCGTTGGAACCCAGATTTGGTGCGTAGCCGCCTTCGTCACCGACAGCGGTGCTCATCCCTTTGCTTTTCAGCACTTTTGCCAGGTTGTGGAACACTTCAGAACCCATGCGGATGGCTTCTTTAATGTTTGCCGCGCCAACCGGCTGGATCATGAATTCCTGGATGTCGACGTTGTTGTCGGCATGCTCACCACCGTTGATGATGTTCATCATTGGCAGAGGCATAGAGTATTTGCCTGGGGTGCCGTTCAGTTCAGCGATGTGCTCATACAGCGCCTGACCTTTAGAGGCTGCAGCCGCTTTCGCTGCGGCCAGTGAAACAGCCAGAATGGCGTTTGCACCGAAGTTAGATTTGTTCTCAGTACCGTCCAGGTCGATCATGATCTTGTCGATGTTCGCCTGATCTTTCGCGTCTTTGCCTTTTACCGCTTCAGCAATCGGACCGTTTACTGCAGCAACGGCTTTGGTTACGCCTTTGCCCAGGAAACGTGATTTGTCACCGTCACGCAGTTCCAGCGCTTCGCGTGAACCGGTAGAGGCACCTGATGGCGCAGCGGCCAGGCCTACAAAACCGCCTTCCAGATGCACTTCAGCTTCAACAGTCGGGTTACCACGTGAGTCGATAATTTCGCGACCGATGACTTTTACGATTTTGGACATTACGATTTTCCTCAGTACAAGTTAGTCAATCCTAAGACAAACAACGCGCGAAAAGTTCGCGCGCTGTCTGTGAAACTTACTTCGCTAAACGCTTCTGATGCTCATGCGCGGCTTTAACAAAACCGGCAAACAGCGGATGGCCATCGCGCGGGGTCGAGGTAAACTCCGGGTGGAACTGGCAGGCGACATACCAGGGGTGGTTCGGGATCTCAATGATCTCGACCAGCTGATCGTCACCAGAACGCCCCGCCACACGCAGACCGGCTGCTTCAATCTGCTTTAACAGCATATTGTTAACTTCGTAGCGGTGGCGATGACGCTCAACGATGGTGTCAGAGCCGTAGAGCTGGCGAACCTGGCTGCCCGGCGTTAACTGACACTGCTGGCTGCCCAGACGCATCGTGCCGCCCAGATCGCTCTGCTCGCTGCGGACTTCGACGTTGCCATCTTCGTCACGCCATTCGGTGATTAACGCCACCACCGGGTATTTACAGTCTGGCACAAATTCCGTGGAGTTGGCACCCGGCATCCCGGCGACGTTGCGGGCAAACTCCATCAGCGCGACCTGCATACCCAGACAGATGCCAAGGTAAGGCACGTTGTTTTCACGTGCGTACTGTGCGGTCATCAGCTTGCCTTCCACGCCACGGTAACCAAAGCCACCCGGGATCAGAATCGCATCCAGATCTTTCAGTAATTCGACACCGCGTGATTCAACATCCTGCGAGTCAATCAGCTTGATGTTGACGGTGACACGGTTTTTCAGACCGCCATGCTTCAGCGCTTCAATCACAGATTTATAGGCGTCGGGCAGTTCAACATATTTACCCACCATACCGATGGTGACTTCACCACCCGGATTGGCCTCTTCGTAGATCACCTGCTCCCACTCGGCCAGGTTGGCTTCCGGTGCATTCAGGTTGAAACGCTTGCAGATATAGTCATCCAGGCCCTGCGATTTCAGCATGCCTGGGATCTTGTAGATGGAATCCACGTCTTTCAGCGAGATAACCGCTTTTTCAGGGACGTTACAGAACAGCGCGATTTTGGCGCGTTCGTTGGCCGGTACGGCCCGGTCGGAACGGCAAATCAGCACGTCAGGCTGGATACCAATTGACAACAGCTCTTTTACCGAGTGCTGGGTCGGTTTGGTTTTCACCTCGCCTGCCGCGGCCATATAAGGCACCAGCGTCAGGTGCATATACATGGTATGTTCGCGACCCACGTCAACGGCCATCTGGCGAATCGCTTCCAGGAACGGCAGTGACTCGATATCCCCTACCGTGCCGCCGATTTCGACCAGCACGACGTCATGACCTTCACCGCCTTCAATGATGCGCTCTTTAATGGCGTTGGTGATGTGCGGGATAACCTGAATGGTCGCGCCCAGATAGTCGCCACGGCGCTCTTTGCGCAGAACTTCTGAGTAGATACGCCCGGTGGTGAAGTTGTTACGGCGCGACATTTTGGTACGGATGAAGCGCTCATAGTGACCCAAATCCAGATCGGTTTCGGCGCCGTCATCGGTGACGAACACTTCACCGTGCTGTGTCGGGCTCATGGTGCCTGGATCCACGTTGATATACGGGTCCAGCTTCATGATGGTCACGTTCAGACCACGGGCTTCGAGAATGGCTGCGAGGGAGGCTGCGGCAATGCCTTTACCCAGAGAGGAAA
>Ga0209371_1001028_pt1 | contig 21166 bp, 17 predicted proteins | sample AgamicAtAmrz_FD_187165 | JGI IMG/M metagenome (GOLD analysis project Ga0209371, IMG submission 187165) | Agave microbial communities from Guanajuato, Mexico - At.Am.rz (SPAdes) (version 2) | ecosystem: Host-associated > Plants > Roots > Rhizosphere | place: Guanajato, Mexico | collected 2012-06-07
ACTGCACGACGCGCAGTTACCTTCCGTCTTTAGAAACGTCGCGCCAGAAAATACCGCAGGCGGCGTTGGCATTGAAATGCTTTATAACGGCAGCGTAATGATGCCTGGCCGCACAATGGATATTGCCTTGCCCCAGCAGCAGGGTGGCGTCTCATTGCCTTTGTCAGTACGCTACGCCAGAACGAATGAACAGATAACTCAGGGACAAGTAAAGGCACAGCTTACGCTACGCATTAATTATCTCTAAGGGTCGCCTGGAGAGAATAAAAGGAATATGGAAGCGTACTCCCATTTTAATAATGAGAGTGTACTTCGCCTATTTCATAATCAAGGAAAAATAAGGATATTTACGATGAAAAAAACAATGTTAGCTTTTGCTGTTTCTGCTCTGATGGTTGCTGGCGCTGCACAGGCTGCTACCGATGCTAACGATCAAAGCGCAACCCTGAGCGTAACCGGTTCTGTGACCAAGGAGTTTTCTTGCGCGGTAAACCTGTCTCAAACCACAGTGAGTATCAACGCCGATCTTGAAGATCTGAAAGCGCAGGGTATTCAACATGTTCCGACCAATTCCGTTGAGCTGACCGTTTCTGGCGGCACTGACTGCAACGATATGGTTAGCCAGGGCAAAATTGCTTATACCTTCCACGGCACTGCAGACAATGCAGATGGCAACGTAGTGGCTAACTCCCTCACTGACAGCACCGCAGCCAGGGGCGTAGGCATCGGCCTGTTCGATCTGCATGGTAACAGCATTGCTCTGAACAACGGCATCCTGTCTGCCAATGCGGGCGGCCCAACCCAGCTGGGTCTGGACGTCGTCAGCCTGATGAATCAGGCACCGACCGCAGGCGCCGTTCAGGGTCAAGTGACCATTCAGATCGAACGTCTGTAATCTTTATCCCCCGTGGCGACACGGGGGCTTTCTGCGCCACAACGTTTGAGAAAACACAATGAGAAAGTTAGCGTTAACCCTCGCGTCAGGAATCGTATTGTTGTCGGGATCGGCACTGGTGCAGGCCCAGGATACCGGAGAGGGAATGGCTATTTATGGCCGCCTGGAGACGGTAAAAAGCGGCTGCACGGTCCTGATGAACAAATATGTTTTAAATCTTAATCACGATTATCGCACGTTGTTGCCACAGGGTAGTCAACTGAATAACGCCTCCGCTGACGAACACGTTAATATTCAACTCGGCGGTGAGAATTGTGATGCTGATGAGGGCTACAGCAATATTGGTCTGAAATTCCTCGGCAGTGTGGATGAAATTGAAGGAAATACACTGGCAAATACCGATACCGGTGCCAGCGCCGCGCAGGGTGTATCAATTCAACTTTCCGACGCAGCCAACAACATGATCACACCTAACGTGACCATTGCTCGTTTTTCTATTGCAGGAACGACGAAAGGTCAGGCGACGATCCATGCCGCTTCTTTCCCGCTCTTTTTTACGCTGGTTCAGCTTAAAGGCAAAGAAGCCACGCCTGGCAGTATTCAGACCAACATGACGGTGCAAATCGAGCGTCTTTAACAGCGCGGGATGCTGCTGTTTATTACGCTGCGCTTTAACGCGGCAGAAAAAGGAAGGGTTATTATGAAAAAAAGTCTTTTAACGCTGATGGTATCGGCCCTGTTTATCAGCGGTATGGTACAGGCAGAAGATTTATCCGCTACGATGAATATCAGTGGCGTGCTGAAACCTGCGCAATATAACTGTGCAGTTAAACTAAGCGAAAGTTCAGTATCGATTCTTGAAAAATCCGACACGCTGATTAAACAAGGTGACAAAGCCACCGCGCCAACCCTTATCCACGTAACGATGGAAGGCGATGCGAAATGCAGTGAATTCGTTAATGAAGGTAAGATTGCTTATCTTTTCCAGGGTACCGCTGATAATGCCAACGGTACGGCGCTGGCGAATGCCTTGACCGACGCAAGCGCAGCGAAAGGCGTCGCGTTTGGCGTATTTGATGAGCAGAATCAGCCATTGGCTTTGAATAAAGACCGCGTCATTGCCAAAACGGACACCGTATTTGGTCTGCAGATGGTCCAGCTGATCGATCAGGAAGCGGTAGCGGGTAACATTAACAGTACGCTCACCGTTCAGATCGAGCGCCTGTAATTATTAGCTGCCCATTTATAATGGTCAGCTAATACATAAATATCGTTAACGTTATATTCCATGGCATCAAAGCCACCAAAATAACAGCAGCGTCACGCGCTTTCATTTTCCGCTGTTAACTATATAAGTCATAACGTTAAATATATTCACGCGTTGAATTTCAACATCAAGGAGGATATTACCTATAAATATTTATTTTCCTACTATCAACGTTAATACACTGAAGGATAAGAAAATGAAAAGTAATATTATTGCACTTGCTATATCATCACTGTTTATTATGGGTACTGCATGTGCGGAAGATACACCTGCAACCCTTTCCGTCACAGCGAACGTCACGCAAAAAATGACCGCGTGCCAGGTCAACCTGGATAAAAGCAGCCTTGAGCTGACCGGTGAAGCGAATAAGCTGATCGCTCAGGGCGAGAAAGCCACGTCTATCACACCTTTTGTGATGACCGTAATTGGCGTGGATAACAATTTCACCTGCGGTAAAAAGCTGTTGGATGGCGAAATCGCGGTGCGCTTCGTTGGCACTTATGATAATGCCGATGGCAATACGCTCGCTAACAAAGCCACTGGCGAAACTGCCGCCAGCGGTATCGGTATCGGCCTGTTTAATACCAAAAATGAACCTATCGATATCACTCAGCCGTATAAACTCCCCAGCGTTACGAATGCACCAACCGTCTACCTCGGCATGCAGCTGGTTAAGCTGAATGGCCAGGAGCCGAAAGAGGGTGCGGTATCCAGTGATATGACCATTCAGATCGAACGTCTGTAATCACTTTAACCTCTGGCCACTGGTCAGAGGTTTTCCCGCCGTTCACCTGCTTTTCTTTCCCGCCCCTGAATGACACACCCAAGTATGTTGAGGTGGAAACAACCCGACATCAGGTCATGCACTGAAGCGCAGCAACCGTTTGCTTTTACCTTGTAGTCCGATAAAATGCCCGCTTTTCCGCCAGGGGATTTTCCACCGATGTCCGTTAATGCCGTTGAGTCTGAAAATGCGCAACCGATTGCTACGCCGCACAACAGCGAACTGATCTACCGCCTCGAAGACCGTCCGCCGCTGCCGCAAACCCTGTTCACCGCCTGTCAGCACCTGCTGGCGATGTTCGTCGCGGTGATCACCCCTGCCCTGCTTATCTGCCAGGCGCTGGGCCTGCCGGCGCAGGACACGCAGCACATCATCAGCATGTCGCTGTTCGCCTCTGGCGTGGCATCGATTATCCAGATCAAGGCGTGGGGGCCGGTCGGCTCAGGGCTGCTGTCGATTCAGGGCACCAGCTTTAACTTCGTGGCACCGCTGATTATGGGCGGTACCGCGCTGAAAACCGGCGGGGCGGACGTACCCACCATGATGGCCGCGCTGTTTGGCACCCTGATGCTGGCGAGCTGCACTGAGATGGTGATCTCCCGAGTGCTGCATCTGGCGCGCCGCATCATTACGCCGCTGGTTTCCGGTGTCGTGGTGATGATTATCGGCCTGTCGCTGATTCAGGTGGGCCTCACCTCCATCGGCGGCGGCTATGGCGCAATGGCAAATAACACCTTCGGCGCACCAAAAAACCTGCTGCTGGCCGGTGCGGTACTGGCGGTGATTATTCTGCTCAACCGTCAGCGTAACCCTTACCTGCGCGTGGCTTCACTGGTGATCGCGATGGCGGTGGGTTATCTGCTGGCCTGGGCGCTGGATATGCTGCCCCAGAGCGCCGCGCCGACCGACAGCCCGCTGATTATGATCCCTACTCCGTTGCACTACGGTCTGGGCATCGACTGGAACCTGCTGGTGCCGCTGATGCTGGTATTTATGATCACCTCCCTGGAAACCATCGGCGACATAACCGCGACCTCCGACGTTTCAGAACAGCCGGTTTCCGGCCCGCTATATATGAAGCGCCTGAAGGGTGGCGTGCTGGCGAACGGCCTGAACTCGTTTGTCTCGGCGGTGTTCAATACCTTCCCGAACTCCTGCTTCGGGCAGAACAATGGTGTGATCCAGCTGACCGGCGTTGCCAGTCGCTACGTGGGCTTTGTGGTGTCGCTGATGCTGATCGTGCTGGGTCTGTTCCCGGCGGTAAGCGGCTTTGTGCAGCACATCCCGGAGCCGGTGTTGGGCGGCGCGACCATCGTAATGTTCGGCACCATCGCGGCCTCCGGCGTGCGCATCGTCTCCCGTGAGCCGCTGAACCGCCGCGCGATCATGATTATCGCCCTGTCGCTGGCGGTAGGTCTTGGCGTATCGCAGCAGCCGCTGATCCTGCAGTTTGCCCCGGACTGGGTGAAAAACCTGCTCTCTTCCGGCATCGCCGCGGGCGGCATTACCGCTATCGTGCTGAACCTCGTTTTCCCGCCAGAAAAAAATTAAGACATAACCAGGGCGGTAAGCGCTGTTACCGCCCGCTGTTACTTGCCAGAATAATTCCCTCCTTGAGCTGTGCCGCTAAATGCGGCATAACTGGCCTATTCAGACGTTTACGGGATGGAAGACGATGAAACTGATTGGAAAACTGCTTACCTGGCTCATTGTTGCCATTCTGGTCATTATTATTGCGCTCTATCTCCTGTTGCAGACGCGCTGGGGTGCAGGCTGGATCACCGGCTGGATCAACAGCCACAGCGAGTACCACATCGCTTTCGACAAGATGGATCATCGCTTCTCTTCCCCTTCGCACCTTGAACTGCTGAACGTGACCTTTGGCCGCAACGGCAAGCCCGCGACGGTGGTAGCGAAACGCGTCAATATCGGGCTGAGCAGCCGCCAGCTGACCGACCCTCTGCACGCCGACACCATCCTGCTGCAGGACGGCACCCTGAATCTCTCGCCTGACACTGCCTCTTTACCGCTCCAGGCCGACAGCCTGCGCCTGGAGAATATGGCCTTTAACAGCCCGCGTACCGGCTGGGATCTCAGCGCCCAGCGGGTCAACGGCGGCGTCGCGCCCTGGCTGCCGAAAGCGGGCAAGGTGCTGGGGGATAAAACCAACTTTCAGATCAGCGCCGGTTCCCTGACGCTCAACGGCATTCCCGCCAGCAACGTGCTGGTGCAGGGGAATATCGATGGCGAGCAGGTCACGCTCTCCACCTTCGGCGCTGACGTGGCGCAAGGGTCGATGACCGGCAATGCCCGGCGCAGCGCGGACGGCGGCTGGCATGTGGATCGGCTGCGCCTGAACGACATTCGTCTGCAAAGCGACAAAACGCTGTCGGCGTTCCTCTACCCGCTCACCACCCTCGCCTCGCTGACGCTGGAGCAGGTGGATATCACCGATGCGCGCCTGCAGGGGCCGGACTGGGCGGTTACCGATCTCGACTTAAGTCTGCGCGACCTGACGCTGCGCGGCGACAGCTGGCAGAGTGAGGACGGCAGACTGTCGATGAACGCCAGCGAATTTATTGTCGGTTCGATTCACCTGTTCGACCCCATCGTTAACGCCGACCTGACGCCACAGGGCGTGACGCTGCGCCAGTTCACTTCACGCTGGGAGCGCGGCATGGTGCGCACCTCCGGCAGCTGGATGCGGGACGGAAATCGGCTGGTGCTCGACGAAGTAGCGCTGGCGGGGCTGGAGTACACGCTGCCGGATAACTGGAAGGCGCTGTGGATGCAGCCGCTCCCGGCCTGGCTCGACAGCCTGACGATCGGGCGTCTCAGCCTCAGCCGCAATCTGGTTATCGATATCGACCCGACTTTCCCGTGGCAGATCACCTCCCTGGACGGCGTCGGCAATCAGCTGCAGCTGGTGAAAAACCGCCAGTGGGGAGCCTGGAGCGGAAATGCGACCTTTAACGGCGCAGCGGCGACGTTCAACCGGGTGGACGTGCGTAACCCGTCCATCGCCTTCAACGCTAACGCCTCGGCGATCACGATCAGCGAGCTGAGCGCTTTCGCCGGAAAAGGCCTGCTGGAAGCCACGGCGGTAATCTCACAGCTGCCGGGCCGCCAGGCGAAAGTGAGCCTGAATGGCCGCTCGGTGCCGGTCAACGTCCTGCAACAGTGGGGCTGGCCGGAAATTCCGCTGGCGGGTGACAGCAATCTGCACCTGACGGCCAGCGGGGCTATCAGCGCGACGGAGCTGCTGAAACCGAGCGTTAATGCCCGGCTTCAGGTAACCGACAGCAAAGGGCAAAAGCTGGAGCAGACAATGCGCAACGGCGAGGTAAGCTCCGCGCCCGCCCCGGCCAGTCTCGCACCAGCAACGAACACGGCGCCTGCCCCCTGAGCCGCACTACTCCTCTTCGTTGCCGCCCTCTTCCAGCGGCCCGAAGGGTTTAGCGGGCAGAACGATATAGATCCCTTCAAAGACGGCACCGAGGGTGTCGTCCCCAAACAGCTCCACCTGTAATTGCACCCGGGCTTTACGTCCGCGCGCGAGGCGGTCGAGATCGCCGCTCAGCGAGCCGAGATCGGCTATCGCCCCCGGTTTGCCGCTGATTGGGCTGTGGTAGCGAATATGCGCATCCGCGAGGATGATGGTGCCGCCCAGGTGACGCTCGCGCAGCATCAGCCAGATGAGCCCCCAGCCGGTGAGCGTTGCCAGTGAGAACAGACTGCCGGCAAACAGCGTGTGGTGCGGGTTCTGATTCCCGGCTTCCGGCATAGTGGTGATAAATTTTTGCCCGGTATATTGCAGAATGCGCACGCCCATCTTTTCACTCAGCGGAATGTGTTGATACCAGGCCTGCTGCAGCTGCCCGCACCAGTCGGCGCGGTGCAGAATGTCGTCGAGGCTGGCGACCGGTTTGATCATCAGAAAGTGGCGCAGCGGCGTGGTTTGCGGGGTGGTGATCTCCCCTTCGTTCATAAAGCCGAGGCGGGCAAAAAATTCCACCGCATCTTCGCGGGCGCTACAGGTAATGCGCTTCACCCCCTCCTGACGCGCCACCGACTCCAGCGTCATCACCACCAGGGTGCCCAGACCTTTGTCCTGCACCGAAGGATGCACCGCGATAAAGCGGATTGACGCCTCGTTGTCGGCGTTGATGTAGAGACGGCCTGCGGCAACGGTGTTGCCCTCTTCGTCCACCACCATCTGGTGATGGGCCAGCGCGTCCCAGCCGTCGCGCTCTGAGCCTTTCGGCTGATGCAGCGGCTTGCGCAGCATCTCCCAGCGAAACTGGTAGTAGCTCTCAAGTTCTTCTTCTGTTTGCGGTACGCGAAGGTGATACATACTTGCACTCTCTCTTGTGACCCGCAGCCCGGTAGCGGCCAGGCTCATACCTGCAGCCAGAACGTCACCGGGCCGTCATTGACCAGGGAAACTTGCATATCAGCGGCGAAGCGGCCGGTTTCGGCGGTGACGCCCTGGGCACGGCAGCGCGCAGCGAAGTAGTCGTACAGCGCTTCGGCGCGATCCGGTGCCGCACCGCGGGAGAAGCTGGGGCGCATGCCGCGACCGGTATCGGCGGCGAGGGTAAACTGCGACACCACCAACACGCTGCCGCCGGCCTGCTGCACGTTGAGGTTCATCTTGCCCGCCTCATCGCTGAAGATGCGATAACCCAGCACGCGCTCGCACAGGCGATCGGCTTTTGACTCGTCATCCTCTTTTTCGACACCCAATAACACCAAAAGTCCCGGCCCAATTTCACCCGTGACTTCACTTCCCACGGCGACGCTCGCCCGGGAGACGCGTTGAATCAATGCAATCATGGCTGGTCTTCTTTCTCTGCTGCGGCCTGTTTTAGTTTTCGATACTCGCCGAGAGTGACAGTTATCTCTGCCCCAAGCAAGACGATGCACCAGGTCCAGTAGACCCAGAGAAACAGGATGGGGATCACAGCCAGCACGCCGTAAATCAGCTGGTAGGAGGGGAACATGGTGATGTAGAGCGCAAAGCCTTTCTTGCCGAGTTCAAACAGCAGCGCCGCCACCAGCGCCCCGATCACCGCGTCGCGATTGGGCACCCGCACCGTAGGCACCACGCTGTAGAGCAGCCAGAAGGAGATCCACGACAACAGCAGCGGAAAGAGGCGCAGCACGTCGTCAATCATGCTGTTGAAGCCGGTCGCCCAGCGCAGGGAGAGCAGATAAGAGCTGATAGCCAGACTTGCCCCGGCCAGCAGCGGGCCGAGGGTGAGGATCATCCAGTACACCGCAAAGGAGTAAACCTTCGGGCGCGTGCGCTGGCTGCGCCAGATGGTATTGAGCGCGCTGTCGATGGCGTACATCAGCAACAATGCGGTGACAATCAGCCCGCAGGCGCCCACCGCGGTCATCTTGCTGGAGTTGGCGACGAACTGCTCGATGTAGCGCTGAATAATATCGCCGGTGGCCGGAATAAAGTTGGCAAAGACGAAGTGGCGCAGCTGCATGCTGACGTCTGAAAACATCGGGAAGGCAGCAAACAGGGCAAATATCACCGCCACGAACGGCACCAGCGACAGCAGTGAGACGTAGGCCAGATTCCCGGCCAGCGTCGTCATGTTGTCTTCGTCGATGCGCTTCCACAACAGTTTCAGCCAGGCCACCAGCGGCCTGGTGTGGTGCGTCGCTTTTTGCTGAAGCTTACCGATCATGCGTTGGCCGCGAAGTAGTCAGGCACGGTGGTTTTGTCTTTCACCAGGATCGCGTCAATACCCACCTGGCGCGCGCCTTCCACATTGGCGGCGTTATCGTCGAAGAACACCGCCTCGGCGGCGGAGACGTTCTCTGCTTCCAGTACCCGCTGATAGATTGCAGCATCCGGTTTGCGCAGGCCCATCTCTTGCGAGAGATAAATCGCATCCGCCGCGGCGCGCACTTGCGGATACTGTTCCGGCCACAACGTGGTGTGTAGCCGGTTGGTGTTGGAGAGCACCACGACGCGATGTCCTGCCGCGCGCAGTTTCTGCATGATATCGATAACCTCGTGGCGAATACCGACAAAAATCGCCTGCCAGCCAGCGCTGAACTGCTCGAAGCTCAGCGGCAGCGACATCTGCGCGCACAGCTGCTGGGCGAACGCCTCATCGCTGATCTCGCCGCGTTCGTGCTGGTGGAAGGGTTCGTCCATCGTGAAATTTTGCTGCAACGTAGCGAGCGGCACGCGGCTGTAATCGCTCCATACGCCAAGCACGCGGTTAAAGTCGATATCGACAATGACATTACCTAAATCAAAGATATAGAGCATGACTCTCTCCTTTTGGGCCATGGAGAGTTAACTGTAGCGGTAAAGCGAAACTTTGACTATGAGGCGAACGGCGGGGTTATAAAAATGCATAAAAAAAGCCCCGGCTTTTCAGCCGGGGCTTCGATACGGTGATTACCGTTAATTAGCCTTCACGCGGGCCACGGCTGGCACGCTTACGGTCGTTTTCCGTCAGGTGACGTTTACGGATACGTACGGAAACCGGGGTAACTTCTACCAGTTCGTCGTCATCGATAAACTCCAGCGCCTGCTCCAGCGTCATTTTGATCGGCGGAACCAGGGTGGTGGCTTCGTCAGTACCGGAAGCACGCATGTTGGTCAGCTTCTTACCGGTCAGGCAGTTTACGGTCAGGTCGTTAGAACGGCTGTGAATACCGATAATCTGGCCTTCGTAAACTTCAGCACCGTGACCGAGGAACAGCTTACCGCGGTCCTGCAGGCCGAACAGCGCAAACGCAACCGCTTTACCCTGACCGTTGGAGATCAGTACGCCGTTCTGACGCTGACCCACTTCGCCCGGACGCACGTCGTCGTAGTGGCTGAAGGTGGAATACAGCAGACCGGTACCGGAGGTCATGGTCATGAATTCGTTACGGAAGCCGATCAGGCCACGGCTTGGGATCACGTAGTCGAGACGTACGCGGCCTTTGCCATCCGGATCCATGTTTTTCATGTCGCCTTTACGCTCACCCATCGCCTGCATCACAGAGCCCTGATGCTGCTCTTCGATATCCAGGGTCACGTTCTCGAACGGCTCCTGCTTGCGGCCTTCGAATTCACGGAAGATAACTTTTGGACGGGAAACCGCCAGCTCGAAACCTTCACGACGCATGTTTTCGATCAGTACGGAGAGGTGAAGCTCACCACGACCGGATACGCGGAACGCGTCAGCGTCTTCGGTTTCTTCAACGCGCAGCGCAACGTTGTGCACCAGCTCTTTGTTCAGGCGGTCGAGGATCTGACGTGAAGTCACGTACTTACCTTCTTTACCACAGAACGGAGAGGTGTTGACGTTGAAGAACATGGTTACGGTCGGTTCATCAACGGACAGCGCTGGCAGCGCTTCGACGTTCTGCGGATCGCAGATGGTATCGGAGATGTTCAGCTCGCCCAGACCGGTGATCGCGATGATGTCGCCCGCTTCCGCGAGTTCGCTGTCGATACGCTCCAGACCGAGGTGGCCCAGTACTTTACCGACTTTACCGTTACGGGTTTTGCCTTCGCTGTCGATGACAGTGACCTGCTGGTTCGGCTTAACTTTACCGCGCTTGATGCGGCCGATGCCGATCACGCCCAGGTAGTTGTTGTAGTCCAGCTGAGAGATCTGCATCTGCAGCGGGCCGTCCAGGTCAACGTTCGGCGACGGTACGTGGTCGACGATAGCCTGATACAGCGGGGTCATGTCGTCCGCCATGTCAGTGTGGTCCAGACCCGCGATACCGTTCAGCGCAGAAGCGTAAACGATCGGGAAGTCCAGCTGCTCGTCGGTCGCGTCGAGGTTAACGAACAGGTCGAAGACCTGGTCAACAACCCAGTCAGGACGCGCGCCAGGACGGTCAACTTTGTTGATAACAACAATTGGCTTCAGACCGTGGGCAAACGCCTTTTTGGTCACGAAGCGCGTCTGCGGCATAGGGCCATCCATTGCGTCAACGACCAGCAGTACTGAGTCAACCATGGACATTACACGTTCAACTTCGCCACCGAAGTCGGCGTGGCCGGGGGTATCAACGATGTTGATACGGAAATCATTCCATTTGATAGCGGTGTTCTTAGCGAGGATGGTAATCCCACGCTCTTTCTCCAAATCGTTGGAGTCCATCACACGCTCGGTGGTTTCCGCACGTTCGCTGAACGTACCAGACTGTTGGAGCAGCTTATCAACCAGGGTCGTTTTCCCATGGTCGACGTGCGCGATGATGGCGATGTTACGCAGATTTTCGATCACAACTTTGCCTCAGGCATTAGAAATAGCGCGTTATTGTACACGGATTAATCGCAGGACTGAACAAGATCACAAAGATCCTTCGCAAACAAGTATTGCAGGAGGGCTTTGTGATCCTTTTCACGCAGCAAACGTGCGCCCACTAACGCAAATTGCACCAATACAGTGCCCATTTTTTACACAAAGGCACTATATTGGTGCAATCTGTCCACGGTGGTGCAGCTCGTTTGCACTATGGTGCGCATGATAGCGCCTTTTTAAGGTAATTTGAAAGTTGGCACACTTTTCGCTTTATCTACATCAGAGCGAGAACGCCACTTTGATACAGTGTTTGAAAACCTCGTTACCACGACGACAATGACAAAATCCGGGAGAGTGCAAGTATGTCCGCTGAACACGTTTTGACGATGCTGAATGAACATGAAGTGAAGTTTGTCGATTTACGCTTCACCGATACTAAAGGTAAAGAGCAGCACGTCACGATCCCTTCCCATCAGGTTAATGCTGACTTCTTCGAAGAAGGCAAAATGTTTGATGGCTCCTCGATTGGTGGCTGGAAAGGTATCAACGAATCCGACATGGTGCTGATGCCTGACGCTTCTACCGCTGTCATTGACCCGTTCTACGAAGAACCTACACTTATCATCCGCTGCGACATCCTTGAGCCGGGCACCATGCAGGGCTACGACCGCGATCCGCGCTCCATCGCAAAACGCGCTGAAGAGTACCTGCGCTCTACCGGTATCGCCGATACCGTGCTGTTCGGGCCAGAGCCGGAATTCTTCCTGTTCGACGATATCCGTTTCGGCAGCTCCATTTCCGGTTCTCACGTGGCTATCGACGATATCGAAGGCGCATGGAACTCCGGGACCAAATACGAAGGCGGCAACAAAGGCCACCGTCCGGGCGTGAAAGGCGGTTACTTCCCGGTTCCGCCGGTTGATTCCTCTCAGGACATCCGCTCCACCATGTGTATGGTGATGGAAGAGATGGGCCTGGTGGTTGAAGCGCACCACCACGAAGTAGCTACCGCCGGTCAGAACGAAGTGGCGACCCGCTTCAACACCATGACCAAGAAAGCGGACGAGATTCAGATCTACAAATATGTGGTTCACAACGTCGCGCACCGCTTCGGTAAAACCGCGACCTTCATGCCGAAACCGATGTTTGGCGATAATGGCTCCGGTATGCACTGCCACATGTCCCTGTCAAAGAACGGTACTAACCTGTTCTCTGGTGACAAATATGCCGGTCTGTCCGAGCAGGCGCTGTTCTACATCGGCGGCGTGATCAAACACGCGAAAGCCATCAACGCCCTGGCGAACCCGACCACCAACTCCTACAAGCGTCTGGTTCCGGGTTATGAAGCACCGGTTATGCTGGCGTACTCAGCCCGTAACCGTTCCGCCTCTATCCGTATTCCGGTCGTTGCCTCTCCGAAAGCACGTCGTATCGAAGTGCGCTTCCCGGACCCGGCGGCTAACCCGTACCTGTGCTTCGCGGCACTGCTGATGGCCGGCCTTGACGGTATCAAGAACAAAATCCATCCGGGCGAAGCGATGGACAAAAACCTGTATGACCTGCCGCCGGAAGAAGCGAAAGAGATCCCACAGGTTGCTGGCTCGCTGGAAGAAGCCCTCAACGCCCTGGATCAGGACCGCGAGTTCCTGACCGCCGGTGGCGTGTTCACCGACGACGCTATCGATGCTTACATCGCGCTGCGTATCGAAGAGAACGACCGCGTGCGCATGACGCCGCACCCGGTTGAGTTCGAACTGTACTACAGCGTGTAAGTTGCCCGCAGCGCGCGGTCATCGCCGCTGCGAATAACAACGCGAAAGATTTTTTGTTGCCGTGGAAACTTTTGGCCCATCTTCGGATGGGCTTTTTTCTCCGCAACGAACGGATACCAAAGGATGATTCAGTAAGGCGTTATTGTTTGTCATCGCACGTACAGGGGACAAATAACATAGCCTTACTGAACCGATTGCCTATAATGCACTAAATTGGTGCAAACCCTGGGAGACTGCTGGATGGCAACAGGCGCGCTACCCGATGCCGGGCAGATCCTCAATGCGTTAATTAACAGCATTCTGCTGGTCGATGATGACCTGGCGGTGCATTACGCCAACCCGGCAGCGCAACAGCTGCTGGCGCAGAGTTCACGCAAACTTTTCGGCACGCCGCTGCCGGAGCTTCTGAGCTACTTCTCGCTCAATATTCATCTGATGCAGGAGAGCCTCAACGCCGGCCAGGGCTTTACGGATAATGAGGTCACGCTGGTCATCGACGGGCGTTCCCATATTCTCTCCCTGACCGCGCAGCGCCTGCCGGACGGCTTCATCCTGCTGGAGATGGCGCCGATGGATAATCAGCGTCGCCTCAGCCAGGAGCAGCTTCAGCATGCGCAGCAGGTGGCGGCGCGCGATCTGGTGCGCGGCCTCGCCCACGAGATTAAAAACCCGCTCGGCGGATTGCGCGGTGCCGCGCAGCTGCTGACCCGCGCCCTGCCCGATCCGTCGCTGACGGAGTACACCAACGTAATTATTGAGCAGGCCGACCGCCTGCGTAATCTGGTGGACAGGCTGCTGGGGCCACAACAGCCGGGCATGCACGTCACCGAGAGCATTCACAAAGTCGCAGAGCGGGTCGTGAAGCTGGTGTCGATGGAGCTGCCGGAGAACATCACCCTGGTGCGCGACTACGACCCGAGCCTGCCGGAGTTCGCGCACGATCCCGACCAGATTGAGCAGGTGCTGCTCAACATCGTACGCAATGCCTTACAGGCGCTGGGCCCGGCGGGGGGTGAAATCGTTCTGCGCACCCGCACTGCGTTTCAGCTTACGCTGCACGGCACCCGCTACCGGCTCGCCGCGCGTATTGATGTGGAAGATAACGGGCCGGGCATTCCCGCGCATCTGCAGGACACGCTCTTTTATCCGATGGTCAGCGGCCGCGAAGGCGGCACCGGGCTGGGGCTGTCCATTGCCCGCAGCCTGATTGACCAGCATTCCGGAAAAATCGAATTTAACAGCTGGCCGGGTCATACCGAGTTTTCGCTTTACCTGCCCATTCGTAAATAGAGGTCTTTATGCAACGAGGGATAGTCTGGATCGTCGATGACGATAGCTCCATTCGCTGGGTGCTGGAACGCGCACTGACCGGCGCCGGTTTAAGTTGCACCACCTTTGAAAGCGGTAATGAGGTGCTGAACGCGCTGACCACCAAAACCCCGGACGTGCTGCTGTCGGATATTCGTATGCCGGGCATGGACGGTTTAGCGCTGTTAAAACAGATTAAGCAGCGCCACCCGATGCTGCCGGTGATCATCATGACGGCGCACTCTGACCTCGACGCCGCAGTGAGCGCTTATCAGCAGGGCGCGTTCGACTATCTGCCAAAACCTTTCGATATCGACGAAGCGGTGGCGCTGGTGGAGCGGGCAATCAGCCACTATCAGGAGCAGCAGCAGCCGCGCAACGTGCAGGTGTTCGGCCCCACCACCGATATCATCGGCGAAGCGCCGGCGATGCAGGATGTGTTTCGTATTATCGGTCGTCTGTCGCGCTCGTCCATCAGCGTGCTGATTAACGGCGAGTCCGGGACCGGTAAAGAGCTGGTGGCCCATGCGCTACATCGCCACAGCCCGCGGGTGAAAGCCCCGTTCATCGCGCTGAACATGGCGGCGATCCCCAAAGATTTGATTGAGTCCGAGCTGTTTGGCCATGAGAAAGGCGCGTTTACCGGCGCGAACCAGATCCGGCAGGGCCGCTTCGAGCAGGCCGACGGTGGGACGCTGTTCCTGGATGAGATCGGCGATATGCCGCTGGATGTGCAGACGCGTCTGCTGCGCGTGCTGGCCGACGGGCAGTTCTACCGCGTCGGCGGTTATGCGCCGGTGAAAGTCGATGTACGCATCATCGCCGCGACGCACCAGAACCTTGAACTGCGCGTGCAGGAGGGGAAATTCCGTGAGGATCTGTTCCACCGCCTGAACGTGATTCGCGTTCACCTGCCGCCGCTGCGCGAGCGTCGGGAAGACATTCCGCGCCTCGCCCGTCACTTCCTGCAGATCGCGGCAAAAGAGCTGGGCGTGGAGGCGAAGCTGCTGCATCCGGAAACCGAAGCGGCGCTGACGCGTCTCGCCTGGCCGGGCAACGTGCGCCAGCTGGAAAATACCTGCCGCTGGCTGACGGTGATGGCGGCGGGTCAGGAAGTGCTGATTCAGGATCTGCCGCCGGAACTGTTTGAAACCTCGGTGCCGGACAACCCGTCGCAGACGCTGCCGGACAGCTGGGCGACGCTGCTTGCTCAGTGGGCGGATCGCGCGCTGCGCTCCGGCCATCAGAATCTGCTCTCCGAGGCGCAGCCCGAAATGGAGCGCACCCTGCTGACCACGGCGCTGCGTCATACCCAGGGCCACAAACAGGAAGCGGCACGGCTATTGGGATGGGGCCGCAACACCTTAACCCGTAAGCTCAAAGAGTTAGGCATGGAGTGATCCTGCGTCGGGAATTAACGCTAAAAACTGCTGCTATTTTGTACTTTACTGCGGCAGCAAGTTGCGTATGATCGGGCGCGTTCACGGGAAGGGTTTTTGAGGGTTGTATGCTGGAATCACTATTACATATGGCATCCAGCAGCGCTGAAGTTGGCGCTGCCGCAAGCCACACGCCGCAGACGGCAATCGCCGCGATTCTGTGCGCGGCGCTGGTTAACTTTTTGAGCTAACCGCATCAGGAGAGGGCTTCCCTCTCCTGCTTTCCCGCTTAGATCACCCGCGAGAACTGCTGCAAGCGCGCTTTCTGACGCAGATAAACGTCAAAGCACATGCAGATATTGCGGATCAGCAAGCGCCCTTTTGGCGTTACCACTATCTCCGCCTCGTTCACGTCCACCAGCCCGTCTTTTGCCAGCGGGGCCAGCAGCTGTAAATCTTCCGCAAAATAGTCCGCCACGCGGATATCCCACTCGCGTTCAATCTCCGCATACGTCAGGCGGAAGTTACAGATCAGCGATTTAATCACGTCCCGACGGATACAGTCGTCACGGGTCAGGGCCAGCCCGCGCCACAGAGCGTTACCCTGTTCGTCGACCTGCTGATAGTAGCGCTTCAGCTCTTTCTGGTTCTGGGCGTAGCAGTCACCCAGCATGCTGATGGCCGAGACGCCCATTCCCAGCAGATCGGTGTCGCCCTGGGTGGTGTAACCCTGGAAATTGCGGTGCAGCACCCCTTCGCGCTGGGCAATCGCCAGTTCGTTATCAGGACGGGCGAAATGGTCCATACCGATAAACTGATAGCCGGACGCGGTAAGCGAGGTGATGGTCTGCTGAAGAATATCGAGCTTCTGCTGCGCAGACGGCAGATCGGTGTCTTTGATTTTACGCTGGGCAGCAAACAGCGTCGGCAGGTGCGCGTAGTTGAACACGCTCAGGCGATCCGGATTCAGCTCCGCCACGCGCTGTAGCGTAAAGGCAAAGCTTTCCGGCGTCTGTTTCGGCAGGCCATAGATTAAATCGATATTGGTCGAGGTAAAGCCGATATCGCGCGCGCGACGCAGCAGCGCGAAGATGAAGTCTTCATCCTGCTCGCGGTTGACGAGGCGCTGCACCTCTTTGTTGAAGTCCTGCACCCCCATACTCAGGCGGTTAAATCCTTCGCTGCGCAGATGGTCCAGCACGTCCAGCTCGATTTCACGCGGGTCAACTTCGATAGAGATTTCAGCATCGGCGTTGAAATTGAAATTGCCACGCAGCAGCGCCATCAGGCGGCTGATTTGCGCCTTGTTCAGGTAAGTCGGGGTGCCGCCGCCCCAGTGCAGCTGGCTGACATGACGCCCGGTAAACAGCGGCGCACGATGAAGAATCTCCTGCTCCAGCGCATCGAGGTACTGGTCAGCCTTGTGCTGCTGGCGGGTGACAATCTTGTTGCAGCCGCAGAAGTAGCAGAGCTTGTGGCAGAACGGAATATGAACGTACAGCGACAGCGGGCGTTCAGGATAACGGGCCACCGCCTGGCGGAAGTCGGCTTCGCCAAACTGTTCAGAAAACTCAAGTGCGGTGGGGTACGAGGTATAACGCGGCCCGGAATAGTTATACTTCTGGATCAGGGCCAGATCCCAGTCGATCAACTGCTCAGACATGCTTACTCCTTCCGATGATGCCGCGGACGGGTACGGCGTGCCGGTCTTGCCGCACCACGCGTAAGGAGCCGGCTGCGCAACCAATGCTTTTGCCGCGACAGCCGCTGTAGTTTACCGAATAACCACACCAGGTAACATACTATTGGTAAAACAATGAGCAGAACGGTCAGGCCCATAGGGGTAACCGTTAGTTTCCGCCTTTCAGCAGGCGCATCAGATCGTCTTCGCGCTCTTCTTCTGGCTCTTCTTCGTCATCGTCATACGACAGACCCAGCTGCTGCATCAGGGCGTCGATACGGTCCAGCTTCTCATCAACCCAAGTTTGCTCTTCCGCGCTCAGGGTTTCACCCTCTTCCAGGCGCTCAAGCAGCCCATCCAGACGGTCGTCATTTTCCAGCATTTCCAGTTCAGCCTGCGGTGATAACATTTTTTTCTCACTCTTCGGTTGCTGCTGCTTTTTGACAGGCGCCTCGGTCACGCCCAGTTGAATGGGTTTCTTGCTGCCGATACGGGGATCCTGACCCTGCGCGCCGCGACCGCCTTTCTTCTGCTGCTCGGTACCGCCTGCAGCACGACTACCTGCGGCATGGCCACGATGCTTCTTCTCACGCTTACGGTCACGCGCTTCCTGATTAATTTCTTCGCGTGTTTTACGACGCGCTTTCGCCGGGGCTTTGCCACGCGCTGGGGATGGTTGTTTCATAGAAGGTCGTCTTCGGCTGTTTTATAAAGTATAGAATTGCGGCGGAATCTAGCAGAAAGCAAGAAAAGAAAAAAGGCGACAGAATAAACTGTCGCCTTTTTTACTGACCTTGCACCCGCGAAGGGCGCGTTCATCCTTGTGTGCTGTCGACAAACCTTGTCTTTCCGTATGCTGCCAACGTTCCCTGTCAGGTTCCTTTTCCGTTTGCTGACGTCTCCGACGTTTGCCATCCTGGCTTTTCCGCGCTTCGTCTCCGTGACGTTTCCTGCGTGCTCGTCCTGAACCTGTCCTTTATGAGCATCCCCGCTCTGTGAGAACTACTTTACCGTTACTGACGAAACTAACAACCCTGCCGCTGGGTTTTTACGGCAAATTAGGACAGTTCTTTATCGCTAAGCGGATGTTATTTAGATAAAAAACCCATAACCAGACATGAGATTTGTCTCAAATGTCGCCACTAAAAACAAGGCGATGTCTTACAGCGCAGCGGGGGAATGACGGAACCGTGCCTGCAATCAGCCACGGTCTTTTCTGCGGCTTCAGGTATAATCGCCGGAAAGCTTATCCCCAGACGGAGAGAACCGTTTTGACTACCTGGAATTACCAACAGACGCACTTTGTCACCAGTGCGCCGGACATTCGCCACCTTCCCTCCGATACCGGTATTGAAGTGGCCTTCGCCGGGCGCTCTAACGCCGGCAAATCAAGCGCCCTGAATACCCTGACCAATCAGAAAGGCCTGGCGCGTACCAGTAAAACGCCGGGACGTACCCAGCTTATTAACCTGTTTGAAGTGGCTGACGGTAAGCGCCTGGTCGATCTTCCGGGCTATGGTTTTGCCCAGGTGCCGGAAGAGATGAAAATCAAATGGCAGCGCGCGCTGGGTGAATACCTGGAAAAACGGCAGTGTCTGCAAGGCCTGGTGGTGTTGATGGATATTCGTCATCCGCTGAAAGATCTCGATCAGCAGATGATTGAGTGGGCGGTAGCCAGTGAAATTGCGGTGCTGGTCCTGCTGACTAAAGCCGATAAGCTCGCCAGCGGGGCGCGCAAAGCGCAGCTGAACATGGTGCGGTACTCGCTTTCCAGGGAGACGTGCAGGTTGAAGCATTTTCGTCACTGAAAAAACAGGGCGTGGATAAGCTGCGGGCTAAACTGGATAGCTGGTTTAACGATCTGCCGCCGGTGACTGAAGACACTGATTCCGGCGAATAAGCAAAGGCGCGTGGACAGGCTCCTCGCGTCATTTTACCGGGCCGCGCCCAATAAAAAACGCCCCAGTCAGTACTGACTGGGGCGGCTAAAATATTCAGCCCAATCCGATTACGTGAAGTAAAAGGTCTGAAAGATAGAACATCTTACCTCTGTACCCTACGCGAATAACTCTACCGCTTTTTCTGGGTCACACAAAGCACTTTTTGTAGTTTTTTTTCACTCTTTACATAGCAATTTCTAATGATTATCACAAAAAGCTATTAGTTATGTTGCTAAGTTACAGAATAGCGACAGGGTAAGACGCACCCTTAGTGCGCCCGATCCCAGTTTTCACCGCTGCCTACTTCCACCAGCAACGGCACGTCCAGCTTCATGGTGTTTTCCATCAGTTCATGAATCTTTCTGGATACCGTTTCTACGTCGTCTTTATGCACTTCGAACACCAGTTCATCGTGTACTTGCATGATGAGCTGCACGCGCGGCTTTTCGCTCTCCAGCCACTTATCAACGTCGATCATAGCGCGCTTGATAATATCCGCCGCCGTCCCCTGCATCGGGGCGTTGATTGCCGCACGTTCCGCACCGGCGCGGCGCGCCGCGTTGCTGGAGTTAATATCCGGCAGGTAGAGACGACGCCCGTCCAGCGTTTCAACATAACCCTGCTCTTTCGCCTGTTTACGGGTGCGCTCCATGTACTCCAGCACGCCCGGGTAGCGCTCAAAGTAGAGATCCATATACTTCTGCGACTCTTTACGGGAGATATTCAGCTGGCGCGACAACCCAAAAGCGCTCATGCCGTAGATCAGACCGAAGTTAATGGCTTTGGCGCTGCGACGCTGTTCGCCGGTGACCTGTTCAAGCGACATGCCGAACACTTCCGCTGCGGTGGCGCGGTGAATATCCAGCCCCTGCGAGAAGGCATCCAGCAGGCCTTTATCGCGCGACAGATGCGCCATAATGCGCAGCTCAATTTGCGAGTAGTCCGCTGAAACGATGACGTAATCCTGCGGCGCAATAAACGCCTGACGAATGCGTCGTCCTTCGTCGTTACGCACCGGAATGTTCTGCAGGTTCGGATCGGTGGACGACAGACGCCCGGTCGCCGTGACCGCCTGGTGATACGAGGTGTGTACCCGGCCGGTTTTCGGGTTAATCATCAGCGGAAGCTTATCGGTATAGGTCGATTTCAGCTTCGCCAGCCCGCGATATTGCAGGATGACTTTCGGCAGCGGATAGTCCAGCGCCAGCTCCTCAAGCACCTCTTCAGAAGTGGACGGTGCGCCACCTGGCGTTTTCTTCAGCGGCTTGATGCCCTGCTTTTCAAACAGAATGGTTTGCAGCTGCTTGGTCGAGGAGAGGTTGAACGGTTCGCCGGCAATCTCATGCGCCTTCTGCTCAAGCTCGGCCAGACGCAGCGTGATCTCTTCAGAGTGCTTATGCAACACCGCTGGGTCGATTTTGACGCCGTTGCGCTCGATGCGCGACAGCACCGGCACCAGCGGCATTTCGATTTTTTCAAATACCGCGCGTGGACCCGCCTCTTTTTGCAGCTTCGGCCACATTTTGAGGTGCAGCTGCAGCGTGACGTCCGCGTCTTCTGCGGCATAAGGCCCGGCCTGCTCAAGAGCAATCTGGTTAAACGTCAGCTGGTTTTTGCCCTTGCCGGCAATCTCTTCAAAGGTGATGGTTTTGTGCTTCAGCAGGCGCTCCGCCATGGAGTCCATATCGTGACGCCCGGAGACGCTGTTGAGAATATACGACTCAAGCATGGTGTCGAAGGCGATACCGCGCAGTTCGATACCGTAGTTCTGCAGCACACCGCGATCGTATTTCAGATTCTGGCCGACTTTAAGCGCATTTTCATCTTCAAGCAGCGGCTTCAGCAGCTCAAGGGCGCGCTC
>Ga0209371_1001029_pt1 | contig 21140 bp, 22 predicted proteins | sample AgamicAtAmrz_FD_187165 | JGI IMG/M metagenome (GOLD analysis project Ga0209371, IMG submission 187165) | Agave microbial communities from Guanajuato, Mexico - At.Am.rz (SPAdes) (version 2) | ecosystem: Host-associated > Plants > Roots > Rhizosphere | place: Guanajato, Mexico | collected 2012-06-07
TTGCGGCCTTTAGTTTCCGGGATGGTGGTTATTTCGGAATAGCGGCGATGGACAGTGCCCCGCGGGCGATCGCCGGATAGGACTCAGTCGTCACGCCTTCTCACCGCCCATGAGGCGGTATCGCGATCAGGGTGCTGGTTGTTGCTCGTCTTGATCGCCGCAGCCCATTCGGCACCGTTATTTTCAGTCACACCGGTATTTTCTAGGCCCATTATCGTATCGAACCATGCCACCATGTTCTCGGTGCAGGTATTGGCATGCGGCGGGAAGGCGTGCGGATTGTCCAGCGAACCTATCATCAGGTTGGTGCGGCCGTTTTCGAGGTGATGAAAGAACAATGGCGTGCCGCAATTGGCGCAGAAACCGCGCTCGACAAGCTCGGAACTCTTCCAGACGCTCGGCTTGCCGCGTGTCCAAGTGAGCGCATCATCAGGCGCGGCGACGAGCGCAGCAAAGATGTTGCCGGAGGCTTTCTGGCACATGCGGCAATGGCAGAGATGCGAATTATCATGCATGGAAGTTGCTTGATAGCGCACGGCACCGCACTGGCAGCCGCCACTCACCTTCATCTCGATGCGTTTCAATTTTGCTTCTCCTCCAAAGAGCGGGTTTGGGCCTAAATGCCTTTTAGGTTTTCATCTTTGGATCGTCCAGCAGAACGACGGATCCCATCACGCCTTCTCAAGAAAGCGCGCACAGGCAGGTACCAGCCTTTTCCACATGCGATCACTTTTGTTCAAGACGCGCGGGAGCCGGCGCGCTAATCTTCGGGGATGCAGAACGTTTCGCAGAAAGAGGCGGCTGACGCCATGCCGCTTGCCAAGGTGGAATCGACCCGCTTCTGGCGAGACGGTCGCTTTCGTGACATGGAATGCCTGAGCGCAAGCTTCGTGACGCATGAATATGCGCCGCATGCGCACGACACCTTCAGCATCGGGACGATTGAAAGAGGCAGCCAGATCACCACGCTGCTCGGCAGTCGGGAAGAAGCCGGACCGGGCGATCTCTATATGATCAATCCCGGAGTAGTGCATGACGGCGCTCCGGGCGGCGAAGGCTATCGCTACCGCATGATCTACCCGGACGCGAAGCTCTTCGTCGATATTCTGGAGGACGTCACCGGCAAAGCCTTCAACGTGACGCCATCTTTCGCCCGTTCGTTGTTGCGCGATCCGCAGCTTGCGAGCGCTTTCCACAAGGCGCACCGTACACTCGAGAGCGGTGCTGGCGCTCTGGAATCCGATGAGGGCATGTTCTCGGTGCTGGCGGCGCTTTTTGCGCGCTACGGCAGCACGATCGTCCTTCCCGTCGATACCAAGGAGCGCAGCGCGGTCGCGCGTGCTCGCGATTATCTCACTGAGAATTTCGACAGCGATGTCGGATTGGAGGAGTTGGCCAAGGTCGCGGGGCTGAGCCGCGCGCACCTGATCCGCGCCTTCCGCAGGGAGTATCATATCACGCCCCATGCCTTTCTGACCGACCGGCGTGTTATCGTTGCCCGCCGATTGCTCAGGGAAGGCCGCATGCCGGCCGATGTCGCCATGGAATGCGGTTTCGCCGATCAGGCGCATTTTACGCGCCACTTCAAATCGCGCACCGGCGTCACCCCGGGTCAGTTCCGCGTCGGCTAGCGCATTTCAGGAAAAGTGCGCAGCGGTTTTCCGCCCGGAATGCGTAAAGAAACAAAACATAGCATTTCCGCTTTTCTGCGAATGTTGAAAACGCTTTGCCGATTCTGGGTGGAACTCCAGTCACTTTCGTTCAATACAGCGCCGGCTGCCGTCGGCTACCTCTCTGTCATTGTTGAAGTGGAGGTTGCCAATGTTGCAGCAAAGCCGGCCGGCCGGCGAATTCAAAGCCGGGATGCGTGCCATTTTTCCCTTGATCGTTGCCGTCCTGCCGATCGGCCTCGTGTTCGGCGCGGTTTCGGCGACCAAGGGGCTTTCGCCGCTGGAGACCACACTGATGAGCGCGCTCGTCTTCGCTGGCGGCTCGCAATTCGTGGCGATGGATATCTGGACACATCCCGCAAGCTGGATTGGCGCCGGCTTTGCGGCCCTGCTCGTCAACGTCAGACACTTGCTGATGAGCGCTTCGATCGGCACGAAGATGCAGTCTTTTTCCGGCATCAAACGCTATCTCGCCATGCTGTTTCTCGCCGATGAGATTTGGGCCATGGCGGAATTCCGCGCGGGCACGATGCGGCTCACGCCCGCCTGGTATGCGGGCATCGTCACGCCCTTCTACTTGGCCTGGGTCGGCTCGTCGCTTGCGGGTGCTCTGCTTGGCGCCTTTCTCGGCGATCCCGCCGTCATCGGTCTCGACTTCGCCTTTCCGGCCGTCTTCATCGTGCTGGTCATGGGCTTCTGGAAAGGGCCGGAAACCGGCGCGGTGCTTGCTGCAAGCGGAATCGCAGCCGTTGCAGTCCACCAGTTCGTGCCCGGTGTCTGGCATATTGCAGCCGGCGCGCTGGCGGGGCTGGCAATGGCTTTCTGGAAAGGCAGAGCGCGGGAGCAGGCGGCATGACGCTCGATCTCAACACTTTGCTCGCCGTCCTCGCCATGGCTGCCGCAACGATCTTTACCCGTGTTGGCGGTCTCGTCTTGATTCACTACGTTAGGATTGACGAGCGCCGGCGAACCGCAATCGAAGCTATCCCGCCGGCCGTGCTGATGGCTGTTATTGCCCCGACAGCTTTTGCCACCGGCTGGGCGGAGACGCTGGCCTGCGCGGTCACTGCCATCGTCTCCCGCCGCTTGCCGATGCTGGCAAGCGTTATCGTCGGCGTTGCGACGATGGCTTTGCTACGGGCTGCGGGACTCTGAAGTCCTTTCCGGGAAAAGTGCGAAGCGGTTCTCGTTCCAGCGGAACATTGACGCGGCAAGCGTCAATGTTCCTCATACTGCGTGAAAGACGGGTCGGCGAGGTCGGCAAATCGGGTGAATTCCGACTGGAAGGCAAGCTTCACCGTGCCCGTCGGTCCGTGACGCTGCTTGGCGATGATGACGTCAGCCGTGCCTTTGACGCGGTCGAACAGCGCTTCCCATTCCGCATATTTCGGATCGTTCGGATCGCGCGGCTCCTGGTTCTTCACATAATATTCCTCACGGAACACGAAGAGCACCACGTCGGCGTCCTGCTCGATCGAGCCGGATTCACGCAGGTCCGAAAGCTGCGGCCGCTTGTCGTCACGGCTTTCGACCGCACGCGAGAGCTGGGAGAGTGCCACGATCGGAACGTTGAGCTCCTTGCCGAGCGCCTTCAGGCCGGTGGTGATTTCGGTGATTTCCTGAACGCGGTTTTCGCCCGATTTCTTCGAACCGGTCATGAGCTGTACGTAGTCGACGACCAGAACGTCGAGGCCGCGCTGGCGTTTCAGGCGACGCGCGCGGGCCGCAAGCTGGGCGATGGAGATACCACCCGTCTGGTCGATATAGAGCGGCACCTTCTGCATCATCATCGAGCAGGCCACCAGCTTTTCGAAATCCGCATCGTTGATGTCGCCGCGGCGGATCTTCGAGGAGGAGACTTCCGTCTGCTCGGAGATGATACGGGTGGCGAGCTGTTCTGACGACATTTCCAGCGAGTAGAAGCCGACGACGCCGCCGTTCTTCGCCTTCATTGAGCCATCAGGCTGCACTTCGCCCTCATAGGCGGCGGCGATATTATAGGCGATGTTGGTGGCAAGCGAGGTCTTGCCCATGCCAGGACGGCCGGCGAGGATGATCAAGTCGGAGCGCTGAAGGCCGCCCATCTTGCTGTCGAGCGAGTGGATGCCCGTGGAGATGCCGGAGAGGCCGCCGTCACGCTCCTTGGCAACGGCCGCCATGTCGATCGCCAGTGCGACAGCATCATTGAACGACTGAAAGCCGCCGTCGTAGCGGCCATTCTCCGCAAGCTCGAACAGCCGGCGCTCCGTATCCTCGATCTGCGTCTGCGGCGGCATGTCGAGCGGCGCGTCATAGGCGATGTTGACCATGTCTTCGCCGATGGTGATCAGCGCGCGGCGCAGCGCCAGATCGTAAATGGCGCGGCCGTAATCCTCCGCATTGATGATCGACACGGCTTCGACGGCGAGGCGCGCGAGATACTGCGCGACCGTCATGTCGCCGACCTTCTCGTCAGCCGGCACGAAGCTTTTGATGGTCACAGGGTTGGCGGTCTTGCCCATGCGGATGATATCGCCGGCGACCTCGAAGATCTTGCGGTGCAGCGGTTCGTAGAGATGGATCGGCTTCAGGAAGTCGGAGACGCGGTAATAAGCATCGTTGTTGACGAGGATGGCGCCGAGCAGAGCCTGTTCCGCCTCAATGTTATTGGGCGCTTCGCGATAATGCTGGTCGGCGGGAGCAATGGCGGCGAGCTTGCGCGCAGCTTCGTTCATTTTCCATCTCTTCATGCTTTAGGGTGTCGTCTGGTTTGCGATGTTCCGATGTCATGGTCAACCGTGCAAACGGATGGCCACACCGACCTATCAACGTTGTTCCACTCGTCCACAGGGACAAGTTTCCGCCACGTAAAAAATCCCTTGTGGCCACTTTGCAACGCAAAGATCGACACACGAATCACTTATGCAAACTATCCGTGGGGAACATTTTAGCCGGGTCTTTCGCTGCACGCATCAACTGTTGCGGCTATCCTGCTTGAAAAGCTGGGAAAATCCGGGTATTCCCCTTAAATTAGGGTAGGATGCTTATAGTATAAAGTTGCAATAATGCCAGGTGCGCCATCAAGACAAGAGCTCTTCGACGACCTCTCCGCGTTCAATCGCAAGCTGAGGGCGGCTTTCGACGCTCTCGTTCGAGAGCACGGCATGACCCTTTCCCGCGCGAGGGTTTTTCGCAAGCTCTCCCGCCGGGACGGAATAAACCAGAGGGAGCTTGCCGACGAACTGGAGCTGGAAACGCCGACGCTCGTGCGCATCCTTGACGCAATGGAAGCGCAGAATTTCATTGAGCGCCGTGCCGCGGTGTCCGATCGCCGCGCCAAGCAGATCTTCATGACGGAATCCGGAAAAGTCGTTGCCGCCGAGGTCGAGGCTCTTGCCACCGGTGTGCGTGCGGATATCTTGGAGGGGATTTCGGACGAGGATGTCGGCATGGCGCTGAAGGTTATCCGTGCCATGACTGCCAATCTTCAGAATATCGGTAAATCATGAGGTAGTGCATGAGCGGGGATCCGGGCCCGGTCGCCAATGCGGAAGCCAACGCCGTCCCACCCGCTCCACCGCCTATGCCGGGCTGGAAAGTGCCGCTCTATATTGCGGCATCTGTCATGTTCTTTCTGACGCAGGGCCTGGGTCTCAATCTCGCCTTCGCCAACCTTACGCAAATTCAGGGAACCATTGCGGCGACCACCACAGAATCGGCCTGGCTCTCTGCCGCTTACATGGCGCCGAATGTCAGCCTCGCCATCGCGCTGGTGAAGATCCGCCTTCAATATGGCGTGCGCAATTTCGCCGAGGTCAGCATTCTCGGCTTCGTGCTCGCTTCGCTGCTCAATCTCTTCGTCTCCGACCTGCATTCTGCGATCGTCGTCCGCTTCCTGAGCGGAATTGCCGGCGCGCCGCTATCGACGCTCGGCTTCCTTTATATGCTGGAGGCCTTCGAGCCGGCCAAGAAGATGACGATCGGCGTCAGTCTGGCAATGATGAACACGCTGCTTGCCGCCCCCATCACTCGCCTCGTGTCGCCCTCGCTACTCGACTATGGCGAATGGCGTGGCCTCTACACGCTTGAAATGGCATTGGCGCTGCTCGTCATGCCGATCATCTATCTGCTGCCGCTGACACCACCGCCGCGCGTCAAGGTCATCGTGCTGGGCGATATCTTCAGCTATCTTCTTGTCGCGATCGGTTTCGGCTGCCTTGCCGTCGCCTTGTCGGTCGGGCGCCTCTACTGGTGGCTGGAGGTGCCATGGCTCGGGGTCGTTCTGGCTATTGCCGTCGCGTCCCTGACCGTTGCCATCGTCGTCGAACTGAGGCGATCGACGCCTTTGATCGACGTTCGCTGGCTGCTTCGGCCGGAAATTCTGCATCTGACGGCGATCCTGCTGGTCTTCCGCATCATTGCCGCCGAGCAGACCTCCGTCATCATGACCTTCTATCAGAATGCGGTCGGCCTGCTCTATGATCAGCTTGCCTTGCTTTATTGGATCATCCTCGCCTTCTCTATCATCGGCGGCCTCATCTGCACCGCGTTCATGAGCTATGGCTACACGTGGCAGATCCAGTTCGTCGCGCTTATCCTGATGGGGGTGGGCTCGCTGATGGATTCGCAGGTGACGAACCTGACCCGTCCCGAGCAGATGTATCTCAGCCAGGCCCTGGTGGCGGCCGGCGCGGCGCTCTTCCTGCCGCCATCCATGTCGGCAGGCTTCAAGGAGGCTATATCCAAGGGGCCGCCCTATCTGGTAACCTTCTTCGTCGTCTTCACCTTCACGCAAAGCATCGGCGGCCTCGTCGGCTCGGCCTTCTACGGCACGCTGATCACCATTCGCGAGAAGTTCCATTCGGCCGTCCTGACCGAGCGCGTGCTGCTGACGGATCCGCATGTGGCCACACGCGTCAGTCAGCTTTCATCCTCCTATGGCAAGATGATTGGGGATAGCGCGCTGCTGAAGGGGGAGGGGCTGGCGCTGCTCGGCGCACAGGTCAGCCGTGAGGCCAACATGCTTGCCTATGGAGATGCGTTTTTTGTCGCCGCCGTAATCGCCTTCCTTTCGCTTGCCGGCCTAACCATCCATGTTCTCTTCCAGTTCGTCAGGGCTCGCGTGGCCGACTATCGGGTAGAGGTCGCGACATCCAACCCATGAGGATATGAAATAGCTCCATGTCGAGGCTCGTTCGCTCCCCCATCGAAGTCATTGCGGTTCTTGCCGGCATCGGCGGCGTCATGTTGGTGCTCTATGCCTGGCATCTGCCGCCGTTCAAAACCGCGGTGGAGACCACGGACGACGCCTATGTCAAAGGCTATGTCACGACTATCAGCCCGCAGGTCAGCGGCTATATCACCGACGTGCCGATCAAGGACTACAAGCTCGTCAAGGAGGGCGATGTGCTCGCCCAGATCGATAACCGTATCTACAAACAGAAGGTGGCGCAGGCCCACGCGACGCTGGACGGGCAGAAGGCGGCACTTGCCAATTCGCAGCAGCAGGAGCAGGCCGCCAAGGCCGGCATCGTCTCGAGTCAGGCGCAGATCGACAGCGCCAATGCTGCCTTGAAGCGTGCCCAGCTCGCCTTCGATCGCGTCACGACGCTGGTTTCCAGAGGTGTCTCGACCACGAGCGATTCCGAACAGGCGCAGGCGACGCTGCAGCAGGCCCAGGCATCGGTCAATCAGGCAAAGGCCGCTCTCGATGTCTCCCAGCAGAACCTGACGACGATCATCGTCAACCGCGCTTCGCTGGAAGCCGGTGTCAGCGGCGCGGAAGCGGCCGTGCAGCTTGCCGATATCGATCTCGACAATACGACCATTAGGGCGCCGCAGGACGGCCGTGTCGGGGAGGTTAGCGTCCGCCTTGGCCAGTATGTGACATCAGGCACGCAGCTGATGAACCTCGTTCCGAAGGACGTCTGGGTCATCGCCAATTTCAAGGAAACGCAGCTTGATGGCATGAAGCTCGATCAGCCCGCCACGATCTCCGTGGATGCGCTCGGGCATCGCGAGATCAAGGGCCGCATCCAGCGCTTCTCCCCGGCGGCAGGTTCGGAATTTGCTGTTATCAAACCCGATAATGCCACGGGCAATTTCACCAAGGTCGCCCAGCGTATCGGAGTCAGGATCAAGATAGAAGATGGACAGCCTCTGGCGGATCAGCTGGCGCCCGGCATGTCCGTCGTCGTTTCGATCGATAAGGATTCGGCTCCGTTGCCAGAGCCGAGGACCGGTGACTGAAAATCGGGCTTTGTCCTGTGCAAGGCGGGATATTGCGCCGAGCTTTATACCATAACGCACTCCATCCTTACCCCTGCGGCGGAACCTCGAAGGGCGAGGATGGCTCGTCATTCCAACTAACAAAAAAAGCCTGGGCCGCAAGACCCAGGCTTCTTCATTCGCAATCCTGCGGAGGCTTGAAGATCAAGCTTCTTCGTCGCCGTCGCGGTCAGCTTCCGGATCGAAGAAGTCTTCCGGACGCAGGGCATCTTCGTCAACGCCGTAGATGGCGTCGGCGGAGGTGAGGGTTTCGCCCTTGGCCTGACGCTCGGCTTCTTCAGCGGAGCGTGCAACGTTGAGTTCGATCGTGATTTCGACTTCGGCGTGAAGGCCGATCGTGACGTTGTGCAGGCCGATGGCCTTGATCGGCGTATTCATGTGAACCTGGCTGCGGCCGACGTTGAAGCCTTCGGCGGCGAGGATTTCGACGACATCACGGGCAGCGACCGAACCGTAGAGCTGGCCGGTTTCGCCAGCCGAGCGAACGACGATGAAGGACTTGCCGGCGAGAACGTCGGCAACCTTCTGGGCTTCGCTCTTGCGCTCGAGGTTGCGGGCTTCGAGCGTTGCGCGTTCGGCTTCGAAACGAGCCTTGTTGGCGGCGTTGGCGCGCAGCGCCTTGCCGAGCGGCAGCAGGTAGTTACGGGCAAAGCCGTCGCGAACCTTGACGGTTTCGCCCATCTGGCCGAGCTTGGAGATGCGTTCGAGGAGAATGACTTCCATTTTCGTTGTTCCTTTCGATGTCAGATTTTCGTGTCTTGTTTGGATGTGTCGACATTCTTGTTCGGGGTCAGCGATATCGCCTTGCGAGTATCGTAGAGGCCGAGAACGAGAACGATAAAGAGCGGCAGCGTCACGAAGAAGCATACCAGGTAGCAGAGTATCAGAACCGGCAGACGCCAGTCCTTGCCCCGCGTCCGGTAGTGCAGCGAAGCAAAGCCGGAAACGATGAAGCCAGCGCCGAAGGCGCCAAGCACGGCGGCGGCGATGAGGCCGAGGACGCCACCGAAGAAGATCGCGACGATCGCCACGAGAAAGACGAAGATCGCATTACGGTTCATACGCAGCGCCGAGGGAATATCCTCGCGCGGGCGTAAATTGTGGCTCGAAGCCGCGACAATGCGGGTCGCCACATAATAGGCAGCCAGAAGCATCATGACCCAGATCATGCCCCAGGCGATCGGGATCATGTAGAGCATCAGCGACTTCATCTTCGCGATCGCAGCCGGATTGAGCTGAAGATCGGGAGATTGCTGGCTCACCGCGGCGATGTAGGCGTCCACGACCTGGCCCACCAGATCGGCGCCATAGCCCATGACCGCGCCGGCGACGACGATGACGACGGCTGCGAGACCGCACAGGTGCAACATGATGTCGGAGAGCGGATACCAAGCCATCAGATTGTCCGGGCCTCCGAGTTCGGAGGCGGGACGGGCCAGATTGGCGAGATGGCTGAGCCATGCGGGGATCAGCGTCAGGAGAACGACGAATAGCCCGAAATAGACCGACTGCGCAACGGTTCCGACGATGCCGGCGACCACGACGGCAACGATGACGGCCATATTGCCCCAGCCGAGGCCGACGATCAGGATCGGGAGAGCTGAAAGTGCACCGAACAGGATGAACAACAATGGCTGCACCGTCGCGCCATACACGAGTAGGGCGGCGGTCAGACCGGCGAGCGCGCCGATGCCAAGCTCTTTTGCGTTCAACTTTTTCACGTCGCTGTCCTGCTTCGTATCGAGCAGTTAGAGGATGCCTTCGCCACGCAGGCCTGAAAGCTTATCCCCAACATGGGGTTTCAAGGTTCCGATCCGCGCCCATCGCGAAAGGGGGAAGGGAAGGCATCGCTGCCTTCCCTCTAATTCGTTCGGCGTCAGCTTATATTAAGCGACGACGTAGGGCAGCAGGCCGAGGAAACGGGCGCGCTTGATCGCCTGGGCGAGTTCGCGCTGCTTCTTCTGGGAAACGGCCGTGATGCGGGAAGGAACGATCTTGCCGCGCTCGGAAATGTAGCGCTGCAGGAGACGAACGTCCTTGTAGTCGATGCGCGGCGCATTGGCGCCCGAGAACGGGCAGGTCTTGCGGCGGCGATGGAACGGACGGCGGACCGGTGCGGAAGAAACTTCAGACATCTCTCAAATCTCCTTATACGCGGTCTTCGCGCGGGCGGCGCGGACGGTCTTCGCGGTCACCACGATCCGGGCGCGGACCACGATCGCCGAAGCTGCGCTCCGGGCGGTCGCCATCGCGGCGCGGACGGTCGTCACGGTCGCGCTTCTGCATCATGGCCGACGGGCCGTCTTCGTGCTGCTCGACAGCGATCGTCATGTAACGCAGGACGTCTTCGCTGATGCGCATCTGGCGTTCCATTTCCTGGATCGCAGCGGCCGGAGCATCGATGTCCATCAGGGCGTAGTGAGCCTTGCGGTTCTTCTTGATGCGGTAGGTGAGGGACTTGAGGCCCCAGTTCTCGATACGCCCGACTTTACCGCCGTGAGCTTCGATGACACCCTTGTACTGTTCTACGAGGGCGTCGACCTGCTGAGCGGAAATATCCTGCCGGGCAAGGAATACATGTTCGTAAAGAGCCATGGATAGCTTTGCCTTTCTTGCGTTGGTCTGAACCCGATATTCGGCGGCTAAGCCTCAACGACTGCTCCTGAGAGGGTAAACCCAAGCAAGAAAAGCGTTTCCGAGACGGTCGAGAGCGGAGACACGGGAGGCTGGAACGCTTCCGTTCCGAACGATTCCCTTATCGGAAACCGGCCCTCCGTTCAGCCACCAGCCAGAAGACCGGGTTGCGAACAGGGCGGCTTATACGGATTTTTCTTCGAAAGGCAAGGGTGCGAGCGAAATTAGGCCGTTTTGTCCTGAGCGGCGTCGATGCTTGGGCCAAATGGCGAGCTCCCATCCGCCGCAGCGTTGCACCAGCCGCACTCTCCCATATGATGGGATGCGAATTGCAACAACAGGGATTGTTCATGCGCATTTTTCTCGTTCGGCACGGCGAATCCCTCGGCAATATCGACGACCGGGCCTATCGGCAGTTCGGCGATCACAATGTTCCACTGACCGAGTGGGGACATCGGCAGGTGCTGCAGGCAGGCCATGCGATATCAGCCTATCTGAAAGGGCTGCCATCAGCCGAACTGCGCAAGCTGAGCGTCTGGTATTCGCCCTTCCTGAGGACGCGGCAGAGCAAGGATGCCCTGCTGGAGGTTCTGTCCGCCGAACTCATCGGGGATACCAGAGAGGATTATCTCCTGCGTGAGCAGGATTTCGGGCTCTTCACCGAAATCTACGACCATGCCGAACAGAAGCGGAAATTTCCCGATGAGTTCGAGAAATGGGCAAGGCTGCGCAACAATAACGGCAAGTTCTATGCGCGTCCGCCGGATGGCGAGAGCCGCGCCGATGTCGCTCAGCGTGTCCGTCTGTTCCTGCAGACCGTCATGCACGACGCCGAAAACGGAAATAACAATGTCATCATCGTCGGCCATGGCGTGACCAACCGGGCCTTCGAGATGAATTTCCTGCATCACCCCGTCGATTGGTTCGAGCGCTCGGACAATCCAGGAAACGCCGATGTCACCTTAATCGAGGGACGGAGTTCGGAAGGCTATCGCTCGACCCTGCTTCATAAGTCTACGGACCGCGTGAACGGGCAGGAGGAATTGAAGGCGGCTTATGGTTCCGAATTGGCGATTGCGCCGAAGACAAAGCAATAGAGCATTCATAGAGTGCGTTCTGCTGCGACGCACTTCCTTATGGTAAGGCGCCCCGCGGTGAAACGGGGCGCTTTTCTTCCTCACATCGGCATCGGATACTTCCGATGCACCTGCTCGATCTCGGCCAATGCCTCCTCGGGTAGCGTCACATAAGCTGAAGCGATATCGGTTTCGAGCTGCGCCATCGTCGTCGCGCCGATGATGACGGAAGTCATGAAGGGCTTGGTAAGGCAGTAGGCCAGCGCCAGCTTCGACGGGTCGATATCGTATTTGGCGGCAATTTCGAGATAGGCCTTGACCGGCGGCTCCTGCAGCGGCTGCAGGCGGCCGCCGATATCGAGATTGATCGAGCCGCGCGAACCGGCCGGACGGGCACCACCGACATATTTGCCGGTGAGGATGCCGCCGGCGAGCGGCGAATAGGCGAGCAGGCCTACATCTTCGTGATGCGACAGTTCAGCCAGATCGAGGTCGAAATGGCGGTAGAGGAGGTTGTATTCGTTCTGCGTGGTGGCGACGCGCGGCAGGCCCTTCTGCTCTGCAATCGTGAGATATTTTTGGATGCCCCAGGTCGTCTCGTTCGAGAGGCCGACGGCGCGGATCTTGCCGGCCTTCACCAGCTCGCCCATCGTCTCCAGGATCTCGGTGATCTCGGCGATGACTTTCTCGCGATCCTGGTTGAAGGGATTATAACGCCAGTTCTGGCGGAAATGGAAATGACCGCGGTTCGGCCAGTGAACCTGATAGAGGTCGATATAGTCGGTCTTCAGCCGCTTCAGGCTGGCATCAACAGCTGCATTGATATTGGCAGCATCCGGCCCCTGTCCGCCGCGCAGATATTCGCGACCCGGGCCGGCAACCTTGGTGGCGAGCACGACATCCTTACGCTTGCCGGTTTTCTCGAACCAGGTGCCGATATATTCCTCGGTGCGGCCTTGTGTTTCCGGTCCGACGGGCGTCGTCGGATACATTTCGGCGGTATCGAAGAAATTAATACCCTTCTGGACCGCATAATCCATCTGTTCATGGGCTTCGGCTTCGCTGTTCTGCGTGCCCCAGGTCATCGTGCCCAGGCAAATCTGCGAAACGGAAATATCGGTGCGGCCTAAATTCTTATATTTCATGGGAAAACCTTGGGAGATGGGAGAAAGCCAAAATGAATGAGGTCGCGAGAATTTAGGCCCGATCTGAGCGAGCGCAAGAAAAAAATCATTGCGCTTCGCGGGTGCAAAAGCCTGTGGCTGCGGGGCTTGCACTATTGACTCCGCCGCAAACAATGTCATTGGGAAGCGAAACGACCCCCAAAAGGACGCTTTATAATGACTGTTGCTTTCACATTTCCCGGCCAAGGCAGCCAAGCTGTCGGCATGGGCAAGGACCTTGCCGACAATTTCGCCGAGGCGCGCGCCGTCTTTGAGGAAGTCGATGAAGCGCTCGGTGAAAAGCTTTCCGACGTCATCTTCAACGGCCCGGAAGACAAGCTGACGCTGACGGCCAATGCGCAGCCGGCGCTGATGTCCGTCTCGCTCGCCGTCATCCGCGTGCTGCAGGCTCGCGGCCTCGATCTGAAGAGCAAGGTCTCTTATGTTGCCGGTCACTCGCTCGGCGAATACTCCGCGCTCTGTGCCGCCGGCACCTTCTCGCTTGCCGATACGGCGCGCCTGCTGCGCATCCGCGGCAATGCCATGCAGGCGGCAGTGCCCGTCGGCGTTGGCGCCATGGCCGCAATCATTGGCCTTGAACATGCTGATGTCGTTGCTGTGTGCGAAGAAGCCTCCGCGCTCGGCGCCTGCCAGATCGCCAATGACAATGGCGGTGGCCAGATCGTTATCTCCGGCGAGAAAGCCCCGGTCGAAAAGGCTGCTGAGCTTGCGACCGGTAAGGGCGCCAAACGCGCCATCCTGCTGCCGGTCTCCGCGCCGTTCCATTCTGCTTTGATGGCACCTGCCGCAGACGCGATGCGCGAAGCGCTTGCCGGCGTCGCCAAGGCCAACCCGGTCGTGCCTGTCATCGCTAATGTGAAGGCGGCTCCGGTTACCGATGCTGATGAGATTGCGCGGTTGCTGGTCGAGCAGGTTACCGGCCAAGTACGCTGGCGTGAGACGGTGGAATGGTTTGCCGCCTACAATGTGACAACATTGTATGAAATTGGCGCCGGCAAGGTGCTGACGGGTCTTGCCCGCCGCATTGACAAGTCCGTCAACGGCATCGCCGTCAACAATGCTGCAGATATAGACACGGCGCTTGCCGCATTGCTCGGCTGATATATTCAAGGAACGAGGGACGCACATGCTTGATTTGACCGGCCGCAAGGCCTTGGTAACCGGCGCATCCGGCGGCATCGGTGAAGAAATTGCCCGGCTCCTGCACAAGCAGGGCGCCATCGTCGGCCTGCACGGCACGCGCGTCGAAAAGCTGGAGGCGCTGGCCTCCGAGCTCGGCGATGGCGTCAAGATCTTCCCGGCCAACCTGTCGGACCGCGATGAAGTCAAGGCGCTCGGCGCCAAGGCGGAAGAGGAGCTCGGCGGCGTCGATATCCTCGTCAACAATGCCGGCATCACCAAGGACGGCCTCTTCGTACGCATGAGCGACGAGGACTGGGACGCCGTGCTGGAAGTCAATCTGACCGCCGTCTTCCGCCTGACGCGGGAGTTGACCCATCCGATGATGCGCCGCCGCTACGGCCGCATCATCAACATCACTTCCGTCGTCGGCGTGACGGGTAATCCGGGTCAGGCGAACTATTGCGCCTCCAAGGCCGGCATGATCGGCTTCACCAAGTCGCTGGCGCAGGAAATCGCCACCCGCAACGTCACGGTCAACTGCGTTGCGCCGGGCTTCATCGAAAGCGCGATGACGGGCAAGCTGAACGACAAGCAGAAGGAAGCCATCATGGGGGCGATCCCCATGAAGCGTATGGGCACGGGTCAGGAAGTCGCTTCCGCCGTCGCTTATCTCGCTTCCTCGGAGGCGAGCTATGTCACGGGGCAGACGATCCATGTCAACGGCGGCATGGCGATGATCTAAAGGAATTGCTGTTGGGGGGAACTTTCCCGCCAATAGCATGTTGAGCAACCCGGAGCCGGCTATTTTCTGGCTTTGCGACGGACTTAAACCGTGTTAAGCGGGCCATGACTGTGAACAGTCGTCCGGAAAATTCAGGCGGACTGGGCCACATTCAAGGCGCTGGACCGGATCTCAATGCCGGGTTGAACGGGTTTGCCAGCGGCGTCGGAACAGATGCTGCAGGTTTGAATTAGGGTAGGGATGTCACAAGGCATTCTCATCAGGATATAAGGTCGAGGAAACCGACATGAGCGATATCGCAGAACGCGTAAAGAAAATTGTTGTTGATCATCTTGGCGTTGACGCCGACAAGGTTGTTGAAAGCGCAAGCTTTATCGACGATCTGGGTGCGGACTCGCTCGACACCGTCGAACTGGTCATGGCCTTCGAAGAAGAATTCGGCGTTGAAATTCCGGACGACGCTGCTGACTCGATCCTGACGGTCGGCGACGCGGTAAAGTTCATTGAGAAGGCTCAGGCCTAATCTTTCGCGCTTTTTGACGGGGCGGGCTGAAGAGTCCGCCCTATTTCGTCCGGCGACGCCGGGCGAAGCAAGCTTATACGCATATCATCATAAAAAGACGGGGGTCTGCGGGCGATGAGACGTGTCGTTATCACGGGTACCGGCATGGTATCACCTTTGGGCTGTGGCACTGAGGTGTCCTGGACGCGTTTGCTCGCTGGGCACAATGGTGCACGCCTCGTGACTGAATTCGAGGTCGAAGACCTCGCGGCAAAGATTGCCTGCCGCATTCCTGTCGGCGACGGCACCGACGGCACGTTCAATGCTGACGATTGGATGGAGCCGAAGGAACAGCGCAAGGTCGATCCCTTCATCATCTATGGCATGGCGGCCGCCGACATGGCGCTGGCCGATGCCCGCTGGCACCCGGAAACGGATGAAGACCAGATTGCCACGGGCGTCATGATCGGCTCGGGCATTGGCGGCCTCGAAGGCATCGTCGAAGCCGGCTATACGCTGCGCGACAAGGGGCCGCGCCGCATCTCGCCCTTCTTCATCCCCGGTCGTCTCATCAATCTCGTCTCCGGTCAGGTTTCCATCCGTCACAAGCTGCGCGGCCCGAACCACGCGGTCGTCACCGCATGCTCGACCGGCGCGCACGCGATCGGCGACGCTGCTCGTCTGATCATGCTCGGCGATGCCGATGTTATGGTGGCAGGCGGTGCCGAAGCTCCGGTCTGCCGCATTTCGCTTGCGGGCTTTGCTGCCTGCAAGGCGCTGTCGACGGACTTCAACGATACGCCGCAAAAGGCCTCGCGCCCCTACGACCGCGACCGTGACGGCTTCGTCATGGGCGAGGGCGCCGGCATCGTTGTTCTTGAAGAACTGGAGCACGCCAAGGCGCGCGGCGCCAAGATCTATGCAGAAGTCGTCGGCTACGGCCTCTCGGGCGACGCGCATCATATCACCGCTCCGTCCGAAGACGGCGAAGGCGCTTTCCGCTGCATGACATCAGCGCTGAAGCGCGCCGGCCTGACGCCGGCCGATATCGACTACATCAATGCCCATGGCACATCGACCATGGCCGATACGATCGAACTCGGCGCTGTCGAGCGGCTGGTCGGCAATGCCGCGTCGAGGATTTCCATGTCGTCCACCAAGTCGGCAACGGGTCATCTTCTTGGCGCTGCCGGTGCCATCGAAGCGATCTTTGCGACGCTCGCCATTCGTGACAACGTCGCCCCGCCCACGCTCAATCTGGATAATCCGGAGCGCGAGACCGCCATCGATCTCGTTCCGCACAAGGCCCGCAAGCGCGAAATCAACGTTGCGCTGTCGAACTCCTTCGGCTTCGGCGGCACGAATGCGTCGCTTGTCCTGCGCCGTTATGAGGCTTAATAACAACGCGTAACTGTTGGGGTGAGGGTGCCTTGCGGCAATTTCGCCCGCATCCTTGATTGTTGCTGCGCCTTCGTCTTTCTCGGGAATGTGGTGCGGGAACGCCTGATCGGTCGAAGTCGGAGCCTGGAGCTCCGCCTTATCTTCTGAACCTGCTTTTTGCCGCATTGCTTGGCCAAAGAGCAGGCAATGACAAAAAGGAAGGGATTGCCGGTGAGCGATACGAACCAGAGCAACGGAACTCCGAACGGGCAGAAAGGACCGATTATCCCGAAATCGGCGAATGAAGCCCTGCGTCCGGAGCGTGTTCCGGATCCGCCGAAGCGTTCGCGCAAAGCCCGCAGCCAGATGGTCATCTTCCTGAACTTTCTGATGACGCTTGCGGTTTTCGTCGCCGTTGCCGCCATCGGCGGCGCCTATTACGCGTTTTCGATCTATCAGGGTCCCGGTCCTCTGACGACCAACACCAATTTCATCGTGCGCAATGGTGCTGGCCTCAGCGAGATTGCCAACCGCCTGGAATCCAATAACATCATCACCGATCAGCGCATCTTCCGCTGGTTGACGGCCACCTATCTGCATGATGGTGAAACGCTTCGCGCCGGCGAATACGAAATCAAGGCCGGCGCTTCCATGAAGGACATCATGGAGCTGCTGAAGTCCGGCAAGTCGATCCTCTATTCGGTTACTTTGCCGGAAGGGCTTACGGTGCGGCAGATGTTCAACAAGCTGCAGGCGGATGTCGTGCTGGAGGGCGATCTGCCGTCAGCCCTGCCGCCGGAAGGCAGCCTGAGGCCGGACACCTATAAGTTCACGCGCGGCACGAAGCGCACCGAAATCGTTCAGCAGATGGTGGCGGCACAGACCAAACTGGTCGATCAGATCTGGGAGAAGCGCGATTCAAGCGTCCAGCTGGCGAGCAAGCAGGATTTCATCACGCTGGCTTCCATGGTGGAGAAGGAAACCGGCGTGGCGGACGAACGCGCCCATGTCGCTTCCGTCTTCCTGAACCGGTTGGGCAAGGGTATGCGCCTGCAGTCCGACCCGACGGTCATCTATGGCCTCTTCGGTGGTGAAGGAAAGCCGTCCGATCGCCCGATCTACCAGTCCGACCTGAAGAAGGACACGCCTTATAATACCTACCTCATCAAGGGCTTGCCGCCGACGCCGATCGCAAATCCGGGCAAGGATGCTCTGGAGGCGGTCGCCAACCCCTGGAAGACGCAGGACCTCTATTTCGTGGCGGATGGCACCGGCGGACATGTCTTCGCCGCGACGCTGGACGAGCACAATGCCAATGTCAGGCGCTGGCGCAAGCTGGTTGCCGAGAAGGGCGAAGATCCCAGCGCCATTGCCGTTGATGGTCAACCCGACGATGCTGCCATAGCCCCCGGTTCGGGCGCGCAGCAGAAGAAGAAGACCAACTAATCCTCACCGCACCGTGGTCTGCACAGAGAGCCCGGCGCGGATTCACTTTACATTGGCCCGTAATCCGAAGATTTTCGATGGATTGGGGATAGGAACTATCGGAGGCTTGCATGGCGTTGCAGTCCATGACCGGCTTTGCCCGGCGTGAGGGAACGAGTGGTCGTGGCCGCTGGGCATGGGAACTGCGCTCGGTAAACGGCAAGGGGTTGGATATCCGCCTGCGCTTGCCGCCGGGCCTGGAGCGCCTCGAAACCGATGTCCGCAAGTCGATCGCGGATCGGCTCTCGCGCGGCAATCTTCAGGTCAGCCTGTCGCTCTCGGTGGAAGAAAGCCGTATCGAGGTCGTCGTGAACCAGGATGCGCTGGCGGCGGTCCTGGCGCTACGCGATCAGCTGGCCGGCATCGTCGATCCCGCTCCGCTGCGCCTGGAAAGTCTGGTGGCTGTGCGCGGCCTGGTGGAATTCAAGGAAGCCGAGGAAGACGAGGACGTTGTCGCCGCGCGCGACGCAGATATCATGGCCGGCCTCGAGGCGGCACTCGCCGATCTCCGCGACATGCGCCGCCAGGAGGGCGATGCACTCGGCAAGGTTCTGCTCGGTCATGTCGCGACGATCGAGGCGCTGACATCAACGGTCGAGCGTGACCCTTCTCGTTCCCCGCAGGAAATTGCCGCGAGACTGGCGACGCAGGTTTCGATGCTTCTGGATGGCTCGTCGGGCCTTGATCGTGACCGGCTCCACGCCGAAGCTGCCCTTCTTGCCACCAAGGCCGATCTGCGCGAGGAGATCGATCGCCTGAAGGCCCACGTGGCGGCGGCGCGCGATCTGATATCCAAGGGCGGCCCTGTCGGCCGCAAGCTCGATTTTCTTGCACAGGAATTTAACCGGGAATCGAATACCATCTGTTCGAAATCGAATGCAGCGGCCGTGACAGCCGCCGGCATCGAGCTGAAAGTGGTAATCGACCAGTTCCGCGAACAGGTCCAGAATTTGGAGTAGGCCATGAAGCCGGCGACATCCACATCCATTCCGATCGCCCGCCGGGGGCTGATGCTTGCCATCTCCTCGCCCTCGGGAGCCGGCAAGTCGACGATCGCGCGCACACTGCTCGACAAGGACAAGCAGGTGAGCCTCTCGGTCAGCGTCACGACGCGGCAGCGCAGGCCGAGCGAGATCGAAGGCGTGCACTATCATTTTGTCTCGCAGCGCGAATTCGAGCGTCTGCGCGATTCCGACTCCTTGCTCGAATGGGCCGAGGTGCACGGCAATTTCTACGGCACGCCACGCGAGCCTGTGGAGACGGCGATGTCGGAAGGCCGTGACATGCTCTTCGACATCGACTGGCAGGGCGCCCAGCAGTTGCAGGAGAAGATGCCGGCTGATGTTGTCTCAATCTTCGTGCTTCCGCCGACCATGACGGAGCTGCAATCGCGGCTGCATCGCCGCGCAGAGGATTCCGAAGAGGTCATCGCCATGCGTCTCGCCAATTCCCGGGCCGAGATCGCTCACTGGCGCGAATATGATTATGTCATCGTCAATGACGACCTGAACATTGCTTTCGATGCCGTTCAGTCGATCGTCAAGGCCGAACGCCTGCGCCGTGACCGTCGGCACGGCATGTTCGATTTCGTTCGGGACCTGCTCGAAGAGACGCCGAAGCTCTAAGCTTAGAGGCAATTCGCCAGCCGGCAGAATTCTTCCACCGAAAGCGTTTCGGCGCGGCGCTGCGGGTCGATATCGGCTTTTAGCAGTAGGGCTTCGCCGCCAAGCGGCTTCAAGCTCTGTCGCAGCATCTTGCGGCGCTGACCGAAGGCGGCCTGGGTCACCTTCTCCAGCTTGTCGACGGCGCAAGGGATAGGGTTTTCCCTCGGCGTCAGATGCACCACGGTCGAGGTCACCTTAGGCGGCGGCGTAAAGGCCTGTGGCGGTACGTCGAAAACCATGCGGGCCTCTGTTCGCCAGCCGCAGAGCACGCCGAGCCGGCCATAATGATCGTCATCCTCCTGCGCCACGATCCGCTGGCCGACTTCCTTCTGGAACATCAGGGTCAGAGATTGCCAGAAGGGCGGCCATTGCGCCGGCAGAAGCCAGTTCACCAACAACTGCGTCCCAACATTATAGGGCAGATTGGCGATGATCTTGACCGGCCCTTGCGGGACAAGGGCGGCGAAATCCGTCTTCAACGCATCGCCTTCGATCACTTCCAGCCGGCCGGGATAGTGATCGGCGATTTCCGCCAGAGCCGGCAGGCAGCGCGCATCGCGTTCGACGGCGATGACCTTGGCCGCTCCGAGCGCCAGGATGGCGCGCGTGAGGCCACCCGGTCCAGGGCCAACTTCGAAGACGGTGACGCCTTCGAGCGATCCGGCTGCGCGCGCGACCTTCTGGGTCAGATTGAGATCGAGAAGGAAGTTCTGGCCAAGCGCCTTGCGCGCATCGAGGCCGTGGCGTTGAATTACATCGCGAAGGGGCGGCAAGCCATCGAGAGCGGCCATCAGGGATTGTTTCCGGTCTTGCTGCTGATTTCGCTGGCCAGCTTCAACGCAGCGACAAGGCTGTCTTCCTTGGCAATACCCTTACCGGCGATGCCGAAAGCCGTGCCGTGATCCGGAGACGTGCGGACAAAAGGTAAGCCGAGCGTGACATTGACGGAATCGTCGAAGCCGAGCGCCTTGGCCGGGATCAATGCCTGATCGTGATACATGCAGATGGCGACATCGTAACGCCGGCGGGCGTCGTCATGGAACATGGTGTCGGCGGGCAGGGGGCCGAATGCGTCGATGCCCTCGGAGCGGAGCCTGTCGATCGCAGGCCGTACGATTTCGTCGTCTTCCTTGCCGAGCGCGCCATTCTCTCCCGCATGCGGATTGAGACCGGCAACGGCAAGGCGCGGCTTGGAGATGCCGAAACGGACGCGGAGGTCGCGATCGGTAATCCGGCATGTCTCGGCGATCAGATCGGAGGTCAACGTTTCAGGCACCTCCTTCAGCGGGATATGGATGGTGACTGGGATCGCGCGAAGCTTCGGACCGGCAAGCAGCATGACCGGCATGACCGGCTTTCCAGTGGCGCGGGTTGCAAGATCCGCCAGGAATTCCGTATGGCCAGGAAAGCCGAA
>Ga0209371_1001031_pt1 | contig 21056 bp, 16 predicted proteins | sample AgamicAtAmrz_FD_187165 | JGI IMG/M metagenome (GOLD analysis project Ga0209371, IMG submission 187165) | Agave microbial communities from Guanajuato, Mexico - At.Am.rz (SPAdes) (version 2) | ecosystem: Host-associated > Plants > Roots > Rhizosphere | place: Guanajato, Mexico | collected 2012-06-07
CCACTGAGCGACGAGATCAAGGCACTGCCAAACGTGCGTACCCTGACCCTGTCCGGGATGCTGGCCGAAGCGATTCGTCGTATCAGCAACGAAGAATCCATCTCTGCAATGTTCGAACACTAATCGAACACGGCCGAAAAACCCGCTGCGGCGGGTTTTTTTGTCTCTGGGTTTTATTTGTATGATTAATGCCTCCTTCACCTGCCATTCACATGACAGATGATGCGCATACGGATGATAGATAATTGTGAAAAACGTAACCTCCTCACATGTTCTGCCCTTTCGCGCCCTCATCGACGCCTGCTGGAAAGAGAAGTACACCTCGTCACGCTTTGTTCGTGACCTGATTGCCGGGATCACCGTCGGCATTATCGCCATCCCATTGGCGATGGCGCTGGCGATTGGCAGCGGCGTTGCGCCGCAGTACGGTCTGTACACCTCGGCCGTTGCCGGGATCGTCATTGCCCTGACGGGCGGCTCGCGCTTCAGCGTCTCCGGCCCGACCGCCGCCTTCGTGGTGATCCTCTACCCGGTTTCACAGCAGTTTGGTCTGGCAGGCCTGCTGGTCGCCACTCTGATGTCCGGCGTCTTTTTGATTCTGTTTGGTCTGGCCCGCTTTGGTCGCCTGATTGAATATATTCCCCTTTCCGTTACGCTGGGGTTCACATCGGGGATTGGTATTACCATCGGAACCATGCAGATCAAGGATTTCCTCGGCCTGCAGATGCCCCACGTACCGGAGCACTACCTGCAAAAAGTGGGGGCGCTGTTTATGGCGCTGCCGACGGCCAACCTGGGCGACGCCGCCATCGGGATTGTGACGCTGGGCACGCTGATCGTCTGGCCTCGCCTCGGTATTCGTCTGCCGGGCCATCTGCCCGCGCTGCTGCTGGGCTGCGCGGTGATGGCGATCGTCAATATGTTCGGTGGTCACGTCGCGACTATCGGCTCGCAGTTCCACTATGTTCTGGCGGACGGTTCACAGGGGAGCGGCATTCCGCAACTGCTACCGCAGCTGGTGCTGCCGTGGGACATGCCCGGTTCCAGCTTCACCCTAAGCTGGGATTCCCTGCGAGCCCTGCTTCCCGCCGCGTTCTCTATGGCAATGCTGGGGGCGATTGAATCCCTGCTCTGCGCCGTCGTTCTGGACGGCATGACCGGCACTAAGCACAAAGCCAACAGCGAACTGGTCGGTCAGGGATTAGGCAACCTCGTCGCGCCGTTCTTCGGCGGTATTACCGCAACGGCAGCCATCGCCCGTTCTGCGGCCAACGTGCGCGCGGGTGCAACCTCACCGGTTTCGGCGGTTATCCACTCCGTGCTGGTGATCCTCGCCCTGCTGATCCTCGCCCCGCTGCTCTCCTGGCTACCGCTTTCCGCCATGGCCGCCCTGCTGCTGATGGTGGCCTGGAACATGAGCGAGGCGCACAAGGTGGTGAACCTGCTTCGTCGCGCGCCGAAAGACGACATCATCGTGATGCTGATCTGCATGTCGCTGACCGTGCTGTTCGATATGGTTATCGCCATCAGCGTCGGGATCGTGCTGGCTTCCCTGCTGTTTATGCGCCGTATTGCGCAGATGACGCGCCTTTCCCCGGTTAACGTCGAGGTGCCTGACGATGTGCTGGTGCTGCGCGTGATTGGCCCGCTGTTCTTCGCGGCGGCGGAAGGTCTGTTCAGCGATCTGGAGTCCCGCATCGCGGGCAAACGGGTTGTGGTGCTGAAATGGGATGCCGTACCGGTGCTGGATGCAGGCGGCCTGGATGCCTTCCAGCGCTTTGTGAAACGTCTGCCGGAAGGCTGCGAGCTGCGGGTGAGTAACCTGGAGTTTCAGCCGCTGCGCACCATGGCGCGCGCGGGTGTACAGCCGATCCCTGGCCGACTCTCCTTCTACCCTAACCGTGAAGCCGCGTTAGCGGATCTGTGAGTTACCTGATGCAGAGAAACGTCTCTGCATCATCACCCCGATCGCCTGCTGGAGCCATGCAAGCACGGCAGGCGTCATCCAGGTTCCTTTCATCAGGTGCGGCTCCTGCTGCATGGCAGTACGAAACTTTTGCTGAGTTTCCGGGTTCTTGCCCGCGTAAGACTGGAACAATGCCAGCCAGTTTTCAGCCAGCTTTTGCGCCTCCTCACAGGCAGGATCGATATTTTCCCGCTGCGCCTGATGCAGTTTTGCCACCAGCGGCGGCCACTCCATCATGCGGTCAAAGTAGTGTGCCCGGGTAAAGGCCATCTCTTCGGCAGTGAGATACTTCTCCCATATGCAGAGCTTAGACTCAGCAAACGCGCGCGTGATGTAATCCGTCATCTCCGGCGTGATGCCGGTCTGCGCCTGCATCTGCGGTTCAACGCTGTGCATCTCGTTCAGCCGGGTGAGAAACTCCGGCTTGCCCGCCGTGTCCTGCTCAAGGCGCTCCATCCAGCGCGTCGCCAGATCCATCGCCCGGGCGTCAGTAGCGGGTATATGGTGCTCCAGCAGCGTGTTGGCCTCTGCAACCAGCCCTGACCAGATAGCCGTCAGCGCATCCTTCTGCACCGCAAACGGCAGCTGCTGTAACTCTTCTTTGCTAAACCAGCGATCGTACATATTCATTAACTCCAGAGTCTGTAGCCAGGATTCCAGATCCGGCGTCGCATCGTCGAGAAGCCCGGTTCGCAGCTCCACCAGCCGGTCGCGCAGCGTATGTATGCTGCGCAGCTGTTTATCCAGCATCGTGATTTGCGCATCGAGTAACTCGGTTAACGACAGCGACTCCTGTTCCAGGAAATCCCTGATTTCAGCAAGTTCCAGCCCCGCTTTTGCCAGCGCCTGGATCATATGCAGACGCTGGACATCCGCCAGGTTGTAAAGCCGGTAACCTGCCGCGCTTCTGGCAGAAGGCAGCAACAACCCTGTTTGCTCATAGTGGTGCAATGTCCGCACGGTGATCCCGGCGCGTTTCGCCAGCTCACCCACCTGAATCAACATAACTGCTCCTTTTTCTTTGCCAGTGACGCCACTCTGGAGCCTTACGTTACGTGAGGGTCAACCCTTGATGCAAAAAAAACGACTCCCTCGGGAGCCGTTTCGGCGTTCTTTATCGTAGCACTAGCTGTGCTTATGCTGATCGCGACGACAGCGTTTGTCGTAGTGGCGCACCCACCAGTATTTATCGCAGACTTCCTCATGGCCGCTCACGCGCGCCCCGGCGAGCCACAATACCGCACCAACGAAGATGCTCAATATCGCGCCGTGCGCGAAGTATTGCGGGAGGTCAATCTGAGGTAACTGGTTTAAAATGGAATAACCCACGCCGGCTACCATCACGAACAGCCCCAATCCCATCAGTACGTTACCGAGTAACGAAGCGTTTTTGCGTTTCATGTGTCACCTCCGGAACTTTGGGTTGTCAGGGGAAAAGCCCCTAATCCTTGTGTGTAAAGTATAGACAACGCCCCTTTTATGAGTTGCGTGAATGATCACAATTACAGATAAGTCCCAAACAAAAGTTTACAAATAACACTTTGAACAGCTTGAAATTCTAATGGTTCAAATCAGAAATTATTCGTATTTCGCTGGGAAGATCGCAGAATTTTGTCAAGCGGCACGACAGACAGTAAACTACGCGCCAGATCTGGAACCCATTAGGAATTGAATCGTGACGATTAAACTGATTGTCGGCCTCGCCAACCCCGGCGCAGAGTATGCGGCCACCCGCCACAACGCTGGGGCATGGTACGTCGATCTGCTGGCCGAGCGGTTACGTGCTCCCCTGCGTGAAGAACCTAAATTCTTCGGGTATACCTCACGTATCAACCTTGCTGGCGCGGATGTTCGTTTACTGGTGCCCACCACCTTTATGAACCTGAGTGGTAAAGCGGTGGCGGCAATGGCAACGTTTTATCGCATCAATCCGGATGAAATTCTGGTCGCACACGATGAGCTGGATCTCCCGCCCGGCGTGGCAAAATTCAAGCTGGGCGGCGGGCACGGCGGCCACAACGGCCTCAAAGACATCATCAGCAAGCTGGGCAATAACCCGAATTTCCACCGTTTGCGCGTTGGAATCGGCCATCCGGGCGATAAAAACAAAGTTGTCGGTTTCGTACTCGGTAAGCCCCCGGTTTCTGAGCAGAAACTGATTGACGAGGCGGTAGACGAAGCGGCGCGCTGCACTGAAATCTGGCTGAAAGATGGGTTAACCAAAGCGACAAACCGCTTACACGCTTTCAAAGCGCAATAATCCGCCCGATTCGGCTTTTTTACCGCGCGTCATGCGGGTTACGTGTATAATAGGCGTAGTTATTTACTTTTCATCAATCGGTTATCGTTAACGGATTGATTATCAAGATATTAAGGTGATTTAGAAATGGGATTCAAATGCGGTATCGTCGGTCTGCCAAACGTGGGCAAATCCACCCTGTTTAACGCGCTTACCAAAGCGGGTATCGAAGCGGCGAACTTCCCGTTCTGTACCATCGAACCTAACACCGGCGTTGTGCCAATGCCGGACCCGCGTCTGGACCAGCTCGCGGAAATCGTTAAGCCGCAGCGCATTCTGCCAACCACCATGGAATTCGTGGACATCGCGGGCCTGGTAAAAGGCGCGTCCAAAGGTGAAGGTCTGGGTAACCAGTTCCTGACCAACATTCGTGAAACCGAAGCGATCGGCCACGTTGTGCGCTGCTTCGAGAACGACAATATCATCCACGTTAACAACAAAGTGGATCCGGCTGACGACATCGATGTCATCAACACCGAGCTGGCGCTCTCTGACCTCGACACCTGCGAACGCGCTATTCACCGCGTGCAGAAGAAAGCCAAAGGCGGCGACAAGGACGCGAAAGCGGAACTGGCTGCGCTGGAAAAATGTCTGCCACAGCTTGAAAATGCGGGCATGCTGCGCGCGCTGAAAAACCTGACTGAAGAAGACAAGGCGGCGATCAAATACCTGAGCTTCCTGACCCTGAAGCCAACCATGTACATCGCCAACGTTAACGAAGACGGTTTTGAGAACAACCCGTACCTCGACAAAGTGCGTGAAATCGCGGCGGCTGAAGGTTCTGTGGTTGTGGCGGTTTGCGCTGCCGTTGAATCCGATATTGCTGAGCTGGACGACGCCGACCGTGAAGAGTTCATGGCCGAGCTGGGTCTGGAAGAGCCGGGACTGAACCGCGTGATCCGCGCAGGCTATGAGCTGCTGAACCTTCAGACCTACTTCACCGCTGGCGTGAAAGAAGTGCGTGCGTGGACGATCCCTGTGGGTGCGACTGCGCCTCAGGCGGCCGGTAAGATCCACACCGACTTCGAGAAAGGCTTTATTCGTGCGCAGACTATCGCGTTTGAAGACTTTATCACCTACAAGGGTGAGCAAGGCGCGAAAGAAGCAGGCAAGATGCGTGCGGAAGGGAAAGACTACATCGTTAAAGATGGCGATGTGATGAACTTCTTGTTTAACGTTTGAGTTGTTTTGAATGAAAAAAATCCACGCTTTGGCGTGGATTTTTTTTGCGCGTGATCTATCAATAGATAACGAGTTTACCCGCTGGCCAAGTACCTGACCACCCACAGGGCATATGCCCAGCTTCATAAACATTAATTAATCCGTCAAAAAAGAATGGCTCTTGAAGAAAATTACTATACGCATCTTCAAGCAAGTAATTCACAAGGTCCCATTTTAAGTTCTCAGTCATTGAGCCTTCTTCAGACTCCGGGAAGGTTATTTTTGGGATAATATTATTCTACACAACTTTCTTAGGTTCTTTGACTAAAGATTTCCAGCATTGATATTTGTTAGTCTCTTTTTTTGCGAGATAACCTGTTATTTCATTAACTGCTTCCAGGTTGGTGCTCTCACATTCATAAGTTTTCAGCCATTTTATAAATAAGCTAAGAGACTGAGCCTAGATAACACCAGTGAGTGCCGTTGTCATACCAAGATTAACAAGTCAATTAATATTATTTAATATATGGTGCTAACTGGAATATTATCATGTTTTAATCTAATTTATTTCACTTGGGATCCTAGGGATGTTCATACCACCAAGCGCCATGGTGTTTTATAATAAAACCCTATGATTTGTGTCACAGAGTTTTATTAACAATATGAATAGCAAAATAACAGCAATCGAATTAAATAAATCGATTAAATTCTTAAGTATTCTTTAAGAAAGATCCTCTTCTGCTACTAATCCGTTAACAAAGTTAGCAAATGAATTTGTCAGATATCTTTGAAGTTTTGTGTGATTCTCTTGCATAGTCAAATCCTCATCAAAAGAATCTGTAGCAAAATATACAATTGAGTAATTATCTAAATCCAGGCAGAAGAAATTGCCTCCCCAATCATTTGCGAAAGGAAGCAGGTTTTTAGGAATCACTTCCCTATCCACCATGCTGATATAGCAACCGTCAATTAAAGATCCAAGGGCATTATTTGTCTGACTATTATAAACAAATGGCTTAAACGCAGCCACCTCTATTGGCTCAAAATCTTCATCACCGTCCCACCAACTTTTCTCCGGGATGCCACCATTAAATTGCAGATAATGTGAAACGAAATCATCCGGAAGAGTAATTGATAATTTCTCTTCCGTTTTAGCAATATCTGCACGTCCAATCTTTTTTTCACAGTTCCTGAAATGATTCATAGATTTATACCTCACTGGTGACAGTTTGCACGCAATTTTTTCGGGACACGCCCCTTCAACCAGCCTTTAGAATGAGAAACAGCAATGGCTTCTTGGGAACCATATTTTACGCCAAAATATTTCTCGAATTGTGAGACTGAGCCTTTATGTGGGAAAGTAGCTTCATGCGCAGAAGTTTTTACTAATTGCATTGTTGTCCTTCCTGTGGCTGGGTCAAAGTCATCGACATGATGCCATGTATATCCGGTTGCTTCGCTTTTAGAAATACCGGCTGCCTTGAAAGCCTCGGTGAAATCTCTATCTCGAGTTCCTTGCATTGTAATAGATACAATATTCTGTTTCGTTCCATTGATAGGGAAAAGATCTGGGCTTCCTGTAAAGTCAACTCCCTTTAATGCCAACCCCCACGGATCCACCCATCCCAGCGCATTCGGCGCATACTGGTAAAGGTTTATCCCCCCCGCCAGCCCTATCGGGTCCTGCTGCGTAAACCTTCCGCAGTCCGGGTCATAATACCGGAACAGATTGTAGTGCAGGCCTGTCTCACGGTCCAGATATTGCCCCTGCATGCGCAGGTTCTGAGAATATCCTGATACCTGCGTCTCGCTTTCCCGCAGCAGCTTGCCCCAGGCGCTGTTCACCCCTTCCCAGCGCACCTGCCCTTCGATATCCGTCATCCGCTCCGGCGTGCCGTTGGGCTGGCAGTGGAACCAGAAGATCTCCGGAGCATCCACGCCGTCAATACGCGCCAGCGGATCGTAGCTGTCCTGATCGCTGTAGACGTAGGTGAGCGGCACATCCCCGTGCACCTCCTGCAGCAGGCGGAACCCTTCCCAGACAAACCGGGTGGTCACTGGCTTACCGGTTGGCTGTCCGCCCAGCATCTGGCGTCGCGTTTTGCTGATACGTCGCCCGAGCGGATCGTAGCGGAAGCTGACCTGCGTCTGCGGTTTATTGCGGTCCCGCGGCTGGCTGATGACTTCCGTCAGGCGGTGTTCACCGTCGTAGCGGTAGTGCCAGCGGGTCTGGCCGTTATCCTTCTCCACGGTGCGGCCGTGGATGTCATAACGCCAGCGAATGCCGCTCAGCTGCGTCAGGCGGTTGTGCGTGACCTTCTCGGCAGCCCCTTCCAGCGGGTTACCGGCAGCGTCCCAGCGCCACAGCTCCTGTCCGGGCAGCGTGCCGTCCTGAATGAGCAGACGCCCGGCGCTGTCGTACTGCCAGCGGTACCAGCTGAACGGGTTATCGTCCCGCTCTTCCCGCACCAGGTTATTGCGGTAGTCGTAATCCCAGCGGCGGGACCAGCGGCGCGGCGACGGACGCTGGGCGTTGCCGGTAAAGACGTCCCGGCGATGCAGTCGGCCAAGACGATCGTATTCGCTGCGAGTGGTCAGCAGCCCCTGAGTGCGGCTGGTCTCCCGGTGGAGTTCGTCGCGGGTAAAGTCGGAGACCGACAGCTTATCGAGAGCAATGCTGAGCAGATGCCCGCTGCCGTAGTAAAACTGCTTCAGCTCGCGGCCATCGGGAAGCGTGATAGAGGTGCGGTTGCCCAGCGCGTCATACTCCCACGCCAGCTCGCCGTGCTCGCCCGCCTCGCGCGTCACGCGACCAAGCGCGTCATACTCAAAGGCCAGCTCCTGCTCTGCCGCGGTGGTCCACGCGTCGGCTGCAAGCGCAGGATGCAGCCCAATCCGGCTTAACAGCCCGGACGGCGTGTAGTGATAGCGTGTCTGCCCCTCCGGCGTGGTGCGGGCGACCAGCTGGCCGCTCGCGCTCCAGGCGAAGGCATGGGTGATGGCCTCAGGATGACCGACGGCAAACGTGCGTGCTATCGTGCGTCCGCAGGCGTCATAGCGATACTGCGAGGCTACGCCATCGAGCCCCACCTCTTCCAGCAGCAGCGAGTCCGCGCCCCAGCGTAACTGATACGCTTCGCCGTTTTCGTTTTCCAGGGCAATCAGACGCCCGCGGCTGTCCCAGCGGCGACGGACCTCTTCACCCTGGGTATTACGCGTCGCGGTTAATCGCCCTGCCTCATCGTATCTGAACTCACTTTCCTTACCGTCGGCGCCCGCATGCTTCACCGGCAGGCCGCGTTCGTTCCATTTGAGCGATTCCGTCCAGCCTTCCGGGCGATCGAGCTGCACCGGACGCCCTGCGGCGTCGTAGCGATATCGCGTCTCTTCCCCGTCGGCGCCAGTCTCGGCCACCAGCCAGCCCAGCGGGTGATAGCGGTAGCGGGTAATACGCCCGGAACAGTCCGTCGAACGAACGATCTGCCCGGCCTCGTTGTACTCCTGGTAGCGGCTGTTTCCTGCGGCATCGACCTCTTCAACGACCTGGCCGAACTCGTCCCGGCGCAGCTGCGTGGTCTGCCCCATCGGGTCCACCACGCGCTTAAGCCCGTGATGTTCGTCGTACCAGAACCGGGTGGCGCTGCCGTCGGCTTCGATAATGGCCGCAGGAAGCGCGCGGTGCTCCAGCCAGGCGGTGGTGCGGGTATTGCCGTCGGCGTCGATCTCCTGAACCCGGTTGCCCATTTCGTCGTAGACGAAGGTAACGGCATTGCCGAGCGGATCGATGCGGCGCGTCAGAAGCTCGTTCTCGTCCCACTCGTAGCGCCAGTTTTCACCGCGCTCGTCAACGTAGCGGACAATCAGATTCTGCGCGTTCCAGTAGTGACGGCGCGTCTGGCCATCGTAGTGCTCAACGGTCGTCAGCCCGACGGCTAAATCGTAGCTAAAGCGGCAGCCGTCGCCGGTGCTGGTGCGGTTTTCCACCACGCGCCAGTGATCGAATTTTTTCCAGCGGTATTCGCTCTCCAGACCGCCCGGCATCCGGTGCCAGACCATCAGCCCGTGCTCGTTATAGCGGTACTCACGCGTCACCACGCCGGAGGCATCCGTCGCGCTCGCCAGCTGGCCGCGCGCGTCGTAGCCCCACTGCATCAGCGGCCATGTCTGGCTGCCGTCAAAATGGCTGGCAGCGGTAACACGCTGCGGGAAACGTTCATCGTCATAGCGCAGGGTGACGTCTATCGCCCGCGGCTCGTCGTGAAGGCCGACCAGCCTGCCGTGCTCGTCCCACTCCGTCAGCAGCGCGTTGCCGTATTCGTCGCTGAGGGAGCCCAGACGCAGGATAGATGGATTCGCCCGGGTCGGTTTATACAGACGCCACACCGCGCCGTCATCGTCGGCAATCGCCACGTCGCCGCTCTCATTGCGGCGGATAATGATGCCTTCGCTGATGCTGTAAAACGCGCGGTCGACAGGCGGCAGCTCGAAGCTCAGCTCGCGCCCGGTTTCGTCGAACCAGGTGGCGTTGTTGTCTTCCAGCGCCAGATAGCTGTCAAAGGTGGTTGCCCAGCCCAGACCGAACAGCCCTTCCCGGGTGGTCAGGCTGTTATAGCTGCGCTGCCAGCGAAGCGGAAAGCGCCCCGGCAGCGAGAAGTCGAGCTCGTCGTCGTCATTCAGCACCTTCACGCCGGTGGCGGCGTGAACCGGGTGCGAGGAGCCAAACACGGCATTCACCGCCATATCGGCCAGCATCCCGCCGCCGGCCGCCGCCAGCGCGCAGGGCATGTTTTTCAGGATCTTGCCCGGACGCCCGCGCAGCAGGGAGAGCGCAATCATCCCCAGCGCCAGACCCGGCGTTTTACCGCTTTTGATATCGCGAACCGTGAGCGTGTCCCCGCCGATGATTACGTTCGGGGAGACGTCGTCGGAAACGGTGCCTTCGCAGGTGGTGCGATCTTTCGCGCGCACCGCGGGCTGCCCGTTGATGAAGACGCTTTTAGAGCCTTCCGCCAGATACTGCGGCCCGGAGTGCTTTTCGCACGCCACCTTGTCCTCTTCCAGCGGCGAGGTTCCCGCGGCGGCAGAGGCCACGCTCGGCTGCCACATTTCGCTGCCAAACTGACCGGCAGCGGATAGCAGCATGCCCGCGTAATCGGCAAAGCTGCCCGGCGACTGCGGCTCGGGGGACGGTGTATCGGCGGGCGTAAGCGTGCCTGCCGCGCGCGCGGCGGGGATTGCGTTGGTGAGAACGTTACTGGAACCGGTAGTGATTTTACCCGCAGGCGACGGTGGAAAAAGCGCATTGCCTAACCCCTCAGCGGCGTTGCTGATATCGTCGGTGATCCCCGCGACGTTCGCCAGCACGCCACCGATAATTCCGCTTAACAGACAGCTGGATCCAATTGCCGCCACGCCCGCTGCGGCCGCCCCTGCGCCCAGCAATGGCGCCGCGACGGTTGCAGCTGCGCCTACCGCCGCGCCGATCACCGCATAGGCGGCACCTTCCGCCACAATGCTGGTGATGTCAGCAAAAATGCTGGAGTGAATAATCTCGTCGCCCTTACGGGCCGCGTTGTTATCGCTCATGCCTTACACATTCCGGTTGTCGTTTAGCGTCAGACTCTGCCTAAGCGCGCTCCAGCGCACCTCGTCCTCTTCGGTGAATGCCCTGAGTGCCGAGAGGGTAAAAATCATCAATATCGGTTTACCCGGCGTCTGCACGGCCAGCTGTTTTTGCCACAGGCGCTGCCCGTTACGGTCAAAGGTGGTCTCAACTTCCAGCCCGTTAATTTTTCCGTCAGGCCCGGCTTTTACGTTCCGGAATTCGCTCTGGGCAATTTCGCCCATCTGCGGACGCAGCACATCCCACTGGCGATGGAACTCTTGTTCATAGTCGCTGCCATCGGGGATAACGCCGCGGCTGACCACCACGGACAGCCCGCTTTCGTCATCGCGAATAATGTTCATGCTGTTATCCTGCCAGGCAGCAGGAAAAAGGGAAAACGAACCTTCCTGGAGGGTGTATTTCATAAGTGAACTCGGGATGATTAATATTGTAAGAAACAAAAAGGCCAATCCATGCTGGCCCTCTGGCTGGCTGTTTTATTATTTACGCCATTGTCCTGACTGTTCGACTAAAACCTGGCTGCCTTTGCTGACAGCCAATTTCGCAGGTGCATAATCTTGATTAGTTGTTCGTTGCAAAATGCATCGCATTGAATCTGGCAGCCCACTGCTGAATATCGGCATTTATAACCGGGCTATTATCAGATGACCGATATTGTATAACGTCCGACTCCGGAACCACCCAGGCCGCAAAGATTTTGCCGTCAGGATCGATAACCAGCGCTGACGCGTTCTCCAGATAGAGATCTTTTAGCCAGCCTTCAACAAACAATCCGCCACCTGCGGTGGTATGCGGTTCACCGAAGACATCAAAGTTATCAATAAAGATCTGGTAATGATTTCCCAGCAACGTCCTGAGACTGTCTGTCACTTCGCTATCGTTAACGATGCGGCTAACCGTTTCGAGCTTATTGTATTGCGATAATTCAAGCGCCGATGACGCTTCAACGAAGCCAGCCAATAAAGCCGTGCACAATACGGCTGCCAGATATTTTTTGGTCATAAATCACTCTGAAGAACCATTTTCGTAATTCATGGTTATTTTCACAACCTTACTGTCTTTAACCTCAAAAGAGAGCAATTTCTTACCCAATTCATAGGAAATCCACTGCTCCCCGGAATCATTTTCAACCTGGCCACTACCATAAGCGTTATTCAGTTCATTTATTGTTGAACCAATATGGATCCCTCGGGCTGTTTTGCCATCCGCAGCAGTTAGCGTAATCTGCGACACAATATAATCATCAACACTTCTCTCGGCTTTATCCCACCAAAGATTGGAAGTGAATATTTCTAACCCAGACTTTTGATGCTGGAAGAATTTATAATTTATTCCGTCAAAAGGAACTTCCCCGACAAAATGGCCGTCAATCGGCAACTCAAATTTACGTGCAACGTCATTAGTCCACCTGTCGCCCAATGCGACAGACTGTTTGTTTATTTGTACAGAAAAGTCGGGGTTTGCTAAAAGATTATGGGATGAATTTTCAATTTTTTTATTGATTTGAGAAGTCGTGGCATTACTGTTCAAGCTGCAGAGCACCAGAACCGAACACAAAACACTCAGAATTTTCTTACTCATAAGTTGATCCATTACTTAAACTTTGGAATATCATATGATAGGTTTGCCCCAGGGAAATTATCAAACATTTTCTTCATGTTTGAAGTTTGGGCTACAGCCCAGTTAACATCAGTTGCATACTGATGTGTTCCTGGCGAAGCAGGGTTCCATCGCATCTTATAAAGATTGTTTTGGGCATAATCCGCATTATTGATGTATTTTTCGGAAATCCATTTCGCACCACCATCTATCGCTTTCTCTGGCGACGTCCATCCCATTTTATATGCGTAATTGGATCCTGTTTTAACAGCATTGCCATCTAAAGCGCCAATACCGTACATATTATAAACTTTTACACCATTGACCTCGACACCTTTCGCCAGTTCACTCGCTCCGTTACCTGTTTCGAGAGCAGAATGTGAGGCCAGGTAAACTTCACTGACATTGTATTTCTTTGCTGCATCAAGATATGTTTTTTCTTGACCTTCAAGTACGCCTTTACCTTTCAGGAAGGAAGCCATATCAGTTTCAGAAACACCTGATGAAGATGAGAGATCAAGGAACTGATATTTATCAGTTCCAGTATTGTAATTATCCGGGTTTGCATATTTCTTAATATCATCTTCAGAGGCGTTAACAAAACCGCGTCGCGTCCACTTTTGAGGTTTAGCCTTTAAATTCTTTTGCTTATCCACCATGTCCTGCAACGAATAATTATATTCACTGGTTTTGTCTGTGCCCGTTGTAGCAGCAGAATTGTTTTGCGCAGGTGCCGCTTTACCCGATCCTCCGGCAACTCCCGCACCGGCAGATTTTTTAGCCTGATCCGGAGAGAAATACGCCTGCACCGCCGCATCAATATCCCCTTTATGCCCCGATCCCGGTGCCGTTGTGCCCGGCTTGGTGCCAGAGGTATTCAGATGCAGCTTACCGCCCGTGGTGATATACCCATCCCCTTCCACGAAGAAGTTAAACTCTTTGCCGATCAGGTTAATCTTGCCGTTCGCGTTCAGCTCAATGGCGCTCTCACCGGAGACCAGCCGCAGCTTCGTCCCGGAAGCAATCACATACTGCTCCACCGCCGCATCCAGCTTGCCTTTCCCCGTCAGGATCTCGGTTCCGCCTTTCACGGCCTGGGTTTGGTTCGCTTCCACGCGGTGCAGCTCGTTTTTCTTCACGTAATGGCTGCGCGCCCCGCCGACGCTGTGCGTTTCATCGTTCTTAACGCTGGTGTCCATGTTGCGCTCGGCCTGGATCCACACCTGCTCTGAGCCCGCTTTATCCTCAAACCGCAGGGCGTTGGCATTGTCGACGGAACCGTCTTTCGTGCGGCTCATAAAGCCCATCTGCGTCGCCGCGGCAGGCAGCGCCCACGGCGGCATGCTCGCGTCGTTGTACACGCGCCCGGTAATAATCGGACGGTCCGGATCGCCGTTGATAAAGTCCACCACCACCTCGTCGCCGACGCGCGGGATTTGCACCCCGCCGTAGCCCTGGCCCGCCCACGCGCTCGACACGCGCACCCAGCAGGAGCTGGTGTCATCGCCCTTCGCCAGGCGGTCCCAGTGAAACTTCACCTTCACGCGGCCGTATTTGTCCGTCCAGATACTCTCGCCCTTCGGCCCCACCACTTTCGCGGTCTGCGGGCCGTAGGTGCGCGGCCACGCCGTGGTCTGCGCCGGACGGTACACCACCGCCGACGGGATGACCGTAAAATCGGTGCGGTGAATGGTTTCACCCTCGCCGCTCGCGTAGCGGTTCTCTTCGAAGTGGTAACCCGCCGCCGTTACCAGATACTCGCCGTTGTCGCTGAAGAACGGCGCGTTGGTTAACGTGAAGGTGTGGCCCGGCACAATCCCCGCCGCCGTGGCGGTGGCCTGAATCTGCTGATGTTCAACCTGCCAGCGTTCCTGACGGATGCGGGCATAGAACTCCCCGTGGCCTTTGTCCACAAAGCGACCCGGCCAGTCGTACACGTCGATGCTGCCCGGCTTCGGCGACGCCGGGTTCTGCTGGGCCTGGAACAGCCACGCGTTCGGCTTGCGGAAGTCATAGTCGTCGAGGCTGTAAATCCCCGGCGTCACGCTGTCCTCCAGCGCCCACTGGCTGATGCCCTCTTCGTCCGTACTGCCGCCTGACGGCGTCTGGTGGTAAGGAATGACCTCATAACCGCTGAACGGCTGATGCTGCGTGGCGGCGTCGGTGAGCACCAGGGTGTGTTTGTCCGCCTCGTGGCTGAAGTGATAGGCAATCCCCTCCAGCTCCATCAGGCGGCTGATGAAGTCCAGGCTCGACTCCTGATACTGCACGCAGTAGTCCCACACCCGGTAGCTGCCGGTGAGTTTATCCTCAACGTTAACCTGATGCTCGCCCAGCAGGGTTTTCACAATCTGCGGCACCGTCTGCCCCTGGAAGATACGCAGGTTACGGTCGCGCTTCATCGGCCACAGGTCCGGCTCAACCGTCAGCTGGTACACCGCATAGCGGGTGCCCGTCAGCTCGACGGCGCTGACCGCCACGCGGGTAATTTTGCCGTTAACATAGCGGGACGTCAGCACGTTCTGCGTCGGGATGGTCACCGTGACCGGCTGGCCCAGCAGCTTGCTGCGGTCAATGCGCGCGTCCGTGCCGAGCACGGTCAGCGTCAGCGCGAACGACTCGGACATCGCCTCGCGGCCCGTCAGTTTCCAGAACAGAAGCCCCTCCACCGGGAGCTGAACGGTAATTCGGTTGAGCATAATCTTTATTCCATCTAGCTTATGCGATTCAGAAAAGAGGTTCGCATCTGTGACTGAGCGTAATTCTAAGGGTTCACCAGCCAGGTGCCCGGCTTGGTGATATCCAGCGTCTGGCCACGCGTTCTTCCGTTGCCCTGGAGTTCAATCTTCACCTCACCGGCCGGTAGCTTGAGCGATGCATAGCCGTTGGTCGCCGGACGCAGCGCTTTTGGCTCGCCGTTCACTTTCAGCGTTTCGCCGTCGAGGATGCGGATATAGACCAGCGCAACCGGGCTCTCCACAGGCGGCGGAGTCTGCTGGGCCGTCGCCTGCTCGTTAACCTTCGCCGTTTCCGGCTTCACGTCCGGCGCGTTTGCGGCGGTCTCAGTCGGACGCGTCTCTGCCGGTGCCTGTGCAGCCTGCTCGGGAGCATCGTTACCGCCGCTGAACAGCATCGCCCCGGCGACAATACCCACCAGCACGCCTGCGGCAACCATGCCAGGGATCTTGTAGCGGCGCCAGTCGAGCAGCGAAGCCGGTTTTTCGTCTTCGACCGGAACCAGCATCGTGCCGGGCTTTTTCGCCGTCAGCACGTCGTTGATCCCTGCGACCGGCATCTCTATCAGCGCGGCGAACTCGTCGATGGACTGCGGACGGTCCTCCATGTGCAGCGCCAGCGCGCGGTCGATGGCCTGCAGCAGCGGAATGGAATAGCCCTGCGGCATGATTTCCACCAGCGGTTTGCAGGTATCCTGAATCGAGCGCACCACGCTGACCGGCGGCGGAGAACCCACAATCAGGGTACGCAGCACCGCGCCGAGGGCGTAAATATCCGTCCACGGACCCTGCTCGCTTTCGTTATCGTCGGTGTACTGCTCGATCGGCGCAAAGCCCGGGCGCAGCATGGTTTCCGTTTCGTCGGAAAGGTTACCGATGGTGCGGCGCGCGGAGCCGAAATCAAGCAGCACCGGCAGGCCGTTATCCTGGATCTGAATGTTATCCAGCGAGATGTCGCGGTGCAGATAGCCTTCGTTGTGGATGGTCTTGATCGCACCGAACAGCATCGGCAGCGTGCGGCGGATCCAGGCCTCGTTGATCAGCTCCGGCTTTTCTTCGCGCAGGCGCGAAAGCGTGGTCCCGCTGTAAAACAGCGTCCCCATGTAGGCCGTGTCGTTTTGCACCCAGAAACGCAGGACGTGCAGCAGGTTCGGGTGGTTAAAGCGCGCCAGCAGACGCGCCTCCTGAATAAAGCTGTTCAGGCCTGCGGAAAACGCTTTGCCAAAACGCTCACTGCGCAGCACAAGGGTCATGTCGTCGCCGCGCACGGCGAGCGAGGAAGGCATAAATTCTTTGATAGCGATAGTGCGTTCGAGCTGGTGATCCCACGCGCGATAGACGATGCCAAAACCGCCGCCGCCGATCACCTCTTTGATTTCAAACTCGTTGAAGCGGTACCCGACCGGGAGCGCGTTTGGGACAGTCCGATTGTTATCATTATCCGTCATCTTTTACAGTTCTCTTGATGATTATTACGCGGCAAACTGACAGTGAAACTCGCCCTGCTCGCAGGTGACGTGCAGACGTCGGTACTGCTCGTCGCTGCGGCTGGCGGTAAGTAAGATCTGGCTCATCTGAGGCAGCAAGGTGTTGGTCAGAATAGCATCCACCATGCGACCGCCGGACTCCACCTCGGTACAGCGCTGAACAATCTGTTCCACTACGCTGTCGTCAAACTCAGAAATAATGCTGTGATTCTCTTCCAGACGACGCTGAATGCGCTTGAGCTGCAGGCGAACAATCTGCCCCAGCATCTCGTCGCTGAGCGGGTAGTACGGCACCACCAGCAGGCGGCCCAGCAGCGCCGGTGGGAAGACCTCCAGCAGCGGCTGGCGCAGGGCGCCGCTTAACGCATCAGGCTCCGGCATCAGCTCCGGATCGGCGCACATGGCGCTAATCAGGTCGGTGCCGACGTTGGAGGTCAGAATAATGATGGTGTTCCGGAAATCGATGTGGCGCCCCTCGCCGTCTTCCATCCAGCCTTTATCAAAGACCTGGAAGAAGATCTCGTGGACGTCCGGGTGCGCTTTTTCAATTTCGTCCAGCAGCACCACGCTGTACGGGCGGCGGCGCACGGCCTCGGTCAACACGCCGCCTTCACCATACCCTACGTACCCCGGAGGCGCACCTTTTAAGGTGGAAACGGTGTGCGCTTCCTGGAACTCACTCATGTTGATGGTGATAACGTTCTGCTCGCCGCCGTAGAGGGATTCCGCGAGCGCCAGCGCGGTTTCGGTTTTACCGACGCCGGACGGGCCGCACAGCATAAAGACGCCCACCGGTTTGTTCGGATCGTCGAGCTTCGCCCGCGAGGTTTTCACGCGGCGGGCAATGAGATCCAGACCGTGACGCTGGCCGATAACGCGCTGGTTCAGCGTGTCGGCGAGGTTGAGCACCGCGTCGATCTCGTTTTTCACCATCCGGCCCAGCGGGATCCCGGTCCAGTCAGAGACCACCGCGGCAACCACGTTTTCATCCACCGCCGCAAACAGCAGCGGCTCATCGCCCTGCAGGGCGTTCAGCGCCTGCTGCTGTTCCGCCAGCTGGCCGCGCATCTCGGCGCTATCGTCATCGCCCGCCGCGAACAGCGCCGCGCGCAGGCGGATAATCTCCTGCACCAGGCTGCGCTCTTCTTCCCAGCGCTGGGCCAGGGCTTCGCGTTTTGTCTCATACGCGTCGCGTTCGGCGAGTAAAGCGGTCACGCGCTCGGCGTCGCCGGCTCCCACGCGCGCTTCGCGCTCAGCGATCTCAATCTCCACGTCCAGCGCGGCAAGGTGGCGCAGGCAGTCTTCCAGCTGCGCAGGCGGCGCGCTCTGGCTGACCGCAACGCGGGCGCAGGCGGTGTCGAGCAGCGCAACGGCTTTATCCGGCAGCTGACGCGCCGGGATGTAACGATGCGACAGCTTCACCGCCGCGCTGACCGCTTCGTCGAGCAGCAGCACCTGGTGGTGCGTCTCCAGCGGCGACACGGTGCTGCGCAGCATCAGAATGGCTTTCGCTTCGTCCGGCTCGTGGACCTGCACCGTCTGGAAACGGCGGGTCAGCGCCGGGTCTTTCTCGATGTATTTTTTGTATTCCGCCCAGGTGGTGGCGCCGATGGTGCGCAGCTGACCGCGCGCCAGCGCGGGTTTCAGCAGGTTCGCCGCATCGCCGGTCCCCTGCTGGCCGCCAGCGCCAATCAGGGTGTGGATCTCATCGATAAACAGAATGATTGGCGTGGCGCTGGACTGGACTTCGTTAATGAGCGCCTGCAGACGGGCTTCAAACTCGCCTTTCATGCCGGCGCCAGCCTGCAGCATGCCGATATCCAGCAGCCACAGCTGAATATTTTGCAGCGGCTCCGGGACGTCGCCGTCGGCGATACGCAGCGCCAGCCCTTCCACCACCGCCGTTTTCCCGACCCCGGCTTCCCCGGTCAGCAGCGGGTTGTTCTGGCGGCGACGCATCAGGATATCCACCATCTGGCGGATCTCCTCGTCGCGCCCGACAACCGGGTCAATCTTCCCTTCGCGGGCGCGGGCGGTCAGATCCTGGCCGTACTGGGCCAGCGTCCCCTGCGCCGCCGGTACCGTACCCGCCGGTGCGTCTGCGGCGGCAGCGGCCTGCTGCGTCTCTTTGCTGTTGGCGCAAATCGCGTCGAACTGCTCAATCAGCACCTCGACGTTAAGGCGGGTGAACTGCGACGAAATGCTTTTCAGCACGTTGGCGAGGTTCCAGGTTTTAAGCATGCCGATCAGCAAATGGCCGCCGCGAATACGGCTGACGCCAAACTTCAGCGAGCCGAAGACCCAGGCGCGCTCCACGGCGCTGTCAATGTGTTCGGAGAGATCGGAAACGGAACTCGCCCCGCGCGGAAGGACATCCAGCGCGGCCACGATATCGCGCGTCAGCTGCTGTTCATCAAGGGCAAAGTGGCGGATGACCTGCTGCAGATCGCCATCCTGCTGCTGCATCAGCTGATGCAGCCAGTGCACCAGCTCAACATAGGGGTTGCCGCGCAGCTTGCAGAACGCAGTGGCGCTTTCCAGAGAGGTAAATAACAGCGTATCCAGTTTGCCGAAAAGCACGGCACGGCTAATTTCTGACATGTTAGTTTCCATTAACAATGATTCGGTATACGGAAGGATTACCGCTCTGCGCGATACACCAGATCGCCGCGCGGGACAGGCTGCGGCTGAAGGCCCAGCCAGGTGTTATAGCCTAATCGCCCATGACTGCCGAGCGTGGCGCCCTGCACCGCATCTGCGCGCAGGATCACCCGCGTTTCCCATTCAAACTCCACGCCGGCGTACTGACGCACCCAGTCGCGCAGCTCGGTGACCCACGCTTCACCCGGCAGAAAGCGGTTGTACTCCTCCGCGCTCAGCGGGCCAATCTCGATGCGAAACTTATGCTGCACGTCGCGGACGGCGACGCCGAGAAAGGCCGATTCACCCATGCGCGGCATGCGGCGTCCTACTCCCAGCTGCGCCTGCTCGCGCGCGGAGAGCGGCATCCACTGCGGCACGTTGCTGACCAGTTTGACCGGCGCCTTAAAATAGCTGCGCAGGATCTTCTCCAGCCCCTCCGGATCCCGCCCGTGACGGGTCAGGTGCCCGGCGTGGGTAAAGCGCGCGTGCGCGCTCAGGCTGCCGTTGTCCATCTGACCCGGCTGGCCCATACCAATCAGCGACGCCAGATAGCCCTCAAAGCGCTTGTTATCGGCGCGGTCCAGCGAGACGGTGGGCTGCGCATCCGCCCAGGCGCGGTAAAACAGCAGCGCCAGACGATGGTGGAACAGATCGGCAAACGCGCTCAGGCTGGTGTCCTGATGATGATAAATACGCTCGCGGGCGTACTCGGTCATGTGGACCGGCAGCGGGCCGTTCGGGCCAAACAGGCCGAAGCTGAGGATAGACACCTCATGCAGCCCGCTCTCTTCCCGCTGACGCACCCTGGCCAGCGTCGACGGGGCAAAACTCATCGACGGCTGCTGGCCGATGCGCAGCGGTTCAAATTTTGGCAGCGGCGCGCGGCCCAGCGGATAGCGCTCGCCGCCCTGGGCATCAATGCGCCTTAACAGCTGAAACAGATCGTAGCGCCAGGGCGTCTCACGGACGCCGTGCCAGAACGCGTCCGGCAGCTTCGTCAGGCGATGCACGCGCAGCGGTGCAGTGGCGGCGTCACTCATATCAGCGCCCTTTTACCCATGCGCGGCGCCCAGTAGCCAATCTCGCCGCGCTGCTGACTCTTCAGGGTGAACTCGGTGAAGCTGTTGATAGAGACCAGACGGGCAAAGAGGCGCTCCATCACGCTGCCGAAGAGCCACGGACTGGCCCCCGAAAAGGCTCGCTCATCCACCGTCAGGGTAATGCCGATCCCGCGGGCGAACACCACCGGGCCGGGTTCAGGCACGCGGCGGTGAACCGGCTCCAGCACGCAGTGGCGAACGCCCTCCACCTGACGCGCCACGGGCGTTTCGGCCAGGTTGGCGTACAGTCCTAACAGCTGGCGCAGCGCGGCAGCCCCCTCCTCATTGTCACTGTCCATCAGGCTGAGGTAGTTCATCTGCAGCTGGCTGATAAGCCGCCAGGTGCTGAACCCTTCCGCCAGCGCCGGACGCGGCGGCGTCGGCCCTTTACGCAGGGTGAGGGATTTCACCGGCATGGAGTCAGCCATAATGAACTCCCC
>Ga0209371_1001033_pt1 | contig 21054 bp, 29 predicted proteins | sample AgamicAtAmrz_FD_187165 | JGI IMG/M metagenome (GOLD analysis project Ga0209371, IMG submission 187165) | Agave microbial communities from Guanajuato, Mexico - At.Am.rz (SPAdes) (version 2) | ecosystem: Host-associated > Plants > Roots > Rhizosphere | place: Guanajato, Mexico | collected 2012-06-07
CTGCCTTCCGTGATGTTCCGAACCAGCTTCCACGCACCCGTTTGACGGTTCGTGACTTGCTGCCGGCAATCAAGATCGAGGTGGGTTCGGTGGAATATCCGAACATGGTCAATCGCAACCTCAATGCTGGAATGGTCGCAGAAGGCGCAATCAAGCCTGAAAGCGATATGCAGTTCGAACTCAAGAACACGGCAGCCAAGGTCATTGCGCATTGGATGAAGGCATCGCGCCAGGTGCTGGATGATGTGCCTCAGCTTTCCGGCATCATCGACAGCGAGCTTCTGTATGGTCTTGCCCTCAAGGAAGAGCAGCAGCTTCTCAGCGGCGACGGCACCGGCCAGAACCTTCTGGGCATGATCCCGCAGGCTACGGCGTTCGCAGCGCCCATCACCATCGCATCGGCGACCATGATCGATAACATCGCTCTTGCCGCTCTCCAGACGTCTCTGGCCCTCTACGAGCCCGATGGCGTTGTGGTCAATCCTGCAGACTGGTGGGCAATGCGCCTGCAGAAGGACACGCAGGGCCGCTACATCATGGGTGATCCTCAGTCGGTTGTTCAGCCTGTCCTCTTCGGTCTGCCTGTTGCGGCAACACCGGCCATTGCCGTTGACAAGTTCCTCGTCGGTGCATTCCGACAGGCAGCAACGATCTATGACCGTTGGGAAGCTCGCATTGAGGTTGGCTACGTCGACAAGGACTTCATCAACAACATGGTGACGATCCTTGCCGAAGAGCGTCTCGCATTCGCCGTCAAGAACCCGAAGGCACTGACCTACGGCGACTTTGGCAATGTGACCTAATCAGTGGGGCGGTTAGCTCATGGCCGCCCTCTGTAAGGCAGTGATCAGGTTGATTCGCCTCTTCCTTGGTCACTGCCTTTTCCTTGAAAGGAGAACGCATGCCGAAGCTTCGAACCCTTAAGCCTATGGTGTCAACCATCAAGCCAATGATGAGCATGCCATCGAAGGAGAAGCAGCGATCAGACGCGCTGCCTTACAGGGCTTGGTACAAGACAGCAGCATGGCAGCGGTTGCGCTGGGATATCCTTGCCCGCGACTTCTTCACTTGCCAGATGCCCGGATGCGGGCGAGTGGAGATCGACACCTCCAAGCTAGTGGCAGACCATCGCATACCACACAGAGGAGACAAGGCGCTCTTCTGGGATCGAGACAACCTCCAATGCCTTTGCAAGCCGTGTCACGACAGCCTGAAGCAGCGCGAAGAAGCAGCGAGCAGAGCATACTCGGCGGGGGGGCATTCATGACTTCAGAATCCCTGAAAATCCTAGACCGCGCCTTCCCTCATGGACAAATTTTTTTTCCGATCTGGAAGATTGCAGGTGCGAACCATGACTGAAACTCAAGCAGCAAGAACTGAAAAACCCTTGCAGCGCAGGGCTTTCCCGGCTCCTGACTGGATGGATAGAGCCGAAAAAAAGGAGTTTAGAGCCATCATTGCGCAGCGTTTCGACGCAAAATGCGAGCCTACACAGGCCGAACAAGACAAGATTGCCGACTATATCGCGATACGGGGTCGCATCGAGGTCATGCGCTACATGATGCACAAAGACCAGCGCGAGATTGCTAACGGCAGCCAGCTCAACAGCACGAAAACACGCATGCTCCAGCTCGCGCGCCAGATGGACGCAGCGGAGAAGCAGTCCCATCAACTCGCGGCCGACTTGGGCCTCATCTGAAAGGAATTGCCATCATGGCAACAGCACAGAAGCATTTCGCAGAGATCACGATCCCCTTCGGCGACGGAGAACAGACGTTCCGGCTCGACTATCATCTCGCAAAGGACTGGGAGAAGCGTAACGACCGCTCCTTGATGGCGACGTTCGACGCGATGCTCAAGAGCCGAAACGCTACACTCGATGACACGCGTTCGCTCATCCACATGGGCCTCGTCGGCGCAGGCATGGACCCGAAAGAAGCGACGGCGGTTGTCACGACCTGGGTGGAGAACCGACCGATCGGTGAGACGCTGCCGACAGCCCTTGCGGTTCTTGAAGCATTCTTGTTCGGCGCTGACACCGCAGAAGGTGCCGCATAATGGCAAAGAACGGGATGGCCGATTTCAAGCGCAGGCTCCGCAAGCTCCCGAAGACCGTTCTCAAAGAGGTCAACGCGGCGATAGCGAAGGACGCCGACGAGTGGGTGAAGCTCTCCCGCCACTTCGTGCCGAAAGACCCGAAAGACGGCATTCCACTCCATGACAGCATCCGCAGTTATGAGACGGAAACAGGGGGGCAGGTGGTGCGCGCTGGCGGCGAGACAACGACAAAGCCAAGTGCTATCGGCCCGTATGATTACGCGAAGGGAATAGAGTTTGGAACCGTGGGGATGCCCGCGCAGCCGTTCTATTGGCCCGCCTACCGCTCGCTCAAGAAGCGGTTCTACCTTCGGCGCAGGCGCGCCCTCAGCAAAGCGATAAAGGCGTTCAACGATGGCAAATGATGCAACCCTATACACGCGCATGGAAGTGCGCCTCTCCGAAGCTGAAAAGAAGCTGAAGCGCTTCGAGAACAACGTCGACAAGAACATGTCAAACGTCGAGCGCAGCAGCCGGCGCGCAGCACGAACCATGGAGACGTCATTTGCAGCGAGCGCGGCGAAGATCGGCAGCGTCTTCAAGAGCTTCGGCACGGGGCTACTGGCGGGTGTGGCAGGCAGTGGCGTGGGTTTCCTCGCCGTCGCCAAGGACATAACCAGCAGCGTTGCAGAATTGGGAGCGGAGGCTGAAAAAGCCGGTCTCTCGTTCAAGGCGTTCCAAGAGCTGAAATATGTTGCCGATCAGGCGAAAATCCCGGTGGACGCTATCACGGATGGCCTGAAGGAGCTTTCCCTGCGCGCTGACGAGTTTGCCGTTACTGGCAAAGGTAGTGCGGCCGAAGCTTTCCAGCGTCTCGGCCTGACGCCTCAGGAGGTCAAGGAGAAGCTTAAGAACCCGACAGAGTTGCTGTTGCTCCTGATCGAAAGAACGCGCCAGCTTAAGGATACGGCGGCTGGCGTGCGCATTTTTGACGAACTCTTTGGCGGAACCGGCGGCGAGCGCATGGTTTCGCTCATCAATCAGGGCGAAGCTGGCATTCGGGCCCAGATCAAAGCCGCAAACGACTTCGGGCATGTCCTATCTGACGACATCATCATGAAGGCACGCGAGATCGATCAGCAGTTCAACAACATCGCGAGCACGGTAGGAACGACGCTCAAGAGCGCGGTGGTATCTGTCGTCGCGAGCATGGTGGATTTCTTGGACGGCTTGCGCACGATCGACAAGCAGCGAAGCCAGACCATCCAGAACTCAATCAACGACATCATGGCGCAGAAGCAGGCAGTGGCAAAGGCGATCGCCGACATTGACGCGGCCGACAACCGCATGAATGACCGCCAGAAGAACCGCGCAAAGGGCACGCATCAAATCACCATGCAGCAGCTGAACGAGCGAGAAAACGCGCTTATCAGGGAGCTTGAGAACCGCCCCAGCGTCATGAACTTCACGCCTCAGAACAGCGGCGCATGGACGCCTCCGAAGTACACGCCACCGCCGCCGGCAAAAACAGGAGGATCATCAGCGCGGGATACGGCAGCAAGAGAAGCAGAGCGGGAGCGTAAAGCGGTGCAGGACCTTCTTGCCGATCTCCAGCTCGAATATGACATGATCGGCAAAACCGAGGCCCAGAAGGCCAAGATGAATGCGCTCCGTCAGGCAGGTGCCGCGGCTACGGTAGAGGAGCAACTGGCGATCATGCAGAAGGTCGACGCAATCTATCAGGAGACCGACGCATACGACCGGGCAAAGGAAGCGGCGAGAGAAGCCAATGACGCGGCGCGGGACTTCGCTGGCACGTTGGTAGACGGAATGCTCAATGGGGCAACCGCCGTTGAGACGCTTGGCAACGCCCTTAAGAACCTCGCAAGTAGACTTCTTGATAGCGGGCTGGACGCTCTTTTCGGTGGCGGGAAGGCAGGTGCCGGTGCGGGCGCCATGTTCGGAACGGTGATCAAGGTGAGGTTCGCAGCATGAGCGGTTTTGTAGCAGCCAGATATGAAGACAGGGTCGAGGTAGTCACTGACGGCGCGATCTATCAGGACGATGGCACGCTGTTGTCGATCGAACGGAAGATGCACGTTTCGAGGGTTGCCCCCCTCGTGGTGACTGGTCGCGGATATAACATCCCTTTGGTCGCTAAAGTCATCACCGGCATTGCGGACGCATGCGGATCGTTCGATGACACGATTGACCGCCTCTATCGGATACTCGAAGGCAGAAAGGGCACCACGGTTAGAAATGAAGCCGAATTTCTCATCGCTGGCCTTTCAGAGCGTCATGGGCCGGTACTCCTGCACTTTGCGACATTGCAGATAGATGGCTACCCGGAAGCATGGACGATTCAGGACCTGGGCGACAGCGTCATCGCAGCAGGATCCGAGATGCCGCCGCCTGAGATTTACGAGGGGCGAGAGTTCAAAGATTTCGGGCCCGACATCCTTAAGCTGGCGCGAAAGCAAAAGGGTCTCAACCCCGCTAGACCAGAGCTACCGCCTGTTTATGGCATTGGCGGCCGCATAGATCACACCGTTGTCACGAACTCCCAGATCGTTGTCGAGTGCGTTCATCGGTGGAGCGACACCATTGGTGAAAAGATCAACCCATCCTTGGACACGCGCGCGGCATGATCACCGAAATCGAGATCGAGGGAGTCGGCACTTACCGGCTCCCAAACATGTGGCAGGAAGCGCGTATCCGACGCATCGCCAACAAGGACAATCGCGCCATTGCTCCCTACGCCTTCGGGATCGGGATGACGCTACAGCAGTTCAAGGCGCTGCCGATCGAGACACAGCAGGAAGTTCGAAAAGCCTATCTGGCTCTGACATCGCCGGCAAACCATCCCAAGCCGGTCAATAACGTTCAGCGCCAGTCATCCGATAAAGCGTCTCGCTAAACGGCATGGTGATCAGGACTTTCCCATCTTGTCCTATTCCAGCCAACACGCCGGCGGCGCAGAAGTTGTTCCCCGGTTTCCCGTCACGGGCGCAAATCGCCTGAGGGCTATCAAGCAGGTTGAGATATGGGGCATTCGCGACGATCAGCGTTCCCGACGATAGACCAACTTCGCTATTTTCAGCCGTGACGACTACGCGCAGCCCGCCCAGCCATACACCCAGCCCGAGCAGCACAACCAGAATGCCCGCAGGCAGCCATATCGATTTCATGAGAATCCCCCTATTTGTGGCGGAAATCTAAAGGACTGACGATGAAACACAAGGCAGTCGAAAGCCTCGTCCCGCTCGACGCCGAGCGCCCTCCGTTGTCTGGCAGAGGATCAACCCGCGATGCTTGGCGTGCATGGGCGGTGCGGGTTTCCATCGCAAACCGCGAACTGGCCGAATGCATTGATTTGCAGGTGGCGGCTATCGCAGAACGAGACGCCGAAATCGCCTACCTCAAGAGCAAGCTTCGAGATCGACAGCCGAAGGGCAGCAAGAGCCCGCTTCCGCAGACATCGATAGATCGGATCGAGTTTGATCTCAGGCATGGCAATTCAACCCGCTCCATAGGCAAGCGGTATGGCGTATCCGCGATGACCGTGCAGCGGATCAAGAAGCGGATGGAAGCGCGAGAGGCTGAAAGTGTAACACTTGCCGATGATACATAATCCGCAGCGTACCCAGACGCGCCCCGCAAAAGCCGCACAGCGCCACAGGGAGACCCGCACACGCGCATTCTAGTGTGCGGTGAGCAATCATGCATCCGAGGCTTAGAAAACGCCTCAGTGACGCGCTGTGGCAGTCGCGCAGACGCAAGCCGTCACCCTTTGGCGAGGGTGGTGCTTGTCATGTCTGGCAAATCAGGTATTTTGTCCGTGGGCGTAGAAACCCGGACCAGTGATAGGCAAGTCGGACAATTGGCGTTGTCCCCTTGTTGAAGCGTGAGACCTTTGGCGAGGTCAACAGCGCAGTGGATGCGCCTTGGCGGGCGTTCCAACTCGGCCACCAATATGGCCGGGGGCGAACGCTATGTCCAGAGGGTTTCCCTTAAAATCGTTCGGCTTGTCTCACTGGCAAGTTTCTACCCCCCGGCTGCCGGTCCGCCACCGGCACTAGGAACGCTCGATCGTAGAAACTCGAGCGCTCCCCGGACGTAGAAATCCGGTTTCACCAGTGAGCACGAACATGGAAACCTATCCCGATATCGTAAGACGCGACGGCACGCTCTTCTTTGCGTGCGCTGACAATGATCGCGCAGCAATTTCAACCTCAATCGAACGCCTTATCGACCTCCTGGACGCCTTGGACGGCGACCCTGATCTAGAGCCATACCTTGCAGACACACAAGGCGTGGGAGGGGTAGGCAGCGCCGACGATCGAGAAGGCGATGACGCGGACCTAGAGCCGTCTTGTGGATGGTCCGCCAGCGAAGCAGCCTACGGCATTTATGACGGCCCTGTCTCCGGCGAGGAGGAGGAAGAAGAGCCTTCCGGCTTTGGTGATGTGGAAGGAATGCACGAAGACATGAGCGGCGAACCGTCGCTTGGCTGGACGAACCATATCGACCAGACGAAAGCGCACATGACGCATAACGTTTGGTTTGTCGAAGATGGCGAGCACGATCTGGCCACCTGCGGCAATGGCACTGGATGGCAGAAAGGTGAGCCGCTAGAGGAATCGGAAGATGAGCGAGAATGGGACCCTTCCGAAGCTGGCATAGCTGACGCTGACGCTCTCCACGACTTCGAGACTACTTCTCAGATGACCGCGGCTCAGGCCGGATTGATCTTCGATGGATCGGGATTTGAGCAAGCCGAAGCCATGATCAGAGCCGGTCACCTTTGCCGCGCTGAACAGGCTTTGCACTAATCGGCCAGCCCCGGCTGCGTCTGTGGCCGGGGTTCACCAATCGGAAGGGAATACCAATGGCAAGCGTTGCAAAAAGAGAGTGGACGCACAAAGGGCAATCGAAATCGGCGTGGATTGTCCGCTATGTCGATAAGTCGGGCCATCACAGGCAAAAGACGTTTGAGAAGAAAAAGGACGCCGAGGCTTACCGCGCCCGCATCCAGTCGGATATCACGGCTGGCTTACCAACACCCGGCAACGGATCAATGACAGTTAAGGACATAGCAAAGGAGTTCCTAATCACCCGCAAAAGGATGGTCGATGATGGGGAACTGTCGCGATCCACCTATGTTCGGGAAGACGCGCATTTGATGATGCACATTGTCCCGATGATTGGATTGGCCAAGCTCCGAGATCTCGATACCAGTTACATCGACAAGTTCATGTCCGATCTGCGGCGCAAGCGGGTAAAGTGGAAGGACGCCGCGCTGTCAGCATCCACAGTGAAGCAGGCCGTTCGAACATTGGCCGCCGTCATTGATTACGCCAAGCGCCGAGGGCACGTGCATCAAAACGTGGTTCGCGAAGTCAGCAACTGGAACGAAAACCGCATGACAGCGCGCGTTAAAATTCGGACGTTCCAGCCCGACGAGGTTCGCCATTTGATGCAGACGATTGAAATTCGACGTCGGTGGCAGCACGATAGAAGCATCGCCCTTACAAGGGGCATGCTGTATCTCGGAGCGTTCTGCGGCCTTCGCTTCGGAGAAATTGTGGGTCTCACGATGGATAGGATAGACTTCAATCGGAAGCTTATCCTTGTAAGGCAATCTATGGACCGCTGGAACAACCTGAAACAGCCTAAGACGGCAGCAGGTGTCAGAGACGTTCCAATGCCGCCCGGTGTCGAGTGGGCGCTCTTGGAATGGATCAGGCTAGCCAACGTTCAGGCAGGAGCGTTGGTGTTTACGACCAAGGCCGGCAAACCTATGACGAAAGAGCCGTTTCACCGCGACATCTGGAGGCCAGCATTGGACGCGGCCGGTCTAGGCGTAGACGAGAAGGGCGAGCGTTTCCATTTTCACGCGCTTCGACACTTCTTCGCGAGCATGATGATACAGCGCCGCATGTCTCTCACAGACACAGCCCAACTGATGGGACATGCGACGTTCGACATGACCCTTCAAACCTATGCCCATCCCATCGTTGATGCGCACTGGCGCCATAGCACTGTGGCGCAAATTGCGGGTGACCTAATCCCCGCTCAAAAGACACCAGTTGCGCAAGAGTTGCGCATAGACGCCTAAACCTCTGAAAAATATAGCTTAGGACATCCTGCGCGAGGCAGGGGTTCCGAAAAGCATGGCTGTTGCGATCGCCTCGCATGGCTATGCCAAGGCCATTCGGAGTGATTCCGAGGGCGATAAGGCGAATGACACGGCTGCGTTCCTGAAAGCTCTGCGAGCCAGCTAATCCCCAACATCGCTCTTAGGAGATAACCATGAGCAACGAAAACAAGTCGGTGGCCGATCTCGCCGCCGAGATCAAGGCCGAGCAGCGCCAGGCGGTTGACGCTGTCAAGGCGATTGCCGAGGAAGCCCTTGGCAAGGCGAAGTCCGGCGAAGAACTGACTGCCTCCCTCAAGGAGAAGGCCGACGAAGCCCTTCTGAAGATGAACGGCCTGACCGAGCAGATGGCCGAGCTCGAGCAGAAGATGGCCCGCGGCGGCAAGGGTGGTGACGATCCCGCAAAAACTCTCGGCGAGCAGTTCGTTGAATCGGAAGGCTTCAAGTCCTTTCAGGACAGCAAGTTCTCCAAGAGTGCTCGCGGCGCTGACTTGAAGGTGAAGGCAACGCTGACGTCGGCAACGACTGATGCTGCCGGCTCCGTTGGTGACGCAATCGCCAATACTCGCCTGCCTGGCATCCTTCCGCTGCCCCAGCGCCGTCTCACCGTTCGCGACCTGCTTTCGCAGGGCCGGATGGACGGCAACACGCTGGAATATGTGAAGGAAACCGGCTTCACCAACAACGCGGCTGGTGTCGCCGAAGGCGCTCTGAAACCTTCGTCCGATCTCAAGCTCGATCTGGTGACGACGTCGGCCAAGGTGATCGCCCACTGGATGAAGGCATCCAAGCAGGTTCTGGACGATATTTCGCAGCTTCGCTCGATGATCGACCAGCGCCTCCTCTACGGCCTCGCCTATGTGGAAGAAAACCAGCTGCTGAACGGCGATGGCACCGGCCAGAACCTGAACGGTATCATTCCGCAGGCAACCGCCTATTCGGCGCCGATCACTCTGACTTCTCCGACCAGCATCGACATGATCCGTCTGATGATGCTGCAGGCGGCGCTGGCCGAATATCCGTCCACCGGTATCGTGATGCACCCGAGCGATTGGGCGTGGATCGAGACGCTGAAGGACACCACCGGCCGCTACATCATCGGCAATCCGCAGGGCACCATCAGCCCGACGCTGTGGGGCCTGCCGGTCGTGGCAACCCAGGCGATGACGGTCGACAAGGTTCTCGTCGGTGCGTTCAAGCTCGGCGCCCAGGTGTTCGACCGCTGGGATGCCCGGATTGAGGCGGCCTACGTCGATGACGACTTCATTCGCAACCTGATCACGATCCTTGCGGAAGAGCGTCTTGCTCTGGCGGTCTATCGTCCTGAAGCCTTCATCTACGGCGATTTCGGTCGCGTGACCTGATCGGCTTCGGCTCATCAAGGAGGGCAGCTTCGGTTGCCCTCTCTATGAACCGAAGGAGAGCCATCATGAAAACCTATGAAGTCCTTCGCCAGCACTTCGGCGACAAGATGTACATGCCGGGAGACACCCGCGAAGCCGCGCAGGGCGAAGTGCAGCACCTGATCAATAACGGCGTTCTGCGCGAGACGAAAGCCAAGGCTGATCCCGCGCCGTCGAACAAGGCCGAGAAGGCCGCCCCGAAAAACAAGAGCGCTTGATCCATGCACCGTCCCGTCCGCGTTACTGCGCCAGAAGCGCTGCCAGTCTCTCTCGAAGAGGTGAAAAAGGCCCTGCGCGTCGACAGCGCGGATGATGACGAGATGCTGACAAGCCTCATCCAGTCCGCGGTCGACCACTACGAAGGCTGGACTGGCGTGCTGGGCATCTGCCTTGTCGAGCAAACCTGGCGCCAGACATTTGACAGGTACGAGCAGTGCCTGCGGCTTCCGCTCGGTCCAGTTATCGCAGTGGACGGCCTCAAGACGCGCGACAATGCCGGGGCAGAGACGGATATCCCAGCGGCCGACTATGCCGTCGAGACGGATGCCGCCGGCCGATCATATGTTCGGTTCGTGGATGGCTTCACAATGCCAGGTGACGTTGCGCCGCGTTTCGCAATCTCGATCCAGTATCGCGCTGGCTGGCCTATCTTAGACGACAAGCCGACTGTCCCGGCCGACATTCTCACCGCCATCATCGCCCGCGTCCAGATCGGATATGAGCAGACTGCAACCGATGCCGGCCAGACAATCGCTAACATGGAACGCGCCCTTATTGCCAAGTGGCGCCGACCGTTGCTGTAGGAGGCCCAGATGGCAAGAATCCGCTTTAAGCACGATTATGACTACAAACCCACACCCCAGAGCACAATCGGCTACAAGGCGGGCTGGGAGGGCACTGTAAGGCGCGAGTGCGCGGAAGAAGCCGTCGCCGCCGGTAAGGCGGAATGGGCCGGAAAAGACGCGGAGGCAAAGCAGGATGGCGAAGCCGAGATCAGCCGGTGATCTGTTCCACCGTGTCGCATTCGACAAGCGCGAAGAAATAGACCGGGGAGATGGCGTCTTTGTTGGTCAGTGGGTCGAGCAGTTTCAGGTCAGGGCAGGCTTTGCGCATTTGCGCGGCGGCGAAAGCGTCATGGCTGACCGCCTTCAAGGGCAGCACACACAGGTCATATTCGTTCGTTCGTCTTCGCAGACACGGTCAGTGGATACGGACTGGCGGGTGAGGGATGCCCGAACTGGAATAGAGTTCAACATCCGCGACGTGACGCCCACCAATGACCGGCAGTGGCTTGATTTCCTCTGTCAGAGCGGCGTGGCAAGCGGATGAAGGTCAAAGCGAAGTTCCTCAGCCGTGAAAAGACAATGCGGCTGCTCAACGATATCGTGCCTGAAGCAGAGAAAGAGTTGGCAAAGGCGCAGATCGAAAGCGCGCAGTCACTCGCAGGGAAGATCAAGCCGCGCGCGCCGGGGCCTCGAACCGGAAAATATCAGGCCAGCATCCAGGCTGATCTATTGGCCAACAGGCCGAAAGAGCGCTCGGTTGGCGGGAATGGCCTGAACAACCAGACCAAAGACCCGAACGCGACTGGCGTTTTTGCAGATTTCATCTGGCGCTTCCTAGAGTTTGGCACCGTGAAAATGGCCAAGCGGCCGCACATTTTCCCGACGTATCGCCAAGAGCGACCGAAGATCAAACGAAAGATGGCAGCGGCTGTCCGCAAGGCCGTTCGCAAGGCAAAAGGCTAATCATGGCTTCTCCCTCGTATGAGCTTCAGGTGGCTATTGTCACGCGCCTGAGGGCGACACCGGCTGTTTCCGCGTTGGTCGGGAACAGGATTTACGATCAGGTGCCAGATGGTGCGGTGTTCCCTTACATAACAATCGGCCCAGCTGACGAGACCAGTGATGATGCTGATTGCATCGATGCGTTCGAACTATCGATCGACATCGACGTCTGGTCTCGTGACCCCGGCTTCATGCAGAGCAAGGTTATTAGCGATGCGGTTCGCAAAGCACTCAAGTCTCCGGACCTGGAGCTGCCGACAAACGCTCTTGTCCTTTTCAATCACCGCCAAACCAGATCTTTCCGAGACGAGGATGGCTTGACCTCGCATGCCGTGATGACCTTCGAGGGCATCGCGGAACAACCATAGAGCTTTCTGCGCCGTCAGGGTCATGCTATAAAAAGCAAACCCGCCGAGCATCTCACCTCTCGACGGGTTCTAACCAACCCGACCTGCTGAGAGGATCGAATGGCTGGACTTCAAGATAACTGTAAATGCATCGGGTGCCTAGACCGCAAGCCTAGGTCAAAGGCCGCAAAGTATTGCGCTGAGTGTCATATTGAAGCCGTTAAAAGGAATAGACGAGAAAGCGCCGAGAGGAAGCGCAGGGACGCTGGTATATTACCCCTAAAGGGTTCGTTTGTCCGCTGTGTCTCCTGTGAATTAGATGTCCCACGCGGCAGCATGTCGCAACTTTATTGTAAGCCGTGCGCCGCTAAATCCGCAGCGATATCATCATCAATTGCGAAGCGTGAATATGAAAAGCGGAATCCCAGGAAAAGGGATAAGCCGACCGATAAAGAGCGGCAAAAAAGGTGGGCGGAGAAGAATAGGGACAAGCTGCTTTCTCGAAGCAGAGCGTATAACGAGAAAAATAGAGAAGACATAAACAGGAAGTCACGAGAGCGACTAGCGAGACCAGAGACCAAAGAGAAACGAAGAGAAATAGACCGTCGCTATCGCTCGCATCCCAAGCAGCGCGTTGATCAGCGGATGAAGACCGGTATCCGAATAGCTCTAGCTGGAAAAAAAGCCGGAAGATCGTGGGAGAAACTTGTCGGATATTCGTTAGATGACTTGATCCAGCATCTGGAGAGGCAGTTTACCAAAGGTATGTCGTGGGACAATATTGGTGAATGGCATATCGACCACATAAGGCCGAAGGTAAGCTACGATTACAACACTGCCGACGACCCGGAGTTCCGGGCGTGTTGGGCTCTCAGCAATTTGAGGCCGCTGTGGTCTCTAGAGAATAGACAGAAGCATGCGCGAATGACCTACCTTCTGTAGGTGACGTGAAGAGATAAGATTCAACCGAAGCCGCTCTCAATGGGCGGCTTTTTTTATGGAGAATTAGCGTGGCAAAGGCGACAACGATTAAATCAGGCAAATTTCGGATTTTGCTTGGCGAGGCCGGCGTAAGCCCAATTGTTTACACCGCTCCATGCGGGTTTACGCAACGATCAATGACCTTGAATAAAGGTCTAGAGGAAGTGAACATTCCCTCGTGTGACGATCCTGACTCTGTAGATTGGGTGGGGCGAGACGCAACGTCCCTCTCGATGTCGATTTCAGGAGAAGGCGTGCTCGCGGAGGAAAGCGTTGAGACATGGGTAGACGCATTTGACAGCGTGGATTCAATCCCTGTCAAAGTGGAACTTGAATTCCCGCTCAAGACGTACACTTGGACCGGGTACATGCACCTGGAGAGCCTCGAGTCGGGGGTTGCCAACGCCGGTCGCGCCACGCTTAATGTCTCGATGCAAAGCGACGGCGAAATGGTCCGCACTGTAACCCCGGTTACGCCATAATGAGTCGCGACGGTTCATGCGAACTGGCCTTCAATGGCCAGATGACGCCGTTCAAGCTTTCGTGGCGCGAACTGATGAAAATCCAGGAGGCCTGTGACGCTGGCCCCTATTTAGTCCTCGACAGGTTGCTTACGGGTCGCTGGCGCCTTCAGGACATTTCAGAGGTCATCAAGTGGGGCCTGATTGGCGCAGGGATGGACCAACAGGCGGCCATCAAGATCGTCATTTCGGAGGTCGAGGGACGCCGCCCGCTAGAAAACCTCGTCATTGCCCAGACAGTCCTCGGCGCTGGCGTGGTGGGGTCGCCGGAGGAAGATGTCGGAAAAAAATCGGGGGCGGCAAATCAGGCAAAGCGGAAGCCCCGCTCCCAAACGGGAAAATAAGGTTTGCCGCCATTATCGCAAACGGCATTGCGATGGGAATGTCACCTCACCAGGTGATGTCTCTCTCCGTTTTTGAGTATCTTGCCGCACTGGACGGGTTCATTGAGATGAATGACCCAGAAGGCGACAAGAAGCTCTCTGAGACTGAAAAAGACGATCTTTTCGAGTGGCTACAGTCGACGTGATATCACTTCACAATCTTCTCGGCCTTAAGCTGTTGCTGATAGGTGATGTAACCGTTGTCCCGGCACCAGTCTCTTAGCCTCTTCGCGGCTCCCAACTGCCAGCCAATCTGCTCATTGATCGATTCCTTGCACACCTCCACTTTCTTTTGCTCGCTGTCGCCAGCGGCGGGGATGGGGGGAGGCGTGCGTTGCTGGCTCATCGATGGGGATTGGCTGGCAATCAAGACAGCAATAGCGATTGCGTATTTCATGAGGTCTCCCGGTGGCTACTGATAACGAACAGCTTGTTCTTAGCATCAGCGCGGACGTGCGCCAAATTCAGCGGCAGCTGAAGGGCTTAGTGGGGCAAACCCAGCGGGACACAAAGGCGATAGAAAGCGCGTTTGGCGGCATCGACAAGGCGGCTTCCGGTGCGTTTAACAACGTGGCGGCGAACTCGAACCGCGCCTTCACGACCGCGGAACAGGGCGCCCGTCGCTATCAGAACGCCATGCGGGCCTCAACCGTGCAGACGTCTAACCTGGCGGCTCAGTTGAATGACATCGGCGTGCAGTTGGCCGGCGGGCAATCTCCGTTTCTGATCGCCCTTCAGCAGGGCACTCAGATCAATCAAGCGTTGGGCTCCGGCGTCGGGGCCAGAGGGGCGGTTTCCGCTCTTGCGGGCGCGTTCACCTCTCTGTTGAACCCCGTATCGTTGGCAACCATCGCAATTATCGGCCTCGGTGGCGAAGCAATCCAGTATTTCACCACGCTGCTCTCCAACGGGGAGAAATCTGCAGAGGTGCTAGAAAAGCAGGCGGAGCTTATCCGAAACATCGCCAAGGAATGGGGTGACACCATCCCGGCGATCCGCGAATATGCTGATGAATTGGAGAGGGCGCAGAAAATAGCTGCTCTTCAGCAGGGAGCGCAAATCATCAACGAGCAGACGCTTGAAGATGTCAAGACGTCCATCAAGGACGCCAGCGTAGAGGTTTCAAATCTCGTCAATGAGCTTCAGACTGCGGGCGAAGAGTCGGATGTAATCCTTTCACTTCAACAGGCATTCAACGAATTTACGTCAGCCGCCAATGATGGGTCATTGAAACTTGAAGATGTCCAGCGTGTTCAGGATGCGCTGTCGGCCGCTATTAACAGCAGCGGTATTCCATCGCTGGACTCGTTTAGAAAGATGTTCGACAACCTGTCGGCATCCGCCCTTGCTGCTGCTGGGAGCGTCCAAAAACTAAATGCTGAAACCGGAGCGGCGACGACAGCGCTGTATCCATCTCAAGGCGCATACGGCGGGGTCGAGAGGTCTGCAGACGGCAATATTCAGAACGGCGGCTTTATGACGCCTGAGAATGGGCCGACGCCGGAACGCCGGCCCTTGATCGAACTTGAAGGCCTGCCGGGGCGAAAGGGCGGCAAGACGCGAGATGCGGCGGCCGAAAAGATCAAGCGCGAAAAAGAAGCCGTAGTAGAGCTGATAGCTCAGCTTCAATTCGAGCAGGATATGATCGGCGCGACGGACGTCGAGCGGGCAAAGGCGAATGCGTTGCGCCAAGCCGGAGCCGTAGCAACGGAGGAGCAGAGAGCGAAGATTGCCGAGTTGGTCGAGCAGACCTATGCGGAACGAGAAGCCATTCTCGCGAGCAAGGATGCTATGCTTGAGCTTCAGGACGCCAGCCGCGATGTCCTTCAGGGCATCGTCTCCGATCTTCGAGACGGGAAAAATGGTGCCGATATCCTCGCCAATGCGCTTGATCGAGTTGCTTCCCGCCTGTTGGATTCTGCCTTTGACGGTCTCTTCAGTGGCGGGCTCGGGAAAGGTGGTTTGTTCGGTGGCAAGCTGATCCCAGGCATCCTGCATTCTGGCGGCATTGCAGGCCGGGACGGCTACGGCCATGGAAGATCCGTGTCGCCTTCGGTATTCGCGGGCGCGCCTCGCTACCACAATGGCGGTATCGCTGGCCTCAAGCCCGACGAGGTGCCGGCGATCCTTCAAAAAGGTGAGCGGATCATTCCTCGAAATGCATCGTCATCCGGGGCGTCTTCCGTCGTCGTCAACTTCAATCCAGTCGTCGACAACCGCGGCGCATCTGTTGAAGCCGTCGCGAGGCAGGAAAAGGCGCTGGCCAAGATGCAGGGCGAGTTGCAAAGCCGCGTTGAGGCCGCCGTTCGGTCGGCTCAGAAGCGAAACGTGAAGTTGGGGTAAGGCATGACAATCACATACCCGCTCCCAACTTCGTTTTTCGACGAGTTCCCAGGCTGGTCGACGGAGTTCAATCTGCTTTGGCGGCAGGAGCAATCGCGCACAGCTGGCGGGCAGACAGTCGTCAAGGACATGGGCTCGCCACTCTGGCAGATGACGGTGCAATCGCGCTCGATGAAACCGAACGAACTGGACTATTGGCGTGCGCGGCTCACGAGCTTGGAAAACGGGCTCAAGACGTTCCGCGCATTCCCGAAGTCTCGCTGTTTCCCGGTGGCGTATCCAAACGGCAGTTGGCCGACCGGTGGCTCATTCTCCGGGGTGGCGCAAGTGGCTTCGATTGCGAGTAACCGCAAGGCTATATCGCTATCCGGCCTTCCTGCTGGCTACAAGGTTTCGGTTGGCGATTACATCCAGATCGGCAGCAAAGACCTGCATATGGTGATGGAGCCCATGACGGCCAGCGCAGGCGGTGTGACGACGCAGTTTGAGGTTCGTCCCCATCTGTGGCCGGGGGTAGTGGCGCCTGTCGCCGCCACGCTGGTCAAGCCTTCCTGTGTCATGGCGATCGTGCCTGGTTCGATTTCAACAACTGCCGACATGGCAACGGGCCGTGGGACGGTCACGTTCCAAGCGATTGAAGCGAGATGAGTAGTGGTGAGGGATGGTGAAGTGATGGCTGAAGATATGATTGAACGGGTGGCTAGGGCAATCTGCATCGCTTCTGGGCTTGACCCCGACAGGCCATTCTCATCCTCAAACTACAGCAAGGAAACGGAGCCTCAGGAGTTCGCATGGCATGAGTTCCTGCCTGAGGCCCGCGCGGCTATCAACGCGATGCGGGAACCGACCAGAGCCATGCATGAAGCCGGTCTGGCGACGACGGGCATGCCGAGCAACACCTATCGCGACATGATCGACGCCGCACTGGGCAAATAACCCGACACCCACGTAGGTCAAAATGAGAAACATCTCAGCAGAAAACCTTGCTGCGCTTGAGGCGCGGCAGCTGGTGGCGCGCGACTTCCTCTGGTTTGTTGCGCGCGATCGAGCGACCGGTGCGCCGGTCACCGATGGTATGTGGTCGGATGTCGGCAACGTGTCAGCCGCCGTCGTGCATCCGGACACAGGACTGCCGGTCACGCGTGACTGGTACGGCTCCGGCACGCTGGTACAGATTGATGACATTCCACTCGTCGCCAACCTGTCGGTCCAGAACGTTAATATCCGCCTGTCTCAGGTAAGTGAGCACGTGCAGACGCTGGTGAGGCAGTATGATTGCCGTCAGGCCCGCGTCGAGATCTACCGAGGCTTGTTCGATCCGGATAGCCGCCAGATGGTGGCGCCGGCGGAATGCCGGTTCGTTGGCTTCGTGGATACCATCACGATCAATACTCCTTCCGAGAATGAGGAAGGCAGCGTGACAATGGTTTGCGCCAGCCACACGCAGGAAATGACGCGATCCAATCCGTCGACGCGCAGTCACGCCACGCAGGTGCTGCGACAGGCCGGTGATGCTTTCTATACCGACGCTGACACCTCGTCAGAGTGGGAGTTCTTCTGGGGTTCCGAAAAGGGCAAGGTTGCCACGCAGCCGAAGAAGAAAAAGTTTCTCGGGATATTCTGATGAATATTCGATTTGCAACTCGCGAGGACCGCGACCGTGTTGTGGTGCTCCTGCGCGAAAGCCACGAGGCCGCAGGTTTCACCTTTCCATTCCAGGCAGCTTACGCCGATCAGCTGTTTCAGCAGCACCTTGCGTCTAACAAGGCCTGCGTTCTCGTCGCAGGCGATCCCGCGCAGGGCGTTCTTATGGCCTGCGCTTTTGAACATCCCTTTGGTGCTGGCCGGATTGCCAAAGAAACCGTCTGGTACGTCACGCCAGAGGCTCGCGGGCGAGGCGCAATCAAGATGCTTGATGCCTATGAGGCATGGGCTCGGTCGGTCGGCTGTGTCTCTGCCGGCATGGCTTCGCTGGCAACCAATGACGTCTCCAGCCTCTACGAGCGGCGCGGCTATAGCGCTGTCGAAACACACTTCATGAAGCCGCTCTAGCGGCCGCGCGCGCTTACAGCGCAGCGCATCCCCCAAGGAAAATCGATGGCTATTTTTTCTGGCATCGCAGCCGCGATATCCGGCGTGGTTTCGGCTGTCTCCGGTTTCATTGGCGGCCTTGGCGCAGTCGGCGCATTCCTGCTGAAAACTGCGGTTGGCGTCGGTGTGAGCCTTCTTGCGCAGTCTCTAGCAGGCAAGCCCAAAGACCCGACGTTTTCAATCAACGGCACATTGCAGGGCGGCGGCGATGTTCCTCGCTCCTTCATCATGGGCCGCACAGCTACCGCTGGCTCCCTCGTGTTCGTCAACACCTGGGGACAGGATGGAGATACGCCAAACGCCTATCTGACGCAGGTAATCGCGCTGTCGGATTTGCCGGTGCGCGGCCTTGCCGAGGTCTGGGTTAATGGCGAGCTGGTGACGCTCGGCGGGCTGACGGATCGCGGCTATGCGGTCAACGAGTATCCGGACAGTCTCTGGGTCAAGTTTTACGACGGCACACAGACGACGGCTGACAGCTTTCTGTTCACGTCGGTTTCCAACGGCAACAGGTGGTGGAACCCGGATCGTATCGGGCGCGGCGTTGCTTATGCCATTGTCACGGCTCGCGTTTCGAAGAACATGTTTTCGGGCGTGCCGTCCTTCAAATTCGTGCTCGAAGGCCTGCGCCTCTACGATATCTCGCGTGACAGCACGCAAGGCGGCGTTGGTCCGCAGCGCTTCGCTGATCCGGCGACGTGGGGAGGCGATGGGGACTTCCTGCCGGCAGTGCAGATCTACAATCTCCTGCGTGGCATCACCTATAACGGCCAATGGTTCTATGGCCTGCAAAACCTGTCCTCGTCCCGCCTGCCTGCCGCAGCATGGATCGCGCAGATTGAGAAGCATCGCGCCGGTACGCTGGAATCGACGGGATGGGTAAACACCTATCGCAGCGGTGGCGAAATTCAGGTGGATGCACCTCTGACTTCCGCGGTCGAAGCATTGCTGACGGCGTGCCAAGGGCGGATATCGGAAGTCGGCGGCGTCTACTATCTTCATTCTGGTGCGCCGGATGCTCCCGTTATCGCCTTCACCGACGACGATATCCTGTCGACGGAAGAGCAGGAATTCACGCCATTCCTCGGGCTGGCTGACACGATCAACGGTGTTTCGGCAAACTATCCTTCGCCGGCAGATGGCTGGGTCGCCAAGACCGCACCGCCGCTCTATCGGACGGACCTTGAAGCGATCGACGGCAATCGCCGCCTGATGGCTGACGTCGACCTGAACTTCGTTCCCTATCCGGAGCAGGTTCAGCGCTTGATGAAGTCGGCGCTTGAGGAGGCTCGACGCTTCCGCAGGCACACGATTGTCCTGCCGCCAAAGTTCTGGGCCTACGCAACGCCGGGAACGGTGTTTTCGTGGACGTCAGAGCGCAACGGCTACATCGCAAAGTCGATGCGGCTTGATGGTGTTGCCGACCGCGCCAACCTCGACGTGATGATCGACATCACCGAAGTGGACCCGTCGGACTACGACTGGAGCAGCGATACCGAGTTCAAGCCGCCGGTTGACGGCCAGCTTGGCGTCATTCGTCCAACGCCACAGCCTATTGTCGATTGGTTTGCAGAACCTGCCACAGTCAAGGATAGCTCCGGCGAAGATCGCCGACCGGCTATTCGGCTGACCTGGGATAACAGCGATGGGCGTCTCGATGACGTGATCGGCATCGAATACGAGGTGCGGCTGCAGGCTACACTGGAGAAAATATCCGAAGGCCGCACAGACCAGCCGCAGGTTGGCTCGATGCTCATCTCGCAAAGTCTGCTGCCGGCTGAAAGCTATGTTGTCCGTGGACGATACATCCCTGGGGGCGACAGGCCAGTGTTGTGGTCTGGGTTCATTCCCGTCATCACGCCGAATATCCTGCTCTCTGACAAGGATGTGTTCGTTGACATCGATCTGACCGGTGTCGAGGATGCTCTTGGTTGGCTCCGCAACAGCACCAGAACTGCACAGGACGCCATCGACGGTATCCTAGCTGGAATGATGGAGCTTTCTGTTGTCGCCTACAAGGACACCCGCAATCTCGCTCGAGAGATGTCTGTCGAACTCGGCGCGGCCCGAGCGGAATATCGCGAGGATATCCAACTTGCCGTAAACGAGACCATGGCCGTCGCTGGCAAGGTCGAAACGCTGACGGCGGCGCTGGGCGGCAGTTCGGCGTTCGTCAATGTCGCATGGGCTGCCATTGCTGCTCCATCAGGATACGCCGCACGGTACGGTGTGACGGCCGCAGTCAATGACGGCGCATATCGTGCCGCGTCCTTGCTGTTGGATGTTCCGGCCAACCCGGCCCTGCCGACACGCGTCATCGTTCAGGCTGGCCAGTTCATGGTTATCAGTGACGATGGGGCAACCATTAAGCAGCCATTTACTGTGACCGGCGGAGTCCTCTACGCGAACGACATCCGGGTCAACAAGCTCTCGGCATTCACCTCGGTTTTGGGTAACGTGAACATTGAAGAAGCCTATATCGGCAATCTCCAAGTTGGCACGTCGAATATTGAACCGGGTGCCATAACCGCAGCGGCCGCAGATACTCTCGCGGGGATCGGCTCTGTCGATATCACGTTGGTTCACGGCCTCGGGTCTCCACGGGTTAAGGTGGAGGCATTGGGCAAGGTATTTACCGGCACGTCGACCGATTCCGCCTACGTCCAGTTCGTGCTCAGGAATGTCACGGACAACGTCGATATCGATACGTTCCTTGTCTATTCGAAAACGACGCCAGCCGCCGGCGGCGCAAAAATCACCGGCACAACGACATACATCTTCTACCCACCAAGTGGCAGAACCCAAACGGTATTTCGCCTGACGGCAACGCCGTTCGGGGCAACGCCTACAGGCTCCACAATCGTTGCTGAAGCATCAAAGAGGTAAGTAATGGCCACTGGCAATCAGATGCAGGTAGACGCCCTCGTCGCCCTGCAGGAAGCAGAAGTGCGCGAAGAATTCCTGAAGCAGCGGACCTTGCTGCTCGGTCAGCATCTCGTGATGC